>JACCED010172889.1_pt1 | contig 16868 bp, 16 predicted proteins | sample 7455021 | NCBI WGS metagenome assembly JACCED01 (sample SAMN15323456, study PRJNA562643) | freshwater metagenome | isolation source: river surface water | place: USA:Blue River Watershed | collected 2017-08-19 | reverse complement strand
TTTTTTTGGTTTATAACTGTAAGAATAACAAACGAGTTCTATCAAATTGGGTCAATATGAAAATTACTTTTTTAAACGTCTAAATGGTAAAATCACCCACTTGGCAATTGGCAAGGGTATATATATATACCTTGCCATTTGCCAACCTAGATATGATTTTAGGAAATGCCTATTTGCAAGGGTTTGCGGCTGTTTTGGGGAGATTGATGATTTTTGTCAGAAACAGAAAATTTAAGCGATCATTTTGGTGCAATCAACAAAATGATGAGTGACATTTATTTCAAGAATTGAAATGCACACATGAAAATTGAAAAAGAAAGAAAATCGTTTTGATATTTTCTTATTGCTGGGTTTGCCAAACTTTTAAATAAATTTGGTTTATATTGTAAACTAGATTATATTTGTACCATGTTTAAATAATTTAAAAAAATGGAAAATTCAAATCAAGAAAATCTCGACCTAATTGCAAACATGATTCGTACTGCTCAAAGACGATTCTATGATGATAGCCCTTATTATATACTTTGGGGATGTACTGTCTTTTTTGCAAGTATCATTCAGTATTTACTAATTCTTTCATCATATACTCAAAGTGGTATAGGGTGGCTTGTATTAATTCCTTCGGCATTAATTGTGCAATTTATTATTGTAAAAAAGCAAAAGAAAAAAGAAAAGTCAAAAACACACATTGAGAACTTAATGGTTAGTATGTGGATAGCTTTTGGCGTTACTTTATTCATAATTTTGACTTTTTCCTTTAAGTTCAAAGAAAATACATTCCCAATTATTCTTTGCTTATATGCTCTCACTACATTCGTATCGGGTTCGGCATTTAAAATAAAAGCATTTATTTTTGGATCAATTGCTTGTTGGATACTTGCTATCGTTTCATTTTTTATTTCGATTGATATTCAGTTGCTTTTACTAGCAGCAGGAGTAATGTTTGCTTTTATCATTCCAGGAATTATATTGAGAGTAAATGAAAAAGCTGAACTGATTAAAAATAAAAGATAATGTTTCAAAATTTAGATCCATTATTGCATTCACAATTAAGACTTGCGATAATATCAATATTAGTTTCAGTAGAAGAAGCAGAGTTTTCATTTTTAAAAGAAAAAACAAATGCATCATCTGGCAACATAAGTGTGCAAATTGAAAAATTACAAGAAGCCAACTACATTAAAATCGAGAAATCATTTAAAGGAAAATATCCTTTAACTAAATGTTCAATAACAAAGAAGGGAATAAAAGCTTTCGATGAATATGTAAATGCTTTGAAACAGTATATAAATCCTGGAGAGCAATAATAACTTTATAATGCTTTTTTCATTAAAATGAATATCTGCACGCTATTTTTGCTTTTTATGAAAGGTTCATTATCTTTGTGAAACCTAAAGAAACTCAATCTAGACAATCAAGCCCCCTTTTTGGCTGCTTGGTTTCTAAGGGGGTTTCCAAAGGTCAAAATAGATGTGAAAAACTTGATAAATAAAGAGTTGGGCGATGGGTTGGTTCGCCTCTCTCTCCGCAACCATTGCGAAAAGCCCCTTTTAGGGGCTTTTTTTATGCGCGTGTGAGTCTGAGCTTCGCTCTAGTGAACACGGCCTAAAAAAGGCAACAGCTGTGTAACAGCTGGCTTTTTGTAATGATTAGCAGCCCAACCCCAAAGGGATCACGAGCGGAGCGAGTACTCCCAAACCCCTTTCCTTAAATTCAAATTCCTAAGGCTTTTTGAGGCCAATTCGGGAGTCATTTCCAAATCGAAAAATAATATATCCTTCAGATTCCAATTTGAATTAAATCAACTGAAATTGGTCGCAATGTTGTGACTGTAACAATTATTAATGATACTCGAATTTAGTTTTTAATTAATTACAATTTTTGTACTAAATCCATCGATTTATCTGAGAAAATACAAAAGCTTGATTGATATACCCGAATGGGTATGTTTATGATATTCATCGCGATATGTATTCATCAAAAGGTATAAACTTTAACTATTGCCGTTTGTAAAAATGAACCGAAAATCAGTAATCTTAACTTATTAATTAGCTTTAGAATTTTATCGTAATAGTATCAATTATTTTACCTTGCTTTGCAAGTGAAATTATTCTCGTTATCAGGCTCACAATAATGTCGAATATCTCCACAGTTATTGCACACTGGCTGAAAAGAAAAATCAGGACCAAATTTATTTTTCACTCGTCTTAAAGTGTATTTGTGACCTAATTCTCTCTTGCAATCAAATTTTCTCCATTTTTCGTCACCTCCGCAATATCTACAATAATGAATTCCGTTTGAAACAGAATATTCATGAGTTTTAATTCTTTCGGCTTCTATATTTTGTTTTGCTAATTGTTTTTCATTTGCATTTCTTTCTTTAATTAACTTTGATATTAATGGCTTTAATTCTTTGTATCTTTGATCAAATGCTTTTAAATCCATTTGGCCATACATGTCTTGTAATTCTGGCTTATATTGTACGAGTAGAAAATAATTTTCCTCCCAAATATCATATAATTTTTTTTGTTCTAAAGAACTAAAAAACTTTAAGAGTAAAGGCTTAATACTTCTTTCGAATAATATTCCTCTTTCTTTTTCAAAGTCAATAAGTTCAAGCAATTCATTGTCGATTAAAAATTCTGGAGCACAGATTTCATCAACCAATTTAAAAGCTAAATCCTTGATATCGTCATAAACAATTTTGATATTTATTGTGTCGTCAATCGTTTGAATAAATTCCCATTCCTTATCACTTAGATTTGATTTATCTGCACCATCTTCATTTTCTTTAAATGCAACTTTCAAAGCGGAGTATCTTGCCATAATCTTAGTGATCGGATCTTTATCTTCTAATTCAACTACATGTTCAGAAATTGTTTTAAATTTTTCAACTGCCTTGTTAAATCTATTTAAATCCATTTTAAAAAAAGCTCTCATTGCTCTAATAATATTTTTCTCATCGTCAGAAGCTTTAGAGTCATCTTTTCGACCATCTATCCATGCCGTGGACCATGCCGTAAGACAGATTAACTCATCTAATTTTAATTTTTCCATATGATTAATCTAAAAAGAATAATTGATTTTTGTTTAAAGTTCAGTGTCAAATATAATTACTTTACTTTTTAAGAAATGAAATAATACAAAAATTACAAAATTTGTAAATGACCGATTTTTGATTGTTTATAGTTTATAAAAGAAAATCAATATTACAAATTTTGATTCTGCATTATTGCTTTCTTTAATCAGTATTTAGAATACAGATTATCGTATGCGTTAAATCCATTCACCATTTCCCGTTCGAAGGATGGATGGCTATCTCGTCGGTTCGATTGCCTTTGACGCCTTAGGTTAGGGACATATCACTCTCAAATTAATTTTGATTAAGGTGGTTGTCCCTACCAATTTTTGTGAGTACGCTCATTGGGGTGATTTCTAAATTCAGAAATTTAAGAGGTTAGTAATCACTTATCAGTCTTGAATTACACCCTAAAGGGTATAATTAATTAGCTTTTGTTTATATTTGTACCTTAAAGGGTATAAAATGGAACTGTCACAATTTGTAAAGGAGAAGCGGAAATCAGTGAAACTAACTCAGCCAGAATTGGCCGAAAAGGCGGGTGTGGGATTGCGTTTTGTTCGTGAATTAGAACAAGGGAAGGAGAGTTTGCGCATCGATAAAGTAAATCAAGTGCTCAGTTGATTTGGAACTGAAGTGGGACCTGTCCCTCAAAAAAAAGAAGATAAACAATGAGGAGGGCAGTAGTGAAAATGGTTGCAAAAGATCGATATGAGTTTTTTAAGTGATGAATTTAAAGAGCAGTATAAAGCCATGATTCAGGATAGATTGAATCGATTAAAATGATCTAAATTCTTCCTGAAATTAGCCCCCCCCTAAGATTTTTTTCGTCTGTACTTGCCCCGAGTTTGGTAATAATACCTAGAACGACTCTGATTCTTCATGGCATTCTTTTTCATACTCACCGGCATCCTCACATGTCCTTTCCGAAACCTCCCCCTAGAATCGATGCTCGGCTTCACATACACCGATTTCTTGGCCGTTCCAGAATCGTCGTTGTTGCCACATCCCCCAAAAATCAATATCCCGCAGGCCATGAAAATAAACAAAACCGAATTCAAAATATTCGCGGTTTTTCTTTTCTTGAGGGACGTAAACCTGGTGCTGTAGTTCATGTGGTGCAAGTTAATTATTTCGTGCTAATTTCCTTTTGTCTATTGTATAATTCGGCACATTTTTCGGCATAGTTGAAATAGGTATCATCTGAAAAGTCTTCTAAATTGATTGGGTTAAATTGCATTTTTTTCTTAATCGTTGGTATTTTGACTAAGCGATCATTCCCAATATCAAAATAGTTCCAATTTCCAATATAATCGCCAGTTAATAAATTCACACTTGATTCTCCTTTTCCATCATGCACAGCATTTCCGAATTCATACCGACTCATTCCAATGAGTTGTATTTTCTTTGTTTTGGAATTGTATCTGAATTGATTTTTATATCCAGCCCTCATCCAGGAATTGAAAAACTCGAAGCCATTTTTTGTTTCGGTAATCCCCGAAGTTTCATTCAATATTTCAATTGGCTTACTTACTATAGGTTTGTAATTCATTGATGATAAATTACAAACGATTGTTGATTTTGCCGCATCAATGTATACGGTATCCCTTTTCCCATCAAGGTCAATATCCTTCACCAACAGATTTTGTCCAAATGAAACGTTGGCACAAATTGCCAGGGTTAAAATCGCAATGATTTTTTTCATGCTTGTGTTGGGTTGTTAATGAGAATTATGGCCATTTTGAAAATATTTATGATTTATTTTATTGAGGGATGTTGGATTGGTGCTGAGGTATATGTGGTAGACAAATTTAGGTGGTTTGTTGATTGTTTTTGGAAAATTATAAATACTTTTTTTTGACTTTTCAATGAATATATTTGAATCTAAAAAAGTATGGCTGAGTTAATACTTATTAGCACAATGCATAAAGAATTGGGTAAAGCCAATGCTGAAGAATTGTGTTTGATTCTTGAAAAAATAAAACCCGATGTGATTTTTTTGGAGGCTTTAGAGTCCAACTACACACCTTATGCTCGTTTGATGTTTCAGGATTTTGGGCAGTATTCAAGTAAATTAGAAATAAAAGCACTTCAATTATTTGGGATAAAAAATCAGTTCGAATATATACCTGTTTTGAATTCAGAAATGTCTGATGTGTTTAATTGTAAATTTAATTTGATTATTGAAGAACCAGGGTTTCAAATAATGTTAACTAATTTTAATAATCGGGTTTCGCAGGAAGGGTTTGGTTTTCTAAATAGTGAAGCTTGTCAACTGTGGCATAGAGAGATGCGTGAGTATGAAGATAAGATAATTCAGAACATTGAAGTAATAAAGCAATTTAATGATGCCATTAACGATTATGAAGATTCAATGGTGAAAAATATCAAGGCATATTGTGAAAACAATCAATTCAATAAGGCCGTTTTTATGTGCGGAGATGGACATCGGGAATCTATTTTAAAGAAGCTCAATTCCTTGCAGGATTTTGTTTCTTTTTATGCAATTTGCAATATTTTTTCGTAAAGTCATGGTTGCTATTCTAATAGTGGTGATGTATGCGAATGATTGTTGCTTTTTTCATCCAATCCATATATGACTTATAATCAGGTGAAATATTCTGAAGTTACATCGCGCAACACATAACACACTAACTAGCATATCATATTACACCAGTCATCACAATAATCACTCTTTATGTTTTAACCTTGTGCTATATTTTTTAGCAATCCGTAGCAATTATCCTGTTTAAATTTAAAACCAGTATTCTCTTCTGTGTCATTGGAGATTAAATCATAAATATGTTTGGAAACTATTACTTAAAACATGATGGCAAAGTTTCTCAGCAACATTTTCTATTAAAACTTTTGTTTTCAATATTAACCATTTGATATGTTTTGATTTAATGAAGAAAATGTAAATTCTTAAATTTGAATATTTCGTGGTTAAAAGTCTAAGAATTTATAATACTTTCGCTTACAATTTATTAGAGTGATAGAATGGCAAAAAAACATGGAGCACGAACATGGAACAGAACTTCTGTGGCTTGTTACAAATGTATGAAAATGGTTAGCATTTCTAAATTCTCAAACCATGATTGTAAACCAAAACAGACTTCTGATTCAAAAAAAGCTAAGAAAAAACCCAATAGGCTTAAAACTTACAGGGAAAGTGAATTAAATAAACCATACACATTAGCAGATTTGAAGGCAGATAATTTAATAGCAGGTAGAAAATACGCTGGATTCGTAAAAAAAAACATAGAAATGTTTTATGATTAAGTTTTCATGGTTCTGATAGTGCAACTTAAATTGTCAAGATAATTTTTTTTTTCAATTTCCTCAATAGATTAATAAATTTTTTTAACTTTTAAAGTTAGTTTTGTGTAAAATCATGTTAAACCAAAACCCTGAACAACTAGCCCGTGATAATATAGACAAGCAACTAAATGCTTGTGGTTGGGTTGTTCAAAATAAACGAAATATAAACTTAACAGCTGCAACAGGTATAGCCGTCAGGGAATACTCAACCGAAGTGGGTCCAGCAGATTATGTTTTGTTTGTAAATCAAAAACCAGTTGGTGTAATAGAAGCTAAACGTGAAGAAGAAGGTGTGAAATTCTCTGTTCACGAAAGTCAAGTAGAAGAATATGCCAACGCTAAACTAAAATTGATTGATAATTTACCATTACCATTTTTATATCTGAGTACTGGTGCAATTACAAAGTTTACAGATACAAGAGATCCAAATCCTCGTTACAGAGAAGTGTTTACTTTTCATAAACCTGAAACTTTGGCTAAGTGGATTAGAAAAGAATCATCACTTAGAACTAGAATGTCAGATAATTTTCCTGAATTAGATCCTACTGGTTTAAGAGAATGTCAAATTGATGCAATCACCAATTTAGAAACTTCTTTCAAAAAGAACAGACCAAAGGCGCTTGTACAAATGGCGACTGGTTCAGGTAAAACATTTACTGCCATCACATCTGTATACAGACTTTTGAAGCATGTAAAAGCTGAACGTATTTTATTTCTAGTAGACACCAAAAACCTTGGTGAGCAGGCAGAAGGAGAATTTAGAAAGTACATCCCACAAGATGATAATAGACTTTTTCCTGAACTATATGGAGTAAGTAGGTTAACAAGTTCATTTATTCCAGAAGACAGTCAGGTATATATCAGTACAATTCAAAGGTTATATAGTATTTTGAAAGGTGTAGAACTGGATGAAAGTGCTGAAGAAGAAAATCCAAATGAGCAACGCTCTTATGCAAAAGAAGCGCTACCTGTTGTTTACAGTGAGAAATTGCCTATTGAGTTTTTTGATTACATCGTAATTGATGAATGCCACAGAAGCATCTACAATTTATGGAAGCAAGTATTAGATTACTTTGATGCCTTTCAAGTTGGCTTGACTGCCACACCAGATAATAGAACTTTTGGTTACTTCAATCAGAACATTGTTTCTGATTATGGTTATGAAAAAGCTGTTGTTGATGGTGTACTTGTGCCTTACAACGTTTACAGTATTGAAACTCAAATCACCAAGGATGGCGCAGCTATCAAAATGGGTGAAATGGTAGATAAACGTGAGAGACTTACACGCAAGAAATTCTGGGAGTCGGTAGATGAAGATGTCGACTATACAGGGAAACAATTAGATAGAGATATTGTTAATCCAAGCACAATCAGGACAATAGTCAAGGAAGTCAAGCAGCAGCTTCCTTCAATGTTCCCAGATAGAACAGATTCTGAGGGCAACTTTGAAGTGCCAAAGATGCTCATATTTGCGAAAACAAACAGTCATGCAGAAGATATCATTGAAATCGTTCGTGAAGAATTTGATGAACGCAGTGATTTCTGCAAGAAGATAACCTATCAAAGTTCCGAAGATCCTAAGACCATTCTGTCTCAATTCAGAAATGACTACTACCCAAGAATAGCGGTTACGGTTGACATGATTGCAACAGGTACAGATATTAGACCTCTAGAGGTGCTTTTGTTCATGCGTGATGTAAAGAGTCGAAGTTACTATGAACAAATGAAAGGAAGAGGGACAAGAACATGTTCATTGGAAGAATTAAAATCAAAAGGAACACCTTCCGCAAAATTTGCTAAAGATCATTTTGTAATCATTGATGCAATTGGGGTTGAACAGTCTCAGAAAACAGATAGCAGACCTCTTGAGAAAGCACCATCGGTTTCTTTAAAGGAGATCCTACAGCGCATTGCAGTTGGTGACAGAAGTGAGGAAATGATGTTTACCCTTGCCAACAGGTTATTGCGCTTGGATAAACAAATCAATGATTTTGAAAAGCAGACTTTTGAAGAGAAAGCGCAAGGAAAAGGAATTTCAGAGGTAGTCAGACAACTACTTTATGCACATGATCCTGATACAAAGGAAAGTATTGAGCAGATAATCAAATTTGAACAACCTGGAATTGCACCAAAAGAATTAGAAGATCAAGTTAAACATAAGCATCAGGCTATTCTTGAACATGCTATTAGCGTGTTTCACAATCCTGATTTAAGGGATTTTATTGTTGACGTGCGCAAGAAGTATGATCAGATAATTGATACACTTAACATAGACACGGTTGTCAATAGTGCATGGGTAAAAGATCAACAAGCAGAAGCAGAAAAACTAATTGCAGATTTCAAACTTTGGATTGAAGAGAACAAAGATGAGATAACCGCTTTACAGATTTTCTATGATCAACCCTATAGAAGAAGAGAGTTGACCTTTAAAATGTTGAAGGAGCTAAGTGAACAAATCATCAGAACTAAACCTAATCTTGCCCCATTGCGCATCTGGAAAGCATATGAACAGCTTGAAACCGTAACTGGACAACCTAAGAATGAATTAATTGCTTTGGTTTCTTTGATTAGAAGAGTTGCAGGAATAGATAGTGCACTTACCACTTTCGACAAAACTGTAGACAAGAATTTTGCTGACTGGGTATGGAAGAAACAGCAAGGTGCAACCATTAAGTTTACCAAAGAACAAATGAAATGGTTGTATTTAATGAAAGACCACATTGCCACTAGTGTTCATTTGGAAGTGGATGATTTAGACTACACGCCTTTTGATTCATTAGGTGGTATAGGGAAATTGAATCAGCTATTTGGTGCAGAGATGGAAACAATTATTAAAGAACTAAATGAAGCATTAGTAGCATGAGTGAATTAATTGAATATACCTCAACAATTCCAGTTGGATGGGAAATAATGAACTTTAATGAAACATATACAAGTGTAACATTAAATAAAATCAAAATAAAGCAAAAGGACTATTTAGCAACTGGCAAATATCCAGTTGTAGATCAAGGCCAAGAGCTAGTAGGAGGTTTTTTTGATGATATTAATTATGTAATCAATGAAGAACCTCCTTTCCTTGTTTTTGGTGATCACACAAAGGTGAAAAAGTTTATAAATTTTAATTTTGTTGCTGGTGCAGATGGCGTTAAAGTACTTAAACCTAATAAGTACATTAATCCTAAATTACTTTTCTTCTTTTTACATTGTTTTAAGATTCCAGATAGAGGATACGCGAGGCATTTTCAATTTTTAAATAATGCTGAATTTCCACTCCCCCCACTTGCAGAACAACACCGCATAGTTGCAAAGATTGAAGAGCTTTTCAGTGAGTTAGACAAAGGCATTGAAACACTCAAAACAGCACAACAACAACTGAAAGTTTATAGGCAAGCAGTGTTGAAATATGCGTTTGAAGGGAAACTTACTAATACTAAAATAAAAGAGGGTGAATTGCCTGAGGGTTGGGAAATTAAGATGTTCAAAGATGTTGCTCTAATCAAGCGTGGGAAATCAAAACATAGACCTAGAGATGCAAAAGAATTATTTGGCGGACCTTATCCATTTATACAAACTGGAGAAGTAAGAGCTGCCAATGGAGGAACTATTAAATCTTATAGTCAAACATATTCTGAATTTGGATTATCGCAAAGTAAACTTTGGCCAGTTGGCACGTTATGTTTAACAATTGCTGCAAATATTGGCGATGTAGCTTTTTTAGGATTTGATGCATGCTTTCCCGACAGTGTTGTTGGTGTAATACCCAAACATGAAATGCTAAACATTGACTTTCTAAGATATTATATTCAACGCATTAAACAAGAATTAGATTCATCAGCAACAGCAACAGCACAGAAAAATCTAAATGTTGAAATTCTAGAAAAAGTAAATATTATTCTTCCAACTCTAGATGAACAATATTTAATGATCCAAGAAATAGAATCACGATTTTCTGTATGTGACAAGATAGAGGAAAGCATAGAACAAGGATTACAGCAAGCAGAAGCATTACGGCAAAGCATATTAAAGAAAGCATTTGAAGGCAAGTTAGTACCTCAAGATTCCAATGATGAGCCAGCAAGTCTGCTATTGGAGCGCATTAAAGCAGAGCGTGCAGCAGCACAACCATTCAAGAAGTCCCAATAAAGTAAAAGCACAATGATTCTATGAGTTTGGAGCGAGTTATTCGACTGTTACAAGAAAAAAGAGAAGGCATTCGGCTGGAATTTAAAAAGGCTTCTACGGCGTTGCCCTCAAATTTGTTTGACTCCATTTGCTCCATGTTGAATAGAGATGGTGGCGATATACTTTTGGGTGTTGATGATGATGGCTCTATTTTAGGGGTTAATGAAACCGTTTACCATGGTTTGATGGTCGATATTTCGAATCTGTCGAACAATCCCCAAAAACTCAATCCTCCATTTATCCTGCATCCCACGTTTCATGTAGTTGAAGATAAAATCATTATTCACATTCAGGTGCCTGCAAGTTCCCAGATTCATGATACCAACGGTTTTGTTTACGACAGAAGTAGTGATGGTGATTTTAGAGCCAAACAACCCCATCAAATTGCAGCCTTACACAACTATAAACGAAGTTTTTACTCAGAAAGTACTATATTTCCTTACGTTCAATTATCCGATTTCAACTTGGACTTGTTCTACAAGGTTAGACAACTCATTCGTAGCAACAAGTCGAATCATCCTTGGTTGTCTTTAGACGATGAGCAGTTACTTAAAACTGCTGGCCTTTGGCGTAAAGATTTTCAGTCAAATCAAGAGGGATATACTTTAGCGGCAGTTCTTTTGTTTGGAAAAGACGAGGTGATTCAACAAGTACTTCCGCATTATAAAATTGACGCTTTGGTCCGAATTGTTGATTCTAATCGTTATGATGACCGTTTGTATATTCAAACCAATTTGATTGATGCCTATGATTTACTCATGGGGTTTATAGAGAAGCATTTACCAGATAAGTTTTATTTAGACGGAGATCAGCGTATTAGCTTACGGTCTCTAATTTTTAGAGAAATCATAGCCAATTTAATCGTTCACAGAGAATATACAAATGCCCAACCTTGTTCGTTAGTCATCCATAAAGACAAGGTCATTTGCAGCAATGCGAACAATCCTCACGGTGAAGGTCCTATTGATCCCAAACATTTTGCCCCCTTTCCTAAAAATCCTGCATTAGCTAAGTTCTTTATACAATTGGGAAGAGTGGATGAACTAGGCTCTGGGGTGCTGAATGTTTATCGTTTAGTAAAAGAGTATGGAGGTAAGGGACTACCACTTTTCGTAGAAGGAAGTACCTTTTCTATGGAAGCACCTATACCGACAACGCCTACCAAGGGATTAAATGAGGGTGCTTTTGAGGGTGCTTTTGAGGGTGCTTTTGAGGGTGCTTTTGAGGGTGCTACCGAAGCGGTCAGATCAAACCTCATCAAATTAACCTTGCTCTTAGCTTCTAATGAAGGATTGAGAACACCTGAACTGCAGCGTAAATCAGATATTGCTATGAAAACATTGGAACGGTATTTGAAAATTTTGCGAAATGCAAAAATCATTGAATTTAAAGGGGATGCTCCTCAAAAGGGAGGCTATTACTTGACAGAACATATAAAAGAAAAGTTAAAATGAGTACAGAAGCAAATAACACTGCCAGTATAATTAGTAAAGTATGGAGTTTCTCAACTGTACTTAGAGATGATGGTGTTGGATATGGAGATTACTTGGAGCAACTAACATACTTGCTATTTTTAAAGATGGCAGATGAGTTTAGCAAACCACCATATAATCGCCCATTGAACATCCCTAACGGTTACGATTGGCAAGCGTTGACCGACAAACGAGGTGCTGAATTAGAAATTCACTACACCAATACGCTCAGAGAATTAGCCAATTCAAAAGGATTCCTAGGGCAAATCTTTACTAAAAGTCAGAACAAGATACAAGATCCCGCCAAACTCTTTAAGCTTATCGACATGATAGATAAGGAACAATGGAGTACCATGGGTGCTGATATTAAAGGTAAGATTTATGAAGGGCTTCTAGAGAAGAATGCAGAAGATACTAAAAGTGGTGCGGGTCAATACTTTACTCCTAGAGCATTAATTAGAGCTATGGTAGAGTGCATTCGACCTGAACCAATGAAAACAATTGCCGACCCCGCTTGTGGTACAGGAGGTTTCTTCTTAGCTGCTTATGATTTCATTGCTAACCCTGCTAACTACTCACTAGACAAAGAGCAGAAACAGTTCCTAAAAATGAAAACATTTTATGGGAATGAAATTGTAGCAAGTACAAGAAGAATGGCACTTATGAATTTGTTCTTGCACAACATTGGTGACTTTGATTCAGACAGCCACATTTCGCCTGCTGATGCCTTGATTTCAGACCCTGGATATAGAGTTGATTATGTGTTAGCTAATCCACCTTTTGGTAAAAAGAGTAGCATGACCTTTACTAATGAAGAAGGTGAGCAAGACTCAGAAGAGCTAACTTACAACAGACAAGACTTTTACGTTACTACAAGTAATAAGCAGCTGAACTTCATGCAGCATATCAGAACGATGCTGAAGACTGATGGTAAAGCTGCTGTTGTCTTACCTGATAATGTTTTGTTTGAAGGCGGTGTTGGAGAAACAGTAAGAAAGAAACTGCTTGAAGGTTCAAACCTACATACCATTTTACGATTACCAACAGGAATCTTCTACAAACAAGGTGTTAAGGCAAACGTATTGTTCTATGATAGTAAACCTGCATCTAAAGAGCCATGGACTAAAGAGGTTTGGTTTTATGACTTCAGAACAAATATCCATTTTACATTAAAGAAGAATCCTTTGAAGCTAGAGGATTTACAAGATTTTATTTCTTGCTACAATCCTGAAAACATCAACAAGAGAAAAGAGACTTATCATCCCGAAACCAATCCTGAAGGAAGATGGCGTAAGTTCAGTTATGACGATATTATTGCACGTGATAAAACGAGCTTAGACATCACTTGGGTTAAAGACAAAAGTTTAACAGACCTTGACAACCTGCCTGACCCTGATGTATTAGCCGAAGAAATCATTGAGAATTTGCAGTCAGGCATAGAGAGTTTTAAAGAGATAATGTTGGGGTTGAAGTAATTGGAAATCATGAATTACATAACAGATATAAAAGAATTATATAATATTGAAAATGTATTTAAACAAGATGCAGAACTAATTTTAAAAAGAAGTCATCTTAATTATTTGAACGATAATTTATTAAGTGAAGAAAGTATAAAGAATTCAAAAACAGAAATACTGGTAAGAAAAATAGAATTGATTCAAAACCAAATTGATTGGGTAAAATCATTCGCTGAACATTTAAGAAATAATATTCATGATAAATACATTCCTGATCTAACCATCCATTACACCGAACGCCCATTAAAATTACATTCACCGGGTTTTTTTAGGGTGCATAGAAGTAATTGTATTGAATTAGAAAGATCTATACAAGATGTGGAATCTGACTATTATTATGATTATAAATCTATGTTTAAGGTTTCAATCAAAAAAGGTTTGACTTATCCAGAATGTTTAAACTTTTACATAGATTTGATACCTAATCATTCAGATTTTGCCGATGGTTGTGATGAATGTCGTCCGTATTGGGATATTCATTCAATTATTAGTAGTGAAAAAAATGCAATAAAAGATTTAGAAGCCTTGCAAACACTTTTGGAAACACAACTTTTTGATTTGAAAAATATTAAATAATTTTTAACGTAGATCTTGTTTTTTTATAAAATTTATCCATCTGCACAAAGCTTACTTTTTGATTAATAAAACAATTAGATAGATTTCTTTAGCCTAATGGATTTTTTTTATGTTAAGTCAACAAAAAACAAATTAAATCTGATTAATTAATGTTTTTAAACTTGGGAAATTTTGCAACTCAATTTTTTGCCAACCGTAAGACTGAAGAATGTATATATCATCATTATCACAGACTAAAAATGTCGGGCATTTTTTATTTTCAATATAGTTTAAATAAATTCTTATGTTAGACTCTGTGACTTCAAAATTTTCCAATCCTTTGAATTTTACAACTGCAATAATGTGATCATTCTGTTTAATTAACATGTCGGCAATGTTGATGTCAATCTCGTCTTCATAACCGTGTGGGTTTTTATAATTCAGAAATTCGAAGTTGTTATCTTGATAATCTAAATTAGCTTTAAGAAAACCCGTAAAATCAGGTTTTATAAAATTTAGAACTAGTTCTTGTAAATTCATATTGTATTAATTTTGAATTGAGTATTTTTTTTAGATATTTTACTAATTCCAATTTGGAAATATTGGTTTTAATTCTTTTCGCAAGATACAATTCTAACCCACATACTTCTGGATCTGTCAGTAGTCCAATAAACAGTATTTACACCAGGAGCAACGTTGAAATATGACTTATATTCTTTGTCTATTTCCCCACCTGATGTCCATTTCATACTCGGGTCGTATAAATTGGAATGTTCTTTTATAGGCGTCATATATGTAATTTCTAAATCTACTCTAAAAATTTCAAAATTATTTTTATTAATTATTATAATTGAATTATCATTTACTTCTGCGCTGACCCTTTCGCGATAATTTTTGTTAACTTTGGGAACTGATTTTCTTGGACTGGCTTCCAAATTTTCAGTCTGCACGATAGGTGCGTTGTTTTCTATTACTACATTGTTCTGAGGATTTAAATTTGTTTTTTCAGAGGATTCATCTGTCTTTATTTTTTTTTCTTTGCCAGAATTTAGCTTTACGTTATTGTTTTCTGACTTTTCGGATTTTAGGAAATAAACATAGAATAATAGTGAAACAATAAATGTAACTAAGAATGCATAAATATATTTGGGATTTAACGAATTAATGTGATTTTTTTTAGGCTTATGATTCATTGCCTTGTTAGGTATAGCCAAATCAAGAATATCTATAAATTCAGGATTATTTCTCATTAAATCATCATACTTTTGCTTTTTTACGGGGTCCATTAAAAAATCATATGATTCTTTAATTTCGGCAAAATAATCATTGAAAAATTCCGTGCCTTTATTTTTATCGGGGTGATATTCTTTTGCTAATTTAATAAACGATTGTTTAATTTCACTCTGCTCACTAAAAACAGGAACTCTAAGAAGCTTGTAATGATTCTTCATTTTAAATTTTATTTCGTCTTCAACAAATATAGCTAAGAAAAATGTCAAAATGATATTCGGCCATATTTAGGGTTAGAAATAAATTGAATTCAATTGATTGTCCTAATATTTCCTGAGTAGTAAATATAGATACGATAATCAGACTCGCGGAAATGGGTTGGTGTCATTTATACTTAAATAATTCTAAACAAACCTTCATATAAAATTTCGAAGGTTAGTGACGACAAATTAAATAGATTTTGCTTAAATTGTAAATTATATGAAAAAGCGTATTTATTTTCTATTGGGTGTCCCAGTTTTGTTGGGTGCTTTCTATATTTTGAGGTACAAAATTTTGGTTTTGGCGTGTATTATTGGAGGATATTTTGTTTCACCAGAAGGGTCGGCTATTCTTACAAATTATTGTTTTCATGAAACTGATACATTGATTTTGGATTCGAGTTATCTCCAGCGATCACCGGTGATTTTGAAATATGCAAAAAATCTAAAAATTGGGCAAACCAAAAAATGTATTGGATTCAAGCAGCATCTAGATTACCGATTATCTTATGCATTAAATCCATTTACAATTTCTCGTTCAAAGGATGGTTACACCGTTTCCCAATGGATCGCCTTCGACACAACCGGCAAAGTGCACACCACCCTCAACTTATTTCTTTTCAAAGTGACCGTCCCCGACAACTTTGTACATACCTTCGATTGCACGCCCTTTTTGGTGGTTTCGAAGTTTCGAAATTTGAAAGGTTGATAGATGAAGTGTTTTCTTGGGTGAAATTATTTTTTCTGACGTTCACTAATTTCTACACCTGAATATTGCAGTAATTATATATATTGGGAACAAATTTATGAATCATAAAATTATTGAAGATTATCTGAGGAAATTTTCTAAAGCTGCAGATAATTGGTTTAAAGAAGTCCACTGGATTGATGAATGGTATGAATTCTACCGCGGATTTTACACAACTGAAAATTTACAAAATGCTGATTGGTCAGATATACAAAACATAGGAAATTATTTACATTCATTTTCTTCTATGGCAATTGCCAAAAGCAATGCATTAGGCAAAATTAATTTACCTATAGAACACTATCGTAAGGTATTTACTTATTTGATGTCTGAAAAAGACCCAATTGATGTTACTATCGATAATTTATATAAAAAGAGTAATAGTGATTACTTTTTGCCTTTTTTTGGGGATTCATCGACAAGTGAATTGGTTGCGTATGCATTTCCAGAGAAATACGTTATCTATAATTCCCGATCACAATCTGCACTTAAAATATTGGGTAT
>JACCED010028976.1_pt1 | contig 16868 bp, 10 predicted proteins | sample 7455021 | NCBI WGS metagenome assembly JACCED01 (sample SAMN15323456, study PRJNA562643) | freshwater metagenome | isolation source: river surface water | place: USA:Blue River Watershed | collected 2017-08-19 | reverse complement strand
TTACCGATTATATAACAGACGCATCATTGTTGGATCCTGCTGTTGGTGCAACCAACTATCAGGCACCAGGTGCAGACCGTTATACAATTACATTAACACTAGATTCACTTCCAGTCACCTCTGGTTCCGATTCTGGTTTCATCGAGCTTGTCCGCATTACAAATGGTACTGTTCAACGTTTGGTTGATGGTACAGTTTATGGTGTCATTGATGATTATTTCGCTAAACGTACTTATGATACCAACGGTGACTTCGTAGTTAATGATTTCCGATTGGTACCAAGAGCCAATACATCCAACTCACAGACATATCAAGTTCAAGTTGGTACAGGTATTGCTTACATCAAAGGTTACCGTGTTGAATCCACATTAGAAACTATACTGGAAACAACACGTGCAAGAACTACATCAAACCTAAACAACCAATCCGTATCAATGGATTATGGTAACTATATCTATGTTAACAATGCAAACGGTGTATTTGATGTTACTAAAGTTACTCAAGTTGATTTCCATACAATCAATACAAACACCAGTATTGTTACCACAAACACCACAACATACAATGCAACCAAATCAGGTTCTGCATACATTCGTGGCCTAGAATTTGATTCTTATACCACAGTTTCAAATACAAAAACATATATCTATAAAGCATATCTATCTGAGATTAAAAATTTCACATTGTCTGGTAATGCGGCAGCAACTGGTACAGGCACAACAATCCAGTTTTTCGACTTATCTGGAAAATTTAGTTCAGAAGCGAATGCATATTATGGTTCCACAATAACAGTTGATTCTGGTACATCTGCTGGCGATACCCGTAAGATTGTTTCATATAATGGTTCAACAAAAACAGCCACAGTTGATACAGCATTTACTGTAATACCAGATACCACATCAAACTTCAGCCTACGTTTTAATACGGGCGACTTCAACTTGATGGTATCACCAACATCTTCTGGTTATAACCGTGATGCATCTGCTGGTATTGATCCATCAAGTAAGGTTTCTAACGTAAGTAACAACCCAACAGTTCTACAAAACCCAACATCACCAGAATTGATTTTCAATGTTGGTTATCAATACCTATACAATCTAAGTGACCAATCCTACGAGTCATGGAAAATGTCTCGCTCAGTCAACTTTGCTTCAGGTGTTGGATCATTCTCATTGACTGGTGACATTACATTCCAAGGTTCAGTTGGTACACAATCTGCCACAGAAGGTCGTGAGAATTGGTTGGCTGTTGTCACAACTGGTGGTGGTTCATTTTCTGCCGGTGATGTGATACGTTTTGATGGTTCAACAAACACAATCAGTTTAGATTCTACCAAAAAGATTGCAACATTGACTGCTGGAAGTTCTACATTCACAGCTACAATTATTGCTAGAACATATGTTACCAATGCTGGTACAACTGCTGTTGCATTGAAGCAAAAGAATAAAATAACAGCAAATACAACTGGTGTTAATATTTCTGGTACAGATGTTGGTGGTATTAAAGTTGATTTGACAAATGCTCAAGTTTATATTCCAAACCAATATATCGTAACACCAGGAACAAAACAATCATTGTACATTTCTGATGTTAAGCGTATCGTTAAGATCATTGATACATTGTCACCTACAACAACACCAACAAATTCTATGTTGACACAATCAACATGGGATGTAACAAACAACTTCTTGTTTGACAGTGGTCAAAATGATTCATATTATGGCCATGCTTCCATCACATTAAAACCTGGTGCACCACAACCAAAAGGTAATCTATTGGTATTGGTAGACTATTATCAACATGCAGGTGGTGATGGTTATTTTACAATCAACTCCTATTTGGGTGCTGGTGATGGTGGTGTTTCATCTTCTCCAGAAAACTATGCAGAAATTGGTACATACACAGGTAAAACATCTGGTATCACATACAATTTAAGAGATGCTATTGACTATCGACTGTCAACAAAGAATGCACAAGCAACACTTGAATTCAGATATTCAACTTCTGTAACTGGTACTGGTGGTGCATTGTTGCCTGTTGACAATTCAAACTTCATTACAGATTATACTTATTATCTGGGTAGAAATGATATTTTGGTATTGACCAAAGATAATAGCTTCAAGTTGATTACAGGTAAACCATCAACAGCACCAACATTCCCACAGCAACCAGATGGTAGCTTAATGTTGGCCAAGTTTACATTGGATCCATATACAGCATATCTACCAGGTCAAACAACAAAATATCTTCCAAACATATCAATGGAAAAAATCCAACACAAGCGTTGGAGAATGCAGGATATTTCTGACCTACAGACACGTGTAAACAACATTGAGTATTATACCTCTCTAAGTTTGTTGGAAAAACAAGCATCAGACCTACAAGTTCCTGATGCTAACGGTTTGAACCGTTTCAAGAATGGTATTCTTGTTGACAACTTCACTGGTTTTGCTACCGCTGACGTATCAAATGAAGACTTCAATGCTAAGATCAATAAGCGTCTAACATATATGACAGCCGCTGATTGGCAATTGAATGCACCTCTGTTCAACAGAGATGGTCTAAAAGCATTGGGTAATTTGTCAGATACTGCACAATCAAATCTCAATTACAAATATCACACCAAAACGGGTGGTACAACTTCTGTTGTCACACTACCATACACAACAGCCAATTTGGCCATACAGAAACTAGCAAGTAATACTGTTAGCTTGAACCCATTTGCTGTATCGGTTGATGATGGTATTCTAGATATTAACCCACCAATGGATATGTGGGTACAAACTGGTCGTGATCCAGATTTGTTGATTGTTGATCCAACACAAACTCTGTTCCGTTCAGGAAATACCCTGAATACATTGTCTGTTTCAGATTGGCAAGGTCTTTCTGGTACAACTTATACAACAAGCACACAAAATGGTGGTACAGTAACTGTTAACACCTATCAAGATCAGCAAAGACAAACAGTGTCTGGAAATTATGATAAAGTTTCTTCTATAAATGGTAACTTTATTTCTGACATTTCTATTCAGCCATATATTCGTTCTCAGAACCTGATCGTTCGTGCTAAAGGTATGAAGGTCAACACACCTGTTTCCGTATACTTTGATAATACCAAAGTTAATGGTTATATGGTTCAACCAAACATCATTGAATTGACAAATGTATATGGAACATTCCAAGATGGTGATGTTATCGGTTATACATCTGGAGGTTCTTTTGTACCAACTGGTCGTGTGGTTTCAACCACCGTATTAGCAACTTCAGGTACAACCTCAAATGTTCGTCTGTATATTTCTTCAGACAACAATTCAAATACAGCATATTCTACATCAAACATTCTACAGAATGCTAAATTTAATGAGAACGGAGTATATTCTTCCAATACAGCATTTGGTACATATGCAAATACATCCACAAAACAAATTAGCCTTTCGGGCAAAATTAGTGCCGCAAGTGGTGGTACATCCAACACCTTACCTGGTGGTGCCACATACACCACAGGAACAACCAGCGTAACACTTGGACCTAAAGCATCATCAGTCAATGATTTTTATGTTGGTGCAACAATTACAATAAGAACAACCAATCAAACTGCTGTTACAAACAAACAAAAAGTTGGTACTCAACAGCTATGTGATGACTGGGGTTGCTGGCAAGAAGATATTATTAAAGATGTGACAACATGGGAATCATATGGAGAAGGCCTATATGATGCAACCATTACCGCATATAATGGAACAACAAAAGTGGCCACATTGAACACACCAGTTAATGTTTCAATCGGTCTAAACAAACCACAACAAAATCTACCAGCTCTTGACATTTCTTCATGGTATACTCTATATGGAACAACCTACTTAATGTCACAGTCTACGACAAGTCAAAAAGTTCCAGCTTTGTCAACAGATGAATATGGTAATTTCTCCGGTATTCTACAGTTGCCAGCAGGAACATTTAGAACTGGTGATAGATTGTTGAGAGTTGACAACCGAACAACTGATACCGATCCAAATTCTGCAACAACATTTGCACAAGGTATCTTTACTGCATCTTCATTGTCAACTAGAAGTCAGTCACTGAATTTTGGTGCTACAGTACAGGCTGCGGCCAAAGCAACAGTGTTTACAAGCACACAACAACAGAACAATGTATTGATTAACCAATATACATACAATGTTGATCCAGTTGCACAGACATTTATTATCGACCAAGCAACATATCCAAATGGTGCATTCTTAAAATCTATTAAAGTGTTCTTCAGAGGCAAGCCAACAGGAACAAATGCGCCACCAGTTAAGTTGTTTATTGTAGACACAATCAATGGTTACCCAAGTGGTCAGGTTATTGATGGTTCATTGGTATCTAAAACAGCCAAGGAAATTAAAACCAGTAGCTCACCACAATATTTGGATTCTTCAACATATACCGAATTCGCTTTTGAATTCCCAGTATACATTCGTCCAAATAACCTGTATGCGTTTATTCTGCAAACAACATCTCCAGATTATGTTGCATGGATTGCTCAACAGAATGAAATTGCTGTAGCATCTTCTGTTAAAAATCTACCATCAGAAGCAACACCAACCACACTAACAAAAATTGGTGGTACACCATACGTTGGTTCATTGTTTGAATCTCAAAACTCCATTACATGGTCAGCAGATCAAACAAAGCAAATGATGTTTGTTTTAGATAACTGCGTATTCAATACTGCATCAAATCCAACAATTCAATATGTTGTACCTAAAAAAGTTCCATTGAGAAAGATGGTTGGTTCCGATCTAGATTATGCAAACAATGCCAACACAATGAGCAACGTAAACGGAACATTCTTTGGTCAAGACGTTATTGTTGATGCATTCAACTTGACTACAACAGACTTTACACCTACAGGTGCATCACTATCGTACACATATACACCTACATTGTATTCATCTTACACAGCAGACAGTACAGTTTCTGTTGAACCAGGTAAATTTGGTACAACAATGATTGAACACATCTATCTTGATGATGGCAAAGGTTCACGTGTGTTGGACTCAAACTCAGACACTTCTTTGATATTGTCTGCATCAATGTCTACAACAGACCAGTATGTTTCTCCTGTTTTGGCCGATGATGGTATGTCCGTATTTGCAATCAGATACTTGATTAATGATATGGGTATTTCAAACACAGACATAACAGTAACAAGTGGTAATACTGTTGGTGTAACAGCAAATTATTCAAGCACACCTCCTGCGGTAACCATTTCTGCACCGACAGCTATTGGTGGTTCACAAGCATATGCAACAGCAAACCTTGTTTACAATCCAGCAACAACAGGTTACTATGTTGATAAGATCAACGTAACAACAGCAGGTTCTGGTTACATTACAACACCTACAATTACCATTGCTTCGAACGGTACAGTAAGTGCAACTGCAACGATTGCTGGTGAAACATCAGCCAAAGGTGGTAATGCATGGTGCCGTTACATCACCAAGAAAGTTACACTATCATCTGAAAATGAATCTGGTGACCTACGTGTTTATTACTCAGCTTATAAGCCAGCTGGTTCGAAAGTTTTGGTATACTACAAGCTATTGAATCGCAACGACACAGCAGCCTTTGAAGACCAAAACTGGCAGCTTATGACAGAAATAAATGCAGGTGCAAATAACTTCTCTGGAAGCCGTGATGATATCATTGAATTCATTTCTGCACCAGGAACTGGTAATAATCCAGATAACTATGTAACATATACAAGTACAACTGGCCAATCTTATAACAGTTTCAACGTATTTGCTATCAAAATTGTATTGGCATCTTCAGACTCTGCTAGAACTCCAGTCATCCACGATCTACGTGTACTAGCTCTACCATCTGGAGTTTAATATGTTGGTTGAGGTTAAAGATACAAAATTTGTCCGTGATACAAACTCAATGGCACTGGTGAATAAAGACAACAGTGCCAGAGATGAGTATTATGCCAAAGTTCGTATGCTAAAGCATCAAAAAGAAGAAATAAATAACTTAAGGTCCGAAATTTCTTCTATGAAAAACGATATGAGTGATATCAAGAATTTACTAGCACAATTAATAGGCAAAGGCGGAAATGTCTAATCAAATCACACCACTAACATATGCAAACACCTTTGGTGATTGGGTAGTTACTACCAACCAGGTTTTGGCTGAAACAAATGACATTGGTGCAAACAATTACACCAAATCAAACGGTACATTCCTAATAACTTCTTCTGGTACAGGTCTACAAGTAGCCAACAATGCTTTGGTACAGGGAACATTGACTGTATCTGGTACTGGTTCAGGTGCTGTTGTACAAAACCAATTGACCGTTCAAGGTTCAATCTATGCATCAAATACCGTAGCAGGTGTAACTGCACTTAGAGTTGACGGTATGGCCAACGTGGCCAACCTAAACGTCACTGGTGCTGGTGTAGGTTTGAACGTAGCAAACCTATCAGTCATGACTGGCGCTGTTGCTATGGGAAGTACATTGACTGTATCTTCCAATGCTCGTGTTGCAGGTGTTAATGCTAACAGTCATATTACGGCACCATCTGTTTATGCGACCACTGGTGTACAAGCACCAACATTTGTAGCTAACACAAGTGTACTAAGTGGTACAATCACAGCAAACACACAACTAAACGTTGGATCCGCTAATATTGTTAATAGATTAGATGCTGGCTCAGCACGTATTGACACAATCATTGCTAACACATCTTTGTTGGGCGGTACAATTACCGCCAACACCACACTTTCTGGTGGTTCAGCAAACATTATTGGTGCAGTTAATGCCGCATCGGCTAATATTGTTGGCTTGATGCAAGCCAATACAGGTAATGTTGGTACATTATCTGCTGTCACAACTGTTGTAACAGACACACTATCTGCTAATACATTACTGAATACTGTTTCGGCAAACGTAAGTGGTCGTTTAGATGCAGGCTCTGCAAGAATTGCAACGATTGTGGCCAATACCTCTTTGTTGGGTGGAACAATCACCGCTAACACCACATTGAATGCTGGTTCCGCTAACATTGTTGGTACAGCTCAAGCTAATACTGTAAACGTTGGCACATTATCTGCGGTAACAACCGTAATTGGTGGTACAATTACATCTAATGGTGCATTGAATAGTGTAACACTTAATGTTGGAAGTTACGCTTCAATTGGTACAGCATTGAACGTTGGTTCTATTTCAGCAAATACTTTTATCAACACTCAAACAATCTATGCAGACACCATTGTAAATGCTAAAGCATTGTTTGCCAATAGTTCAATCGGTACCTCAGGTACATTGAACGTTGCTGGTGACATAATTCTATCAACAGATAAATTGTTGCTGAATAGTAGTTCAAGAATAACAGGAACAAGAACTGCTACTTTAGGTGTCAATCGTCAAGGTTCAGAAGCCACATTTACACCAAACGCAGAAATAATTTATGATAACATTGATACTGGTTGGAAAATTCGTGATATAGGTGGTGCAAACCCAAATACCTATCATAGAATTGTTACCGAAAAATATACAGCAAACGTAAACAATGCAGGTATAGTCCAACTAAGTAATGCCACAAATTCACAAAGCATTACATTGGCCTTGTCTCTTGCTGGTGCATGTACGATTGCAGATTCTGCACAGACTGCTTGGACAGCAGGTAATACTGCATACACAAATGCACAAACCGCATATGTGGCTGCCAACTCAGCATACACACAAGCTCAAACAGCTTATTCGGCGGCAAACTCCGGCTTTACAACTAATGCTTCATCTGCTCAAACTGCTTGGACGGCTGCAAATACATCATACACAAATGCACAGACAGCTTATATAGCCGCAAATACATCATACACAAATGCACAGACTTCATATGTGGCAGCAAACTCCGCATACACTAGAGCACAAACAGCATATGTGGCAGCAAACACCGCATATACAATTGCGGCCGGTGCAGTTGCTGGTTCAGTAACTAATGTATTCGGTTCAACAGGCAATATTATCAGTTCAGGAACAAATTCTGTCACGCTTGATTTGGCAACAAATGTTATAACACCTGGAACTGCTGGTAGTTCAACAGTTATACCTGTAATTCGTTACGATTCTTCTGGTCGTCTAACAGATGTTACAACTGCAAATATACCAGCAGTTTATGGCCCACAAGGTCCAATTGGTCCCATCGGTCCACAGGGTCCAATCGGTCCAATCGGTCCACAGGGTCCAATCGGCCCATCCGGTCCACAGGGTCCAATTGGACCTCTCGGTCCATCTGGCCCACAAGGACCTATCGGCCCAATCGGCCCATCCGGTCCACAGGGTCCAATCGGCCCCATTGGTAACGCATCTACAGTTTCAGGTCCAACAGGACCACAAGGTCCAAGCGGTCCAAGCGGTCCACAGGGTCCAATCGGTCCAATCGGCCCCATTGGTAACACATCTACAGTTTCAGGTCCAACAGGACCACAAGGTCCTATCGGCCCAATCGGACCAGGCGGTCCATCAGGACCACAGGGACCTATCGGACCTATTGGTCCAATCGGCCCAATCGGACCTTCAACTGCAATTAATGCTACTGCAACTACATCAGCCACTTCGATGTATATGGTTGGTGTACCAGCATCTGGTTCAAACCAAACACCTTATGTGTCAACAACATCTCCTGTTTACTTTGATCCAAGCACAGGTTATGCATATGCTGTTGCTTTCTCTGCAACATCTGATGAAAGTTCCAAAGTAAATGTAACAACAATACAAAATGCATTGAATACTGTTGCAGAAATGCGTGGTGTTGATTATGAATGGAAAGAAAGTGGTAGAAAGAGTTCTGGTGTTATTGCACAGGAAGCAGAAAAACTTCTTCCACATTTGGTAGATTTAAATGAAATTACCGGAAAGAAATCTTTCAACTATGATGGTATGATTGGTGTATTAATTGAAGCTATCAAGGAATTGAAAGCTGAAATTGATGAACTAAAAAAGAAATGAGGAGAAAACCCTTTAACTAAATATACCAGTTAAAGGGGATTAAAATGCCAGCAGGTTATTCAGAACTATTCTTGGAACAAGGAGCCTCATTCAATACATCCATCACTTTAGATGATGTTTCTGGAGAGAATTTTAACCTTGTATCTTATACCGCATCTTCACAGATGCGTAAGTCCTACTATTCTTCCAATGCAGCCGCCACTTTTACAGTGAGTACAGGCAATGATCCATCTTTGGGTATTATCACAATGTCTCTCGATTCGGCAAACACCGCAAACATCTATCCAGGTAGATATGTTTATGATGTGTATGTAACAAGTGGAGCTTCACAACGAATCCGTGTACTTGAGGGTATCATTAATGTGACACCACAAGTAACTAAAACAGCAGGAATGTTGTAATGGCAACACAAACACTGGGTAAAATAAGGGTTGTAACTTCATCACAACCTATAGCAAACGCACAATTAAATGCGGTAAAAGTTGCTGTCAACCCAGGAAATACACAACGTGTACAGTCAATTACATATGTACCAGCTCCTGGAAATTACACAGTTTCTGGAGCAACTGATGTACAGTTCGATAATACAGCAAATAATCTTTCAGTATTGACATACGACAACACTTTACAAAAATTCGTGGTACAAAACATAACACGATTAAATGGAGGCACATTCTAAAATGGCAGGCGCAACAAATACAATTATTCAAATTCTGCGTTCTGATACTACAGCTTATCCTACATCATTAAATCCCGGCGAACAAGCGTACTCATACGTATCAGATAAACTTTTCGTAGGTAACACAGAAAATGGTGTTGTCACTATTGGTGGCAAATATTATGTAGACCTTTTAGACAATGCCACTGCGGCAAGCACAGGCAACACTATTGTCAGACGAGGTATAGGTGGTGATGCCGCATTCAGTATGGTAACTATTGCCACTGATGCAACAAATGGAACTGATGCGGTAAATAAAAATTACCTTGATACCAGAATCAATGCACTTTCATCAAATACAATTTATGAAGGTACTATTGGTGCAGTTGGTTATTCCAATGTACACACAAGCAACACTGATGCTGGTGGTTCAGTAATCATTGTAGCAAACAATTCGACTGTTGCAACATTCACCAAGACAACTGCATCTTTTGTTGAAGATGTTTCGATTACTGGCAATTTGGTTGTAAAAGGTACAACATCTTATACTAACGTACAATCATTGTTGGTGTCAAACAATGATATCATATTGAATGCAAATGCTTCCGGTTATCCATTAATCAATGCATACATCACAGTTAATCGTGGTGCGGCCGACAATGCGGCAATTATTTGGAATGAAGCGACTGATAAATGGCAGTTAGACAAAGCATCTGGTACCAATTATGATATTGTTGATACAGGTGGCGGCCAATCTATTGGTGGTATAACAACATTGAATGCCGCTTCGGTTACCAATGGATTGCATGTTGGTGAATTAGAAGTTTCCGGACATTCAAACGTTGCTTCGTTGACTGCCAATAGTACAATCATAACCAATCAATTAATTGTTACATCAAACGTACAGTTGGCTAACGTAGCTAACGTTGCATATTATGCAAATATTTTGCAAGCAACAGGTTCAGGATCAAATAAACATTATGTAATGTTATCCGATAGTGGCAGTTCTGGTAACACAAGAATACAATCAAACACACTATTTTCATTTGATACATCCAACACAACAATGGAAGTTGGATATTCTTCATATACACCTTTACCTAATACAATGTATCAGGGTACAGGTTCATCTAGTGCATATGTACAAAACAACTTACAGAACTTAAATAACGAAGGTTCGGCCGATTGGGTTGTAACTGCCGATAATGGTTCAGATACAAATGGTTATCTTGATATGGGTATGGCTGGCGGCGGCTATGATTACCAGACAGATGCAGGAGAACTTGGGCCATTTAAACCAAATGATGGTTGGATTCAAGTTGTAGGTAACACCGGTCAAGGTAAAGGTAACCTGTTAATTATGACAGGTACTTCCAATACTTCTGTCGCAGAAGTTGGTGCAATCAAGTTTTCGATTGGTAACCAAGCGGCAGCAAACGTGTTCGGTTACATGTCTCGCCAATATGACTCACCAACAGGAATACCAACATTTGCATTAGGCAAAAACACCGGTGCAAACTATAGTTACACATTGGATGTGGCAGGTGCGGCAAACGTTGCATCGCTTTACATTAATAATACACAAGTTCTTGGTGCAGGTTTTGCATTACCTGTTGCATATGGTGGTACAGGTTTACAATCAGTTACAGCTAATGCTGTTATCTATGGTAATGGTACGGCGGCATTTGGAGTAAGCAATGCACCTACTGCCGGACAAGTTCTACAATATCGCACTGACGGTGTTAAATTTGGTGGATTGGACGGAGGAACGTTCTAAATAATAAAAGGTTTTGATGGAGTTATAGTATGAACCAGGAAAAATTTGTCAACTCGTATATTGAATTATTAACAGCAACAATTACAGAATCTATACAAAAGAATCTTGTTCTGCAAACACAAAAGAAAATTGTAGAACAAGAATTCAAAGAAGTGAATGATCGTTTGGATCAATTGGAAAATAAATTCAAACAGGATCTTACACTGAAACAAAATGAAGTTGATTCTTTAAGACACCAATTAAATGAATTGCGAAAGCAAAAAGATGCAACTGTTGCTGAAGCAAGTGAACTCAAAAAGAGTGTTGACCATGTAGACACATTCAAGAATGAGTTAGTAAAAGCACGTAAACATAATGAAAATTTGGTAGTGCGAATCAATGATTTAGAAGCTGACCTGGAAGAAAAACAGAAGACTATTGAAAACTTAACAACAGAAATTGCTAAGTTGTTGAAACCTGAAGTTGAAGCCAAGAAATCTGGCAAAAAATCTCCATTGAAAATTGTAGAAACAATTGAGGATGCCGGTAACTTCTAATGTCAAATACAGTTATTCAAATAAAACGTTCTGACCAGACAGGTAATGTTCCAGGTTCAGGCGATATATCATACGGCGAGTTAGCACTCAACTACGCCGATGAAAAGTTGTATTTTAAAAATGACTTAAATCAAGTCAAATCAATTTATACGCCTGATCTTTTTGAAACTATCAACGTAGGTGGAACACTACTTGTACCAACATCACCATCAGATATTTTAACAATCGTTGGTGCTAATGGTGTATCGGTTTCGGGTAATTCTACTACAGATAAAATTACTATCAATGAAACTTTATCACCAATCATCAATGTAGTATTTGACCAGGCCAATGCGGCTTATGCACAAGCAAATGCAATGTTGGTTGGTCCAACAGGCCCACAAGGTCCATCCGGTCCAACAGGCCCAACACCAGAAACAACAGTTTATACAGCAAACTCCATTTCATTGACTGATGGTGCGTATGTTTCTGGTAACTTATATTCCGTTCAAGTATTCAACGATGGTGATTACTATACAATAACTGACGGCAGCAATACTGGTCCAGCATGGATCATCACCACAGATTTCGTTGGTGTATCATCTTTCAACGAAATTGATTTGAACCTTAATTACACAAATGGCTCAGGTCATATAATTTACATACAGCTATACAACAATACAACAGCAAGTTGGGATAACATTGGACAATATTCTGGTCTAAGTGGCTTCACTCAGTTCCAATTGGGTGTTATCTCTGGCGCACCTTATATCAATTCTGGTGTTGTTCAAGTTAGACTCTATCACAGTAACACAGGTAATCCGGCACACCAAACACAACTTGATTATCTTGCTGTTGTAGATTCAATTTCTGGTGGACAAGGTCCATCTGGTGCAAGAGGACCAACAGGTCCACAAGGCCCAATCGGTCCAATCGGTCCAATCGGTTCAACTGGACCCACAGGACCACAGGGTCCGCAAGGTGATATTGGTCCAACTGGACCACAGGGTCCACAAGGTGATATTGGTCCAACAGGCCCACAGGGTCCAATCGGTCCAATCGGCCCTATCGGTCCACAAGGTCCAATCGGTCCATCAGGACCACAGGGTCCAATTGGTAATACTGGCCCAACTGGACCACAGGGTCCAATCGGCCCAATTGGTTCATCTGGTCCACAGGGTCCAATTGGACCAACAGGCCCTCAAGGTCCAGTATTGACAACTTGGACAGCACAATCATCCAATACAACATTGGCGGTTGGTTCTGCAACACTAGCCAACACCGCACTATCCGGAAGTTTGGTGTTCAATTTACCGGCTACACCATCAGCAGGTGATTCTTTACGTATTGCCGATGGTTACAACTTTGAAACAAATAATCTATACATTGATAGAAATGGCAACACTATTGAAGGTGTTGCAGATAATCTTGCATTGAACGTAACGGGAGTTGAAGTTATTTTTGTTTATACTGGTGCAACATGGAAAGTATTTCCAACTCTAGGTAAACAAGGTATAAGTGGTCCAACAGGACCAACTGGACCATCAGGTGTCACAACACGATATGTTGAATTTATTGCCGTAGAAAAAGCAACATCGGTAACAGCCGTAACCAATTTGGTTGGACAAGTTGAGTTACCATTTTCAGGAACTTTAACATCTTGTCGTGCAAAGACAACAGCAGGCTATGTGTTGACCACTTTCAACATTAATGGTTCAAACGTGGCCGCAGTTAATGCAATATCAACTGGAGCATCTAGCTCCACATTATCAACAGCAATATCACAGTATGATGACTTGACAATTGATACTGCATCACCAGCAGGTGCAACAGGCCTGCTAGTAACCTTAACGATTACACAATAATTATGACAGTTTATTATCTTAATCCATATAGTTCAACAAACGGTACAGGTACTTTTGCTTCACCTTATTCAGCCAGTTCAACTACAAGAACTGCATGGGTTTCAGGTGATGAACTGCGTATTTTAGGAAATACAATACCACTATTTACAACAACAACTTATACTGCAACACGGGCATCAGATTCCACCATGACAATCGCCTCCGGTGGTGGATTAGGTGCAGATTGGTCTGTGGGCAATTGGGGTTATATTGTTGAAGACGATACATTCTTTTATGTGGGAAACAAGTCAACAAATACTTTGATTGTAGGTTCACTTACACCAATGCCATGGGCTAATAGTGTAACTGGATCAACCCGAACTATACGTAGATTCGATTCTGCGAACCTGGCCGTTTCTTCATCAAGTTCATCAATGAGTCTTTTGGGTAACGCCAATGCGGCAAATGTAATTATTACGGATGGTTGGACAAGCGCAACAACAAGGGTTACAGATGGATCAGTTAAGTCTCTATTTAGAGGTGGAAGCAACTGGTTATATTACTTTGAAAGTTCTTTAACTTCAACACAATTTGCGAATAACACTTTTGATATGGGCAATTCTTATTTGGCTCCAGTATCAAGTTCAGGAACGGGAACATTGTTAATTAGGGGCCGTGATTCCACATATAATATTGCACAACTAACTTTGTATGGAACCACCGCCGTTGGAGAAATTTCACTTGGGACAAACACCTTTTTCGCAAGCAACAATAATATAACAATTAAATCTGTTAATAATTATTATCAGTTGTTTTTTGGTGGTTCTATATACGGAGATTCAAATGTAATTAATATTAATAATTATTATGCATATTATGCAGACGCATTATTTATTACAAACGGTGGCGCACCGACAACATGTGCGGCAAATACTACAATAAATTTTAAAAATTATGTTTTTAGTACTGCATACTACAGTTCACCAACGTCGTATTTCGCTTCAGGTTCAATTCAACATTCGAAACTAAAATTGGATTATTCTACAGCATTATGGGAAACAGCCGCAACGGGTGGACCATCTTATTATGTTGTTGGTGTAGCCGGAGATTTAACATTGAAACCACCTTCAACAGTTTATGTAAACAGGAGAGCGACTTTAAATCCAACGCCTCCTGCAACACGTGTTTATTTCAACTCAGGTGGAACCTCACAAAAATTGTTTTTTGACACTTCAAACATTGCTCTTGGTGTGGCAGCAACAACGCCAATTTCTGTTCTGTCAACACCATTCAGTTCCACCGCAGGCAATCCATTAAGTGGTTATTCCTATATAGCTGATTTAAAAAAACCAATGACAATTGGTGTCGAGTTTGCTTCATCAGCAAACTCTGCGAATATGTATAACATGATAACAACAGCACCTATAAATATTTTACAAACATATCGTGATGGATCAGATCCTATAGAAATTTTGGGAATAAAAAGTAATTATAATTCAAGCAGTTACACCGCACCTGCAAATTTTCCTAATGTATTTAGAGATACAATAACAGTTAGAACAACTGGCCCAAGTTTTAAATCTTATCTCACAACAAGAACAAATCCATATTGGGTTAATTCAAATCCTGCGGCTAATGGAACAGCAGAAAAAAGTTACTCATATAAAAATATTAAGATACCGATTGTTTCGGGTTCAACATATACCATAACAGGTTATATTCGTTCTGATTATTCATCATCAACAACAGGTGATGTTATCATGTCCATCATTTATAGTAATTCAGTTTTAGCTACGCAAAATATGACAAGTGCAATGTACAACTCATGGGAACAATTCACACTTTCGTTCACCGCATCTGCAACAGGTGAAGCATATCTTGTTTGGGAAATGTATTATCCTACTGGAGCAATGTCTTATTGGTTGGATGATTTAACGATCACAAAGGCATAAAATGACATTATTTGAATTAATGGGTTACGAAGATTCTCTGGAATATTCAGGTACTGCATCTAAAACAGATTTATATTTTGCTTTAGTTTATGGTGGCACACCCACTCCTCCAAGTGTCACATTTAAACCAATCATAATTATGATATATTAAGGAAATAAAATGGCAATTCAAACACTCATCGTAGGTGAAAGAGGTGAACAATACGAAAATTCTTATTGTAGAGTAGAACGTGTTTTGGCCACACGTAAAGAACTACACATAGAATATAGTATGTACCTCAAAGAAGAGGATGCACGTAACGGATATCCACCACCATTGGCTTTCACAATTCAAGGTGAATACAATATTATTGATGATAGAAATACATGGCAACAAGCCTATGATATTATTAAAAGACGACATCCTGATTCGCTGGATGTTTAAATAAATATTAAGGCATAAAAAATAAATTAGCAGAACATGACAATCTATCTTTCCAATATTGCCGGACCAACAGCTTCAGGACCACAGGGTCCTATTGGTCCAATCGGCCCAACAGGACCACAAGGCCCAACTGGTAACACTGGTCCACAAGGTCCAATTGGTCCAATTGGTAACACCGGATCACAAGGGCCTATTGGCCCAATTGGTCCTATCGGCAATACTGGACCACAGGGTCCTATTGGTCCAACAGGACCTCAAGGACCAATTGGTAACACCGGACCACAAGGTCCACAAGGAAATATCGGACCAACAGGACCACAAGGACCTATTGGCAATACTGGCCCACAAGGACCAATTGGCCCAATCGGTGATACTGGCCCACAAGGTCCAATTGGCCCAATTGGCCCAACAGGACCACAAGGACCAATCGGCCCAATTGGCCCCATTGGTCCACAAGGACCAATCGGCCCCATTGGTGACATTGGTCCACAAGGACCTATCGGTCCAATCGGCCCCATTGGTCCACAAGGACCAATCGGCCCCATTGGTGACATTGGTCCACAAGGACCAATTGGTCCAATCGGCAATACTGGACCACAGGGACCTATCGGTCCAATCGGCCCCATTGGTCCACAAGGACCAATCGGCCCCATTGGTGACATTGGACCAACAGGACCACAGGGTCCAATTGGCTCAACTGGTA
>JACCED012067343.1_pt1 | contig 16871 bp, 5 predicted proteins | sample 7455021 | NCBI WGS metagenome assembly JACCED01 (sample SAMN15323456, study PRJNA562643) | freshwater metagenome | isolation source: river surface water | place: USA:Blue River Watershed | collected 2017-08-19 | reverse complement strand
TTGTTCTGTATTTTCTTCTCCACTGGTTGAATCACAACTCACTTCAAATCCATTTATGGGAAAATCAACAACAGTAGTCACCTTCTCTCTTTCTGCATTGTATCTTTTCAATGTCAATATCAATATTTCCCTTCTGTGGTAATGAAATTGTTTGAAAACAATAGTTTTTGTTTTGCAGCAATTACACATCCAATCATTGACAGACTCAACTTTGAAATGAAAATCCCAACATTCCTGAAGAGTTGTTCCTGCAATGAACAATTCTAATATGTTGGACTTATCATCAGAAATGATCCTTTCCATGCCACAACTGCTGCATTGTAAATGGCAATCCACTGTGCTTTGTATTGCATCTTTGATCGCACTTGTTTGAATGCAAGATGAATGGCACAACAAATTCAAAAGAATTATCAATAAGTGGTGGCTGTCATGCTGTTCAGAATTATCAAAATCATTGAATAATCTAGTACTGGTGAGATGGTTCTTGAACTTGGAGATTGAAACTGGTGCATTGGTGGAATTCATGCTATTAAATACATCCTGTAGACCTTCCAAAATTAAAAAAATCTCTCTCAAAGGTTTCCTCTCTTTGTCTCCATATGATGATAATAAGTCTTTGTTGGAGGTTGAAACCGTTGAACACGCATCACGAATAACCCTCATGGGATACATCATCTGCAGTATTACTATCATGTAACACATATTTCCTTCATTGATAATCCCATTCAAGATTCTTCTCTTCCTTTGAGAAACATTATGCCCTCCTAGTTTTCTCTTCCTTGTTGGCTGGCCATCTAAAATTGATTCCTTTGAATCATTTCTTTTATCAAGAGATATACTTGTTTCCCAATCACTCTCAATGAATGGAAATTCTGCCACTCTGGACTCTATTGAATTCAAAGTGCTATCACTCAACCAAGGAACTGATGGTTTCTTCTTGTGTACCAAGATAAAGTGCAGCCATTCCTTGATCTTCATCCATAGACAGGTTTGCTTCTTCAATGTATCCATTGCCACAAAAAAAAACACCAATGTCTTGCATCTTGAACCCAAATATATGTAAAACAAGGTGTAAAATGATGATTCGCAAGTGTTTGCTAACAAACCGCTGATGGCATGAAGGGTGTAGTTAGATCCTGGAGGAGCTCCTTTGAGAATATACCTTGCTGCATCCTTCATTTGAATCTCATCCACTTCAGGATGATGAATCACGCAGGCATCCCATGTATGATCTCCTCCTGTGGCAGGGAATATTATCAAAACTGACATTACCTCATTCCCATTCTTCATAAAGTATTGAAACTGATTGCTTTTGCTTACAACACTAAAGGGTATGATTGCAACATCTGGGGGTTCAGGACGATAATCTGACTCTACCAGTTGCTTTCTGAAAAATATACAACTCATGTCACATGCCTCTTGGATTCTCATCAATATCCATTCAAAACGGAATATGCTCAGATGAGAATAAATTCCCTTGATTGAATCCACATATTGCCACTTGTTCCATGACAGCATTTCTGATGACAAATCTTGTGGAAGATAATAATCTGTCTTTGCTTCACTGGTATAGTAATACAGTACTTGGGAACAATTGGATAACAGGCAATATCCAACTTCTTTCCTGCATTCCACTTTTAGGCTTTGTTGATTCAAGGCATAAAAATAAGAGCTTTTACATTTGTCCTTGTACTCAAGTACTCCAATGATCATGTTGGAATACTTCATGCAGGCAATTGGACACATCATATTATGATTGTAATTGCCAAAACCATTTTCCTTCATTTGCTTTGCCAAGACTTTCAGAGGCATTTTCAACTCTGCACAGTTCTCTGTTACGCTAGGGTGAAAACAAGAATCCCATCTTGAATTTATCATCATCACTGATAGTTCTTCCATGAAACTCAATAACCCTAAGCTGTCTTCATCACTTTTCACACCCTCTATGTAGTCCGGATCTATCGAACTCATTTGTTTCAACATGGCAGAGTAAAAACTTTGACCCTTTCTACCACGCTTTCGGTTGGGAATGGAGGATAGATTAATCTTCTTCACTGTCATTCCTTGCAATGCAGTTTGTGTTTCATTGCCTTTCATTCCAATTGCATTGGTTGATTGGAAGGTATTGGATCCAACAAATTTTGATTCAGGGATAGATTTGGTAGTTACATCCACCCACTCCCAAATGCTATCTTCTCGCTGAACTATTACCTCTGCTGCAACTTTTGTCTTGACATCACAACTGTTCCATGAATACATGATAGATCGATTATTCATGTATTTGTAGAAAGTGCTACTACCACTTGCTTGGTTGATGAACAATAGATCCCTTTGGAATGTTAGGCAGGACATTGGTAGGATCACTTCAGGAATTGTCTTGTTCGCCATCACCATTCCATTCAAAGAGGAATCATGCCACAATAACAAAAAATTGTGCTTCTGTTCCAGGTCTGACAATGTCCTGCTGTGTTCAAACATTCCATTGCACCGTCCTGATGAATCTAAAAATGCAGTCTGTAGGTTTTCCAATTCACTGACATTATCATGCAGATTTAAACGATAAGAATGCTCTCCTGGACACACAAACACTTGTGTCAAAAGAAAATACAACTTGATGGATTGCAATTTCCTATCAAATCTTATTGACCCGTCATTTGCTGTCATTACTTCTCTCTGATGAGGGACGTCTACCACAACATTGTCCATATTGCGATAATACAATGTCTTCTTGCTATCCATTCCAATGATCACTGCTACATCCGCAAATAATGATGAATTTAGAACTTTGTTCTTTGCATCCATTGCATGAGATGCCTCTTCTCTCAAATCTTTACCTGACATTGGGAATTGGTAATGATGACAGAGCATTAACATGTATTCCATTTGACTCAAGTTTCTACTACCCCTTGAATGTCCCAAAAGGACAGAACAAATCAACTTGAGATTGTCTCGACTCAGCATTTCTCCTCTGGAACTGTCACTCAGCAGCTTAGTCACATTGACATTGACTATCTCTTTGTATCCCAATCCTGAACATTCATGACAACCTAATATGAAATTAGACACTATTGACATGAATCCAACACGCTTGGGATTCCACAGTGTACTCATTTCCAAGAAAAGCACTATCCCAATCGACAATGGATGATCTGGCATTGGACACTTCTCTATCATTTCGTCTATGGTTGACAAGGAAAAACTACTCTGGTATTCTTCCCACCATCTGGGAGAATTATCGTCTTCGTGTTCAAATGTTTCTTCCTCCACTACTTTGTTCCTCCACCTTTTGTAAAATGTTACTCCTTCTTCTTTATTGTCCTTCTCTTTCCTCATTTTTGAATTCCCACTGGACAAATATTTTGACATCTCTGGTATGATGTCTGCAAACAGAACATTAGATAGTAAGTGCTTGTCTTGGAATGACAATTTGGTGTACACATCTCTGCTACTCAACACACCAGCCTTCTCAATGAACTCTACTAACGTTGACATCCCTTTAGACGAAAATCCAACTTTTCTCAATTTCATTGATAAAGAAGAAAGCATCTGTCTCAATGCATTCTTGTGAACCACAGATTTAGGTATTGAATCTGACACCAACATGTGGTGAAAGGGATCAAATCGAAAACTGTCACCAATCCAATCGTTCATGTACTTCACTCCATAAGACGGACTGATGCCCATGGTTATTAATAAGCGAGACAATTGATATCTTAGCCAATCTGTCACTCTGTGTTCAGGATACAAATCCTTGAATTTCATTTCCTGACGATAGCGAATCATGGACATCACTTCTGAACTCAAACGCATTACTTGGGTTTCTATTCCTCGAGTGCGCATCAGAGACAATTTGGGTTTGTTCTCCCTGTTGCAAAACTCTTTCACAACCAAACATGCCAACATTAAGAAATCATTGAAATGACCATTGTAGCGGAGTGAATCCCGTTCAGGTGGTCTAATGGACACCTCTATGCGAAACCCTATTCCATGCTCTCTCACTGCACTAAACGAATGATGCAACATTTTGTTTACATTGAGGACTAGTGTTTGCAGTGTTTCAATACTTCTCTCTCCTATTCCATACATTGACTTCAAACTCAGTGGGAACTGATTCCTGGGTTGAAGCTGAACATGCGATATTGTTGAATAACCCTTGACGCTATGAATGGAAGATGAACTTATCTCAATTTCCTCTCTGGTCATACTTCTATGACTGTTTTCATTGCAGAGATAAAGGTCTGTGATTTCGTCATTAGATCCATCTGTGATATTAATGTCAAGATTGTCTTCATCCCATTTATCTTTCTTCACAAGTATGGTGCCCTCCACATCAATGCTTTTGATCTTTTCACTGCCCCATTCAGGTAATCTGTGCAATGGAAAAACTTTGGTTTTGGTGCCTTGCAACAATGAAGAAGAATCCCTTTTTGGATTACGTGATTTTGACGCAACAATCAAATGATCTGCTGGGGCCTTGAGAACAAATGCTATGTCAAGCTGGAGAATTTCAAATTTTAGGCCACAACTTTTCATGGAATTTGTATGGTCCAACAATGGTCCCATGCTTCTGTTGGAAGTGATGGGAAGACGAAAACCCATGTTGCCTACGTGAATCATGCTGCAACTTGTGTTGTATTGGCCGGTTTCCATGGGAGACACTGTGCACAAATCTAATACGGCATCAACCAACACGCTGTACGGAGGTTTGGTGGATGCAAATCTTGGATGAAAGCACAATCCAGAGCCTTCTTCTGCTGCTTTGTAGAAATAGTTCCTCCTGGAAAGTTGGGAGATCAGTTTGTCTCTGCATGAGGAGTGAAGTGCCAATTTCACTGGACAGTCTATCACAAGCATTTCATTTCCTTGAAGCAGTTCCGGAAGATGTTGACTTTTGTTACCACAGCATCCAAACATGCTATCTTTGGTTTTTGATGCAACTGGCAATTGTGGAAAATTGCATGTACTTGGAGAACTCCCACCAAATGAAAGAAGATAATTACGCAACATTGATTTGCGTTGAGGATTTAGGTCATTGGTGGAAACTACTACACTGAATGCATCCAAATCCGGTTGAATGGAAACTTCATCACTACCTATCAATGAAGAAAACCGAGTTCTTAGGTGTTTGTTTGCATCTTTGATTGATTTTTCAAAAATTTCAACAGAGTTAGTTTGTTTGCATCCCCTGATGAATCAAAACTCTGTAGTTATTAGTATAACAAAATAAAGATTGATTAAAATTATTTGGAAAAAAATATAAAAACACATACCATTTATAGTAACTATTGTTGCTTTCAGGTACAGGGTAGTATTCATCATCATCAGAAATATCATAGTTCATATTGGGATATAATGTTGTTTGTTTATCAAACCTGTTACTATCAGAATACCAAAATCTAATTTTATGAGATTGAGAACGCGAGAGCTGTAAATAAGCAAATGTTGGAAAAATTCAAACGATACTTTAATATTAAAACTTCATAACATATATTTAAAAAAAAACAATGACACAAATTCTACAATGACACACCGTCTTCTCCCCTGCTTTCTCCAACACTTCCATCATCATTTCCTAACTCAGTTTCTTCAAAAATATCTCCTAAATTGTCACCACAGTTTTCTCCTTCTCCTTCATCAGAATCGGATGAGGATTCCGATGAATGATCAAAATCCCAGTCACTCACATGTTCATCGGGATTTTCCTTTGTATTATGCTCAATTTTGATAATGATTTGAAGATTGGAAGTATACGGGATCATAGAATAACTTCCAAGAAGGAAAATGTCACGTTGCCAAAATTCTTGAGGAATCTTGGGACAATAGTAACTTCCTTCCTTTTTCTTCTTCATTAGAGAACGCTGCACCTTTTGACGATTCGAAAACTTCTGCTTCTGGACATCAATGTATTCACAGGATTTTTGAAAATAAGTGTGTAAAACACAGGATTCATATTCCCATTGACTTATAATATCACTTGTGCACAAATTTGTGCAGTAATTTTTAAACACTTCAATCACTTTCTTGTGCATATTTGACACTGATGGAAGCCTGTCTTTTGATAAGAGCTTTCTGTCAACATAATAGAGGGAGTAAGGAAGGTTGATGCCGTTGCAAAATTTCTTGTCCCTTGTTAGACCACTGTTCAACAACAATAGACCATGAGAATCCAAATCAAACATGACCTTGCATAGCCTTCCACAATGATTCTCCCAAAGCAACATTTCCTGAACGGTGGGGCATAGTTTTGCATTCTTCTTGTGGGGAATTGTTCTATCCATCACATTTTTGGAATACATATACACCAGATGTGCAATATGAAGAAATACCATTTGATGATTGAAAAAGGGATGTTCTTCCACATGGTCAAAGCTGATGTTGGATGACAATTCATGATATTTCTGTAGCATTGTGCAGAATTCCTCCTTCACTTTGTCTCCAGCGGACTTGAAAATTTTATTCTTATCTTCTTTGATCTTTTTCATCACTTCCAACCACTCTTGTATCTCCTTTCCTGTAGTGGGGCCAACACCATCTACTATCTTTTTTATCAAATGGTTGGATGCTTTTACTAACATGTACAAATGCAATCCACATGTCAAATTACCATTTGATAAGTGCTGTTCAATATCTTTTTTGAGTATTTCTTTGAAAATGGTTGGCACCGTGTGATATTTTACTATTTTCTTGGTCATTGGAACAACTACTAGTTCTGACCAACACGACATTAGACGTATGAAATCTGATTTCAATTTGTCTGAATGAAATAGACTGTACCTGTCACATTTGATGAACATTGCTTTGGTTGCGTAGATAGAGGAAAAAAATACCCTCTCTGCAGACAAATCCAAAATAAAGTCAAATTCACTGCTTGAACTTGACATTGTAGTAAAATTGTAGACAAGCGACTCCACACTATGTTTTTTTTCTTTTTTGAATCAAAAAATAAAATTGTAGATTTGCAGTTTTAAAATTTATGACCCCCAATTAGTAAATGAAATACATCCTATCATCATTTTCATATGTGGCTTCTGCTTCAAGGACGTCTTGGCATTTTTTTACGTTTTGATCCTGGTGTTTCCATAGAACAATCCCAGCAATATTGGATGGCAGGTTCGTCATCACTTTGCCTAGTGGTCTTCTTTGCAAAAAAATTTTCATGACATTGAGAGTGAATATTAAACTCACGACAGTGGTAGCAACTCTTTAGAGTTTCATTGTCAAGACAGCAGTTTTCATAGCTACATTTACCTTTTGGAGCTTGGAACTTTTCTTGACCTATCTTCTTCTTTAAGGGATGCATGTTGGATTCCAATTTCAATTTGTCTTCAAACCCTGCTTGTATTTTAACAGTGGAGTTGGATCTGGTTGCCATCCTGGTGCGCTTCTTAGGTAAAGTGATTTTTTCTTTCCCCTTTTTATTCAAAGACAAATTAACACTTTCTTTCAGTGGCTGTCTGTGTTCTACCTGTTTAAGCTTCGAGATTGGAATGTCTTCTTCAGAAGACACTGACACATCATCTTTGGGAGAATTGCTGTCCAACTTGGTATCAAAATTTTCATCACCTTCTATGGAGGGATTCGCCCTGGTACCCATCCTGACACCCTCCATCTTGGCTGGAGTGTATTTTTCATTTGCTTTTTTTTTCAATGAAAAACGAAGCCTTGGTTTCGCTGGAATCAATTCTTTACGTTTTCCTTTGACCTTTTCAACCTTGGGCCCTTGATTCCCACCAAGAGAATGATTCATCCCGAAATTGTAATAAAAACACCATTTAACGTGAGGTAACTTAAACCGCGATTGAATCATTTCTGCAACAAAATCGTCAGGTAACAATGGTGCATCCTTGTTCTCCATGATTCTCTTCAATTTGGACTCTGTGTCCTCGCCCTCTCTGCATTTGTAGGATGGATACAGCATTTTCATCACCAATACTTCCTTTTCAGTCACAACCTCGTGCTCGGAAAACTGAATGAAATCGCTAACTAACTTCACAAAAACTATCAAGTGAGCCTTTAACTTGGGATTTTCTTCTGTGGAGATTTTCAGTGATTTGGTGGCTTCCTGACATTCCTTGTCAAGTGCGTCATTGAACAATTTGTCATCACGAATTTCTTTGCGCAGCAAATAATGAATGACCTTTGCAAGATGCTTAAACGATTCCACCTTGAAATATTTTCGTAAAGATGGAATGAAATAGGTCACCTTGAAGACATCCAACATTGATATCAAATTCACTTCCTTTGGAACACTACACAGCATAGTGGAGGAGACATTACTAATGGGAGTTGGCAATGATGATCTCTTGGGATTGGATTCAAAAAGGATCTTAAAGAATTCATCAGTAACTTTCCTGTTTGTTCCTCGATCGGTAACAATTTCAAACAGTTTGGATGTGCTGAATATCACTGGTAGTGTAAACATTGCTTGATTCAACAGCAGATTGTTCTCTTCTGGCTCTTGGCACATAGAGGAGTCAACAAGTTTCTCTGCATATGTGAGATATTGCATTACACAACCTGCATACATTTTGATCCAGTCTTCATCCCAAAACATTTCTGAAGTTTCCCAACTGTGCATTCCTGATTTCATACAATCGAAAATCAATTTGCGAATTTCTTCACTCAGGTAACACCATATGATTACCAAGAGGAATGTCTGAGATTCATCTCTTTTCCAATTTTCTGTCCGTAATTGTAATGGCAACTCTGGCACTGGAAGTTGAAGCGATTTCCAAAATGATTCTGGGATCACTCTGTTAATAAGGTTGTTACTGGTCTCATGGAGCCAGTGGTTAACTGAAGAGGATGTTAAGGTTGCATCCCTGGTAGAAGTCGCTAAAAACGGTATATCCCTGCAGGAACCATATTTGATGATGTCCCTGCAGTGAAAACTATCTTGATTGATAGATTTTAAATGTGGCATTTTAGACATGGTTTGAGATTAAAAATGAAGGGTGTTTTGATTGAAAAAATTGTTGTTTCGATTCATCAAATGTGAAAATTATGAGACAAAACTAACACCCTCTGTCAAAATTTAAAAAATGAGATACTGGATTTCACATACTATTCTATTGAAAGTTAGTTCTAGCCTGAAAATGTTCTTCACGGATGCTCACCCCATGCAAAATTCCAATATGATGGTGAGCTCTCTGGAGGTTTTACCCTAACCAAACATCTTGTTAAATTTAACCACAAGGGTCGCATTGTGCAGTGCTCAAAAAGTCCCCCAAAAAATGTACTCCCTATTTGAGGACTACTCTCATTGAAAGCTATAGATGATATATCTATGGAAATGCCACAGGTCAAGTTCACAAAGAATTGACGATGTAGGTACTCCTTTTGATCTCCTACCATCACTGGACACCAACAACATGTTGTTGGGAGGGGCAACTTCTTGCCAGGAAATGTTTCTTGATAATTGTACAACAGCCTATTGCACAACATACTGTCTTGGTCTTTCAGGAAACTTGTCACTGATTTGGAATCATCTTCTGTCATGAAATCCCTCTTGTCATAGTGGACTGTATTGCTGAAACCACCCCATGTAATCAAAGTTCCACGCAAGATTTCTTCCACCCTTGTTCCTGATGCCTTAGTCTTCAACAAAGAATGAAGAAATGGTTCTCCTACATGCAAGCATGATACCTTGGCCTGTTCCCTCAAGTGATTTCTTAAGTTGGTCAAAAATGGGAGTAAGGATTGGTTAAGGCCTTTGTGGTAAACATGATGGTATTTGGTGTTCAACGGTGATGTAACCATTGGACCGCTGGCTTGAGACGTTGTTCTCCATCCAAGATTTTGATATGATCCTGTGGAACACAAGGCCACATTCCTATTGGAATTGCTTCTGGGAATGCACTGATCCAAAAACAAAACATGACTTTTCTCAATTACACGTTCGTATGGCCAAGAGTAAACAAATTGGACTGCACTGCCAAAACATACATCCAAAGATCCACCAACATTGTCTTTCAAACGAGTCTTACAGATGGTTGGAGACACATTTGAAATGTTGTCACCGCAAGGAAGTGGCTGTCCTTGAGGGAGTAATGATATGATGAAAGAATCTGTGCAACCATACCTATTTGGACTTAAATTAGTCAATTTCATGAGACTCATTCCGTTTGCCTTCAACAAACCAAGCAATACTTCATTGTGTTCCTTATAGGTAATTGACATTCTCTCTCTGTAGACATTTTCAAATTCTTCAAATTGATCTTGAGTGATGGGAACTGCAGTGACAAAGAAGGGGTTATCAGTTAGGAGCTCCACCAGTTGAATTTTCTTCTTCTTCGAGACCTCTGTCAACTTGGGGAGAGGTCTGCAGTAAAAAACATCTGTGAATGACTGAGACCGAGAAAGTATCTTTTTCATTCCCAGATTCAGGACAATATGATCTTTTCTCTTACGCCTATTCACCCTGACCTTCACCTCACAACCATTTCGGGGTGAAATACTTCTCATTGTCAGAAAATTGAACTGACTTGTTTCCTTGGTGATGAATTGGTTGCACCAAGAGTCTGCTTGGAGACGTGATTCTACAAATGATATACCCTCTTCTATAAACAGTCGAGGCTTTGTATTCCATCCACTGTGACTTGGTCCTCCTATTTGATTCAGATATTTTATTGACACATCTTTTTCTTTGTAAAGAACTGGTCCTGCTTGGAACAATTCTTTGCATACAGATATTGTATCCAATGAGGTACTCAAAAGATGCTGTAATGATTGAGTTAATGACAGCCTATCTTTCAACTCATGAACAACAAAACAAAATTCGTCTTGCTCATTCTTCACAATCCCCTGACATAGGCAGAGGGTTCCTCCTTGCTCTATTGAAACACCTTCTTCCATGCTTTCAAATGCATTCCCAATGCCAGATTTCTTCACTACCAATGCCAGTAAGCCCACTGACTGATGGGTGTGATTTGAACATTCAATAAAGGTCATTACTGAATGACAAGAATAGTAAGGATGATATTGAATCCGAATATTCGGTGGACATTTTAAAATGTAAACAGTCAATTCTTGACTCAAAACTACAATTATCCATGACCCCTTTGCCCTGGAATCGTGCAAAGCATCAAGAATACCAAAGGGGCTAGGGAGTGACACAGATTGAAACCTTTCCATTGATTGCAATGAGGAGATGCTATTTGGACGAATGACCTTGTTGTGATTGATCATTTCTTTCTAAATTGTAACCAAGGTGTTGTTTGATTCGATCCTTGATATGTTTGTTTGTAATTGTGATTTGGAGATATGATACTGAATACCAAAACAATGAAGGGGATATCAAAATATTATTGATAGTTCTAAATCAAATTTATACATTTTCTTACCTTGATTATTGGTCAAATTTTAATCCGGTTATGGTCGTGTGTCATCATTATGAGTTGGAAATTACATTGTTGAATTAAAATGGAATGGGAAATGTGCAACATATTAAAACATTAACCAAAACCTCAAATTTTGATGCTCAAAGGTTCTGGGCCAGTACCTCCTTGTGGGCGATAGCGATCCTAACAGAACAACAGATCTGCATCAAAAAATGAAGGTGAGGTCAATGCTTTCGGTAGAACACATTTCTAATTTTATGACACAATGATTGAAAATTATGACTACTTAGAAATTATGAGCACCTATACTTTTGATAATCAGAATGCAAATTAATTTTAATTTCCCCTGCTCTAAACAAATCTTGTTTTTTCAATGTTTTTCGAAAAAACCATGCATGTAATTTTTTGTCTTCTCATCCTTGTTTCCTTCACCAAATTTGTCAAAAATATCTTCAACGTCACCAATAGCACTCATGCTTGAAATACTGCCGATGCTTTCTGAGATTCCAATGTTGGCAACATCATTATCGTCATCTTTTGGGGGGTCTTCCCCACTGAGCTGTTCTTCTTTTGAAGAACTGCCGTCTTTGCTCTCTTCGTGCTCTTCATTTTCATTGTTGACACCACTTTCATCATCACTGTTCTTGCTACTTTCACTGGATTGGTTGTCATTAGTACTATTGGAACCCTCATTATCGCTGTCATTGTTACTATTGTCAAAATTAACTACATCTTTCCTTTGCTTTGATATATTCATTGATTTGTATCCTGATGAAAAGTAATACCAACAGTTGTCAAATGAGAATTCCTTGAATACAGAACAAATATTTGCAAATGATTCTCACCTTTACCATGACTTTTTCGAGCAACCTTTTTCTTCGGAGGTTCAGCAGTGGTCTTTGTTCCATGTAATTTTCGCAGGAGAGCGTAGCATTGGATAATGATGACATTTTTCTTCTCTTCTTCCATGTTTTCCACATTGGATTTCAAATTGACTCGTTCGTCGTCATCTTCAAATTTCCAATTAGTGGCCGTTTTGATGGTTTGAAAACTTTCTTCGCGTGTCAAGTCAATGACTTCTGGAGCTTCTTGTTTTCTTTTCGTACCCTTTTCCTTCTTTTCCTTCTTTTCCATCTTTCCCTTCTTTTCCTTCTTTTCCTTCTTTCTCTTTTTATCCTCTGCCTCAAGTACTCTCTTCATGTAATCAGGACCTTTTCCGATTGATTGTGTTGGGGGTTTCATTTTTTTACTGACATGTGATGGTTGACTTTTCGAGATATTTGATGTCGGTTTCTCAGTTGCCGGAGCATCTGGAGATGTCGGTTTCTCAGTTGCGGGAGCATCTGGAGATTCAAATGATAAAGCATCCTCATCATCATCCTCTTCAGAATAATCCAAATCATAGTCCAATTCAGTACCATCTCCAGTACCATCTCCATCATCATCAACTACAGCACCTGAGATAGCACCTCCCTCAGTACCCTCGACAGCAACTTTGCCTGAACCGTCAACTGGAGGATTGCCCACGCCAGTACCATCTCCATCATCATTCCCTTCATCACCAACTACAGCACCTTCAACAGCACCTTCTTTGGTACCTTCGACAACAACTTTGCCTGAACTGTCAACTGGAGCATTGCCCTCACCATTGTCACTGGCATCACCTCTGGAAAATGCATTGCCATCGCCAGCATCTCTATGGACACTGACTCCAGTTCCATTGCCAATTACAACGCCAGAAACATTGCCAACACCACCACCAACAGGACCGTTGAGGGCACCACCACCTCCATCTGACCCTTCACCAACATTGGCGACATTTTCCGTGTCATTGCCATCCCCAGTGCCAACTCCAGTATTATCGGCAAATACAGCACCTTCCGTACTGACGCCACCTGGACCATCACCAATGCCATCGTTGCCACCACCATCACCTCCGTCTGACCCTTCACCAACATTGGCGACATTTTCAGTGTCATTGCCATCCCCAGTGCCAACTCCAGTATTATCGGCAGATACAGCACCTTCGGTACTGACGCCACCTGGACCACCACCAATGCCATCGTCGCCACCACCAACATTTGCAGAGACATCACCGGCACCATTGACAGCAGCCTTTTCTCTATTTTCTGGGGGAATTATTTCTTCACTTTCACTTCTGAGTGGTGAAGTTGGTGGAAGCGGTGGAAGCGGTGGAAGCGTTGGAACCGGTAAATGCGGTGGAACCGGTGGAAGCGGTGGAACCGGTGGAAGCGGGGGTGTTTGACCTTGATCTCCTTCCTCAGGAGGATTGTGCCCAGAGACATCGGTATCATCCCTTTTTCTTTTCTTCCTTTTTTTTTTCTTCTCCTCCTTCTTCTCCTCCTCCTCCTCATCCTCCTCCTCGTCATTTTTGTCCTTGGCATCGAAATTCCTTGATAAAGAAAGCAAATCGTCAAGGATGTCCTTGACGTCAAAACTTTCTTTCATAAATTGACCAATCTTGTGAGTCGGGTGCTGATGATTCAAACCAATCTGACTAGAAAGAGGTGAACGATGAAGAACTTCATACACTGATTCATAATCACGAGGACAAACCTCTAACTCCTGCAAGTTGCGGTTAAGTGCTGGTGACAAAGTCTTCATTCCTCCCAAGGTGTAGTAACCAACATGAGTGCGCAACTTTTCACTAGCAACTGTGACACCTTCTGGCATATACTGGGACAAAGAGTGATTGACTACAGCCCTATGAATATTGGTTTTGTCACGACCTTTTGCGATGGATGATAGTGATAGATTTACAGTGTGGATATGTTTGATAAACGCCAATGTATAGAGTACAGCGGGTTCCACCAGCCGTTTAAGGACTTCGTCAAATGTTTTAGAGCGGTTTTCATGTGTGGAATAATTATCCACATATTCCTTGTATTCTAACGGAGGCTCTTGATTGATACCCAAATTCCCGAAGTATTCACACGAATGCCGGATGGCACTCATCACAAGAAAAACGTTTCGTGATTCCCTTTCAATAGAAATGAATAGATCATCCCCCTTCATACAAACCTCGTCAGGATGAAATAACTTTTCTTTGGCCACTTTTTCATCTTTACGAACTTCATATTTCATAGCTAAATTCCAATGTTTTTCACTATGATGTGAAGATATATGAACAGTGGCGATCAAAGCCTTGATGCACTGTCTGCTTGAATGAAGTCTTGAGTACTGACAATCGGATGAAGTGCCCCGACCATTGCATAACTTATTAAGAAATTTCACCACAGATTGGTGAGTTCCCGGTGACAAATGGCAGTAGATAAGGATCTGAAGAACATGTAAGAAACCAGAAGGAAAATAAGACCTCTTGTTTAGTTCAAATCTCTCATCCCCAAAACCAATTGGCCTGCAATATGAATCATCGCCAAAAAAATCCTTCTTTTGGGTGACGAAAAGTTTCAAAACATTTTCATAATGCACAGTATAATCAGCTTGGAACATAGCCAAATAGTCTTTTGGTGCCTTCCCTTCCTTGATCCTCATGAAGGAGGATTTGAATTGCCAATATTCCATTGCCATTGTTTGCTTGAATTTGACATACTCAGGATCAATCCCGGCAGTGTTTTGGAACTCCTCCTTGAATCTATTAAGCTTATCGTAGACAACCTTGGAGAGTGCCTCAAGCCACAATCTAATGTAGATTGTTGGATGATCCTTCGAGTATAGTAACTGTCCTCCTTTTGGAGAGTACATATGAGGAACAATTTTTTGATCGAAGTTGTCCTTGTCTTTGCAAAATCCTTCTCGTTGCACAAATTCGAAAAAATATTCCAGTGTAGGATTTTCTTGATTCAAGAGTTTCATCAACGACTTGGGTTCTTCAGAACTTGGATCAAACAAGTACCGGGGAAAACTGCTGCTGCTTTTGTCTTCACTAAACTCAAAGCAGAAAGAAACCAGTCGAGACAAGAGATGGACAATTGTATGTGGAGATTGCTTGGCAGTTTCTGTTTGCTTTTTAGCGGATTCATCACTTATCTTCATGCAAACCTGCTTGTTGATCACATCCGGTTTATTGTAGTACAAGCTAACAAAGGTATCAATACAAACAGTAGCATTGTGCAATCTCAGAGTTTTTTCCACGGAAGAGTTGTCATCAGGGATTGCTAAATTTCTTGAAAATTCGTTGACTAGTGTTTTCAAACTAGCTTCTCCTTCCGATTCAGCAATAGATGGAGAGATTCCGTTGTATACCATATCGGAGATTGCAATTCGATGAAGACCGTCCACAGGGTAAAAAACAACTTTGGTTTGCCACGCAAAGTTCTGGGTGATGTACAATCGATAGAGCCTCCATTTCTCATGCTCTTGGTTGATGGCATCCACAACTTCTAGAAAGGAATCTTTTTCACCGCCCCACAACCGATCACCACTCCAATTTCTCTTTTGTATAAACTGGCGCAATTGGCTAACAGATCCATTAGGGACTACCAATTTGTCTACTTCGCTGACAAAAGTGACAAGTAAGTCGTCGTCGGGAATGTTTGAATGATCTTCGGTCGGTAATATCCAATTCAACGCATTACGAAATACCTCGGGTGTTGCTGCCGTTGCATGTACAGGAGACTTGGTACTTTCTCTTTCCAAAACCAGTGACATAGGACAAGTATTAGAGGAAGACGGACTCGTAATTGGGTCGGTAATAACATAGGATCCAACAACAATGTGAAGAGATCCAGAGATTGGATTATTCCCCGAGTCCGTTGCCTTTGCAGCACTCCACAACATATTCGCAGATTGATTTTTTTCACATTTACAAGGAAATAACTTATCATGTTCCAAGTTAGTCCTGATGTTAACTGGAGGAATGAAGAACGGATTCAAAAGGGTGCAGATTGGAGATTCAACATCTTCCTCATGAACGGTGTAGTTGACATCTAATTCATTCTGATGTAAAAGAAAACATCCAAAATTACTGCCGGTAAATGTATTGATTGGAGAGAAATCATTGTTATTGCTCATTTTGCTTTTGAAGTACTCGAAAGTAAAATTATGAGACCATATAAGATGTGAGTATAATTATTTGACATCACAATAATACTGTGAACAAAACAGAAACCCACATACTGGTGAAACTTTCATATGCGTCATGAAAAAAGATATTAACATTTCGCCACAATCAACATGATAACTAAAACAGTCCCCTAATTAGAAAATATGTACCGACCATATGTTCTCACAACGACTGTCGTGAGAGCATGTGACTCTAAAAGAATTAGGTTCTCAAAAAAAAATTTGACATTCCATCGCGACAGTTGTCGCGAAGGAATGTAAGGATAAAAATAAAAAAATTATTTACAATGCACATGTAAATCTTCATTTGACAACATGTGCTCACAACGACTGTCGTGAGAACATGTGACGCATGTAAGGAAAAAAAATAGATTCTCGAAAAAAAAATTTTACATTCCCTCGCAACAGTTGTCGCGAAGGAATGTAAGGATGAAAATTACAATGATGTGTAAAGTTTAATTTTGTATTCAAAAAAACTATTGACAT
>JACCED010987535.1_pt1 | contig 16877 bp, 17 predicted proteins | sample 7455021 | NCBI WGS metagenome assembly JACCED01 (sample SAMN15323456, study PRJNA562643) | freshwater metagenome | isolation source: river surface water | place: USA:Blue River Watershed | collected 2017-08-19 | reverse complement strand
CATCCATTGATTTAGGTTTCTTTGGTAACTGCAATTCAATTTTTGGTAGTGGTACATCTATAGCACATGCAACTAACTTAGGCGCAAAAGATAAATAATCTTGTCCTTCAAGAATTTTTTTGCGTAAACCGGCACTTAAATGTTCGTGTTCTGCTAAAGCACCTGCGATAGCCTCATCGGCTGTTGCATAATGCCTTGCGATAAGAGCAGCCCCTTTCTCTCCGATTCCTTTGACGCCTGGCAGACCATCTGATGCATCACCGCGGAAAGTTGCAAATAAACCGTATCTGTCACCTGGAATGTCGTATTTCTTTGAAATCCACTCTTGGTTAACTAAATCGTGGTTGCTAATCCCCTTGGCCAAATAAATCACTTGAACATCAGGTTCGGGTTTGACTAATTGGAATAAATCTCTGTCGCCAGTAACTATACGAATCGGTCCAGATTCTGTAGCAGCATATGTTGCCATTACATCATCAGCTTCATAATCATCGGCGCCAACGACCGGAAAACCAAAGGCATCTAAGATGTCCAGCAAAATTGGTATTTGTGGAGTTAATAAATCTGGTTCTTCTTCGCCTTCTCCATCTTCTTCCAGGCGATTTGCTTTGTAATCTGGATAGAGTTCGACGCGCCAAGATGGTCTCCAATCGCCATCTAGGCACGCAACTAATCTGTTTGGTCTGTACATTGAAATTAATCTTGCCGTCATATCTAAATAGCCACGAATAGCATTTACTGGAGTGCCATCTGGCGCCACTAAAGTGTCTGGCATTCCATAGTAAGCGCGATACCAAAGTGAACCGCTATCTAGAAGCATCAAGCTCATGCCACACCTCCTAAGTACACAACCACTCCCCGATCTAGCTTTTTAATAGCAGAGAGACATTTTTCTCTAAGTTCAGGTTTGGCACCTGCAACTTGATTAAGTAAATCTATCAACTGTTTGGTTGCGCGGACAAAATCACCAACAGATAAATCTGAATTACGTAAAACGGAATTCAGACCATGACCGCCACCCCAGCGAAAAGCCATCCAACAAAAGCCAAAATCGGGTTCGCGTTGAGTCTTGACATCAAATTCACTCTCTAAGTTATGCAATTTTGACCAGATAGCAACTATCTCTTTGAGAGCATCTTGAACCTGATTATTAGGTATTTTGGGTGCTTCTGGTTTTCTGGATTCAAAGAGGAAAACAGATAATACGGAAGCTATTTCGATATCAGATAATCTACTTAATACACCGCTATTGATTGTCTCAGCGATTGAAAGATCTGATTCTGCATAGATTTTGGATAACATTTTGCCATTTGCAGTTACTTTATCTCCATCAAGATATTTAAGATGATTTAGCACCTGAGTAATACGATCAAATGTTTTTGCAATTACATTGGTACGATTTTCAACTCTAGCAATCAATCCTTCATTTTCACGGATTAATCGATCCGCGCGTTCTGCTATCCGAGCATGCGCTTCTCTATCATTGCAAGAGTGACATGGATGTTGTCTGAGTGCTTTGCGATAACCCGATAGTTCATTCTCTAAATGAGCTCTTTGTTTGTTATCTATTCGACTTCTCTTAGAAATAAGAACTTCTGCTTGTTTAATTTCACGACGGAGTTTTGCATAAGTGGAGAAATCTCCCAGGTGGCAGAGATTTTCAGTTGCGTAATCGTTAATGGCTTCAGTGTTCCGTCGAATTTGCTTGTCTAGTCCAACTACTGCCCTATCTGCTTGGAATTGGGCGAATGAAGATTTAAGTGAGTTTCGGGCTCTGTCTCTACCGTATCGCTCTAAGAGATTGATGGACATGTTATAAGTTGGCGAAAAAGAGCTTCGAAGCGGATAGGTGCGAGTTGCTGCAAGGCCGGCAGCAGTTGCAGAATCAACGGTTGGTGACCACATGACTACGGCATTACCTTCAATATCAATTCCGCGTCGACCTGCTCTTCCAGTTAATTGCGTGTATTCACCCGGTGTAATTGGGACATGCCCTTCACCGTTCCACTTAGTTAATTTTTCAAGAAGTACGGTGCGAGCCGGCATATTGATTCCTAGGGCAAGAGTTTCGGTCGCGAAAATAGCTTTAAGTAAGCCTCTTTGAAATAGCTCTTCTACACAAGATTTGAAAACCGGTAATAGGCCTGCGTGATGCGCAGCGATTCCACGTTCAAGTGCAGCTAGCCATTCATGATGCCCCAAAAGTTCTAGATCTTCCGAACTAATATTTGTCGTGTATTTAACTGCAGTCGCTTTAATCTCTTCTCGCTCTTCAGTGTTAGTAAGTCGCAAATTAGCAGCCAAACATTGTTTTACTGCGGAGTCACAACCTTGTCGTGAGAAGATAAAAGTGATAACTGGAAGCATCTGATTTGAATTTAATTTTTCAATGACCTGTGGTCTATCAAGCCTAGATTCGTCATCTTGACGGCCACGATGTTTGGGTGTTCGTATTCTTCTTAACGCTTCTCTTTCGGTTCGAAAGAGTGACTGATTGACAGTCCCATCTTCATTAAAGAGATCTAAAAGTCGGTTACCGATCAATACATGTTGATATAGAGGTACTGGACGATTTTCGGAGACTATGACTTCAGTATCACCACGTACTACTTGTAGCCATTCGCCAAATTCCTCCGCATTCGAAACTGTTGCTGAGAGTGAAATGACTTGCACACTCTCCATAAGGTGAATAAGAACTTCTTCCCAAACTGCACCGCGAAACTTATCCGCAAGGTAATGGACTTCATCCATAACTACGTACCCAAGATTGGTCAATGAATTTGAATTTGTGTAAAGCATATTTCTAAGTACTTCAGTTGTCATGACCATAATCTCAGCATCGCTATTGATGCTGTTATCACCAGTTAATAAACCTACTTTTTCCTCACCAAAACGTTCGACAAACTCTTGATATTTCTGATTAGAGAGCGCCTTTATGGGTGTCGTATAAAAACATTTTTTACTCTGTTCTAAGGCAATGTATGCTGCAAATTCGCCGACAATGGTTTTTCCTGCGCCTGTGGGTGCTGCGACTAAAACACCTTTACCTTTTTCGATTGCGTAACAGCCTTGGACCTGAAAATTGTCCAATTCAAAATCGAATGTTTCAAAGAAATTATTAGCAATTGGATGAGTGCTCTTAGCTTTTGATGCCGCGTACTTCTGGGCAGGACTTAATTCCGCCATGTAAAAAGTGCACTTTCAGATGACAAAATATGTGCAGGTAATGGTCCAATACGTTCTCCGTCGGCATAACAGATCGCATCTGCTTCAATAGTTATTGATTTTGCTCTGATAATTTCCACTTTAGGATGTTCCACATGCTTACCTTCGTATACAGAAGGGAAAATTTGCACGAATTCTCTCTTGGAAACAGGGTTTAGAATCATTAAATCAAGTTGCCCATCATGAAGATCTGCATCAGGACATACCAACATTCCTCCTCCGTAAGATCGTCCATTCCCGACGGCAATTAACATTGCCTCTCGTTCATAGCTCTTGCCATCAATATTAAATCGGTAATTTTTTGGTTTAAATTTCGGCAGTTCTAGCGCCATTGCGACGTTGTATTTAGCTGGACCTTTTGGCCATCTCATAGCGTTAGCTCGTTCATTTACCAACGAATCAAAACCAGTAGATGCAATTGCACCAAAATATTCACCATCAATATTGCCCAAATCAATCGAAAGTGGTTCCTGATTCAAAGCGGCCCACAATGGTTCTAAAGGCTTATCTGGATTCCAACCAAGTGTACGAACAAAATCATTTCCAGTTCCTGCTGGAATGGTTGCTAAAGGAATATTACTAATCGCGGCAATTTGAATCGCCATATGTAATAACCCATCACCGCCAACTGCGATTAGACCTGTAGCTGATGAAGCGGCTTTTCGTAAGTTCTCTTGTAACGAAATCGCATTTGCGCCAGTAATAACTTTGTATTCAATCTTCCTCTCAGTAAGGAAATTTGAAACTTGTTGCCCTACCTTTGCTCCGTTGCCGCGACCACTGGTTGGGTTAATCGCTAATAGCCACATTACGGCGCCGATCATTAAGCAAAGCGATACCACCTGCTGCAAAGTAGAAAATATAGAGCGGCACTGCAAGTAGCAACATGGTCAATGGATCAGCTGAAGGTGTAAATGCTGCAATAAAGAAAGTTATTCCAAAGACCCACATTCGCCATGGTTTGAGGATTGCTTTACCAGATACTGCACCCAAGAGGTTTAGGGTTACTAGAAAAACCGGAAGTTCAAAAGCCAGACCAAAGAGCAGAATCACACGAAGCACAAAATCTAAATAATCTCCGAAATTAATCAAGTTTTGCAGTTCGCTTGGTGTGAACCCAAAGAGAACACGGATTGCTACCGGAAGAATCAAATATCCAAGCGTGACACCACCTGCAAAGAAAGGAGTCGCTGCTGTTAAAAATAAAAATGCACGTTTCTTTTCATGTTTGTGCAATCCCGGTGAAACGAATGCCCATAGTTGGTATATCCATAGAGGTGCCGTGACAATTAAACCTGCGATTAAAGAAACTTTAATCTGCAAATTTATCGGTCCAAGAACACCGTTTATGTACAGCGCTCCACATTGTTCTGAATTAGTTCTTTGTGCCAATTCAAGATTACACACCGGTTCAGCCAACTTTTGAACTATTGGGTTATAGATAAACCAGTTAGCGATGAAACCCAGACCGATAATTACGGAAGATTTAAAAACTCGTTCTCTAAATTCGGCTAGATGCTGAAGTAGCGGCATAGTGCCACTTGATGTGCTAGCCACGATTTAGTTGTCTGGTGTGTTGTCCTTCTTATTATCCTCTTTGCCCTCTTTCATTTCGGACTTGAAGATACGAAGAGACTTGGCAACTGATTTAGCGGAATCAGGCAAACGCTTAGCTCCGAATAAAATTACCAGAACTAATACCAATAAAAGAATATGTGTAGGTTCGCGTAAAAACATGGCTATAGATTACTCGAGATATAGAGATTGGCTAGCCTTTATGCGAGTCAAAATTTGAGCGCGTAGATGTGGATCCTGAAGCTCTACTGCCCCGGCCAATGCCATTGTTTCAGAAATTAGCCACTCACCAGAGTAATAGTCGACTTGCTCACTATTGCCAAGTATCTCCCTGACCAACCGCTTCTCCCGATGGGTAGAAATTTTTGTGGATTTAGGAGTCTCATTTGATGGAACCAGATTCGGTGCCAATTCATGATTTTCGGTGATTGCTAAACTTTCGATTCTTGATATTTTAAATGTACGACGATCCTGAGCATTTTTGCAAAATGCTCTTAGATAGCTACTTCGCTCTTCTGTGTAAGTTTCAAATGGAATTACCTCACGAGATTTACCGTTATAGACGATAGAGAGCACTCTATTTTGTTGAATTGCCTGAGAAATTTCCGATAAGTAAAGATCCGACCTCGCCGGCTGGTATGAGATCTCAGTGCCCAATTTAGAAGTCAGTTTATTTTTAAGCGATTCCGCGCCTGCAATTCCTTGAGAGATTAATATTTCAAGGCCGATAACTAAACTTGCCAATTCAATTTGGGTAAGTGATCGAGGAGATTTCAACTCATCCGCATTGCGAACTGAAACATAACCATCTTCAAATTGAAACTCCATAAGTTCTAGCGGAGTCTGTCCTGGCAGACCACACATATAAAGTAACCAGAGATCCTTCTCAAGTTGCTCAACTGAAATCTGGAATTTCTCGGCAAGTTGCGCAATTGGTATACCTTGATGTTTAACGATAAAAGGTACCAAATCGAATAATCGCGCAAGCCTTGAATTAGCCATGAATTGCCGCCAAATTACTGAGAGCTTTAGTTACTTCTGAAACTAGATTGATTGGCTGCATCACAAAAACATTAGGCGAATTTCTGAGTATTTCAGCCACCGCAACATTGAGAGAATCAAATTGAATTTGGCAGGTGATCCAATCAGCTTCAGCGTCAATAATCTTTGATTTTGCCATTAGTGATGGTGCAAAATCTCTACGTATTTTGATAACCGCATCTAAAGTTGGAAAGTAGGTGTCTGGAAAAGCAAAACTCTCGCGTTCGAAGGCCTTGTTAGTTCGCTTGATTTCTCCAGCAAATCTATCTATTCGATAACTTCGATGTTCGTTCTTTGAGATGTCATTAGCGTATAAATACCAACGTGAGTTACGAGAATAGAGGCCCAAAGGGGCAATTTTCTTGGTTTCGACTTGGTCTTCCTGGTTGCGGTACTGAATTTCTATGACCTTAGTTGATTCTATAGCTTCCAAAATTGCAGGAACTATCTCAGGTAGATGGGAAACAGTGGGCGCAATAGGCAATTCAGAAAAATCTGAGTTAATTCCTAGGGATTGCAATCTTAAGGAAGTCGAAAGTGCGACGTCTTTAAGTGCACTCTCCTTCCATGCTTGTGAAGCAACCGCCAACAATGTAATTTCTTCAGCGCTTAGCGGGCCAAGATCGAATTTGTATCTTTCTGGCAAGATTCGATAACCGATTTCATCTTCGAATAGCGGATCGATGCTCCGCATCTCAATTTGAATTCCGAGTGAACGTAGCTCTTCTTTATCGCGTTCAAACATACGATCCGATGCCTCGGCGCTACCGTCGTACCCCGCCACCGCCTTGAATATTTGTGTTTTAGTTAGAAATTTCTTTGTAGCTAACAAGCAAATGGTTAAATTAACTAAACGCTCATTCTTCTCCGATGCCATATGCACCTTTCGATGGCCGACGTCGGCGAGGTAATAATTCAGTCCCAGGAGCTATTCGCCGAGCAAAGATTAGAAAACCGGTATGCCCAATCATTCTATGCTCGGGTCTAACGGCTAGTCCGTCATGGTGCCATGGTCTTACTAGGGATTCGAAACTTTCTGGTTCGGTAAAACGTCCATCTTTTCTAAGAGTTTCAGCTACATTTGAAAGTTGGGTAGTTGTAGCTACATACGCCATATACACCCCACCCGGAACTAAGACCTTTGCCGCTATGTCAACACATTCCCAGGGCATCAACATATCAAGAATTACGCGATCGTATTGCTCGGTTAATTCTTGTTCTTCTAAACTACCAATAGTAAGTTTCCAATTATCAGGAATCCCAGCAAAATAATGTTCGACATTTGATGATGCATTAGCAGCAAATTCATCTCTACGTTCTACTGAGTGCACGAGTCCAGCTGGACCAACCGCTCTTAATAAAGAAAGCGTTAAAGCACCAGATCCAACCCCAGCTTCAAGTACTTTTGCACCTGGAAAAATATCTGCAAAACCAACAATTAACGCTGAATCTTTAGGATAAACAATTGTCGCGCTTCTAGGCATAGTTAATACATAGTCAGTTAGTAAAGGTTTAAAGGCCATAAACTTCTGGGCAACTCCAGTTGTCGAATTGATACTCACAACACTACCTTCAGGCATTCCTATTAGATCATCATGTTTAATAAAACCTTGATGCGTGTGAAATTCTTTTCCAGGAGTGATATTGAACGAATATTGACGACCCTTATTATCAGTCAATTGAATTCGATCACCGCTTGAGAAAAACCCGCTCTTTTTAGCCACGCGCCTATCCTAAGGTGTCTTCCCTCTAAGATAAATTACAGCCAATTATGGATGTGATTAGACTTTCTCCAAGCAGAATTAGCGAATATCAGCAATGCCCACAGCTATACAACTATCGCGTTATTCAGAAACTTCCAGAGCCCATTTCATTAGATGCGGCGCGTGGCACATTGGTTCACACAATTCTAGAAGAGCTGATGGCTATGCCTGCCTCCGAACGTACTTTGGAAAATGCGGTATTAAGAGCTCCGCATCATTGGCAAGTACAAAAGGAAGCAGATAATTTATTGGCCAGTGCAGTATCAGATGATAAAGAATGGCTTGATCGAGTTAATGCTTTATTAGCTTCTTATTTCCAATTGGAAAACCCACAGAGTTTTCAGCCAACTCACTTCGAGGAACATCTCGAACTTCCTGAAATTGATCAATTATTACTGCATGGCTTTGTGGACCGAATTGATGTTGCTCCAACCGGTGAAGTTAGAATTGTTGATTACAAAACTGGTAAAGCTCCTAAGGCAGGTTATGAGGAGAAAGCTCTTTTTCAACTTCGATTTTATGGACTCCTCTGGTTTCGAAAATATGGTGTAATCCCAAAGTTATTGCAGCTTCTTTATCTAGGTGACCAACAAATAATAAAGAGTAACCCAACTGAAAATGATTTGCTGATTGCTGAGAAGAAAGCTCTGCAGACCGGAAGTGATATCAAAATATCTATCAAAGAAGATTACTGGCCAACTCAGAAAAGTCGCTTATGTGACTGGTGTAGCTTTAAAGATATTTGTCCTGCATTTACCAATTAATAAACCATTCTCGTAAAAGATCGACTGAAAGTTCCTCCAAGGAATTTATAACTTTCGTCTGATGGTCGGCCTCGATTTCAACTAAATGTGGAACTGCAATAACGCGAGCACCGCTAGCTCTCGCCGCGGCTACACCCGTTGCGGAATCTTCTAGAATTAATGAATTTCGAATATCCACATCGAGCATTCGTGCTGCTTTTAAATATCCTTCAGGATCTGGTTTAGTATTAAGAACATCGTCCGACGAAATAGTTGCCTTGAAAGGTATTGGTTTTACATGGCTTAAAGCTGCATCAACAAGAGCTCTTGGACTAGCTGAAACAAGAGCCATAGGAACTCCAGCTATATGCAGATTTCTAATTAATTCTCTCGCACCAGGCATAAATGAAGCACTAATCGTAATTTTCTCTGTCATTAAATCTACAAGTTTCTTGTGGAAATAATCTCCTGGCTCTGAACTGTTCGTAACTTTCGACATGTATTCGCCAACCTTATGCAAAGGACCACCAAGGCAATGGGCCTGGTCTTCTTTGGTCCATGTGTACCCAAAGGAAGCTGTTACTTCTCTTTCAGCTTCTAACCATTCAGGTTCGGAGTTGATAGTTAAGCCATCCATATCAAATAAAACTGATTCAAAGAATTGGCTCGCCATGCGTCAAAGGTTACCGTAAGGTGTTCTCATGCAGATTCACGAGATTCCTCATCTTCGTAATCCAGTTGCAGTTCTTGCATTTAATGGCTGGAATGATGCTGGCGAAGCTGCCTCTGGCGCTATTACTCATTTACTAAATTCTTGGGGAAATCAAGAGAATGTCATTGCCGAGTTTGATTCAGAAGAATTCTATGATTTCCAACAGATTAGGCCAATGGTATTTATAGATAACTCCCAAATTCGACAATTGAAATGGCCGAAAACTGTTGTCTACGCACTGAACACTCCACATTTAGATTTTGATTTCATTCTAATTATTGGACCAGAACCTTCTTTCAAATGGCAATCTTTCACAAATGAATTGCTAGATCTTTTAGATGATTTGGAAGTTGATTTGGTTGTAAGCCTTGGAGCTTTGCTGGCTGATACTCCTCACACTCGACCAATAACTGTCACGGGTACAAGCTCCAATCCTGATCTTGCTAAACGTATTGGATTTGAAGTAAGCCGCTATGAGGGGCCAACTGGAATACTCGGTGTTATTCAAGATTTCTGTAAGCGCAGAGAAATGGACGCTTTCTCATTGTGGGCTGCGTTACCTCATTATGCATCGGCCGCTCCCTCACCAAAAGCTACTCTTGCTCTAATTGATGAACTTTCTGATTTTTTTGAAATCACAATTCCATCTGGAGATTTAACTGAAGCTGCGAAAGCTTGGGAGATAGCAGTTTCACAATTAGCAGAGGAAGATGCTGAAATCAGTGAATACGTAAAACAACTAGAGGCAGACAAAGACGACACTGATTTTGAAGAAACTACAGGAGATGAAATAGCTAAAGAATTGGAACGTTTTTTACGCAGGCAGGATGATTCCCAATAACGCATCAATTACATTACGTAAGGCCTTTGCATCTCCTCCACTACCGCCACTTGCTACCCAATTATTAATTGCAGCAATAGCCTCAGCGCTCCTTAAATTATTTGATAACAAATCATAGATTCTGGCTATTAATTCTTCTGTTGGAGGGATGCTTAAACCTTGTAATTTATTTGTTAATGCGTCTAATTCGACTTGAGCAATATTGGTTTCATTGCGCTGCCACATATATTCCTCACCGTACGGCCGTTTAAGTAAAGCCCAACGTATTGCCATTGGCTGCACACCAGCCTCAATTAATTTGGAAACAAAGATTAAATTTCCTTTTGATTTACTCATCTTTTCGCCATCAAGACCGATAAGGGCCGCATGCACATAGGCTCTAGCGAAGTTCTTTCCGGTTAAAACTTTAATTTGAGAAGCTGACATTTCATGGTGAGGGAAAATCAAATCCTTTCCTCCGCCTTGAATATCAATTACGAAATCCTCGGAAGGTTCGGCAAATTTGAGTGCAATTGCTGCACATTCAATATGCCAGCCTGGTCGCCCGTTGCCATATATCGATTCCCAATAAGGTTCGCCATCTCGATGCGACAACCATAAAAGGGCATCGAGTGGATCCCTTTTGCCCTTTCGTTGTGGATCTCCGCCTCGTTCGGCAAAAATTGAGAGCATCTCTTGACGTGAAAGGTGTGATTCATTGCCAAAATCAGGATCGCATTGCACCGCAAAATATTTATCCGATTCAATATCATAAACAGCGCCTTTTTCATCTAATACGCTGATCGCTTTCACCACATCGGGAATAGCATCTACGGCTCCTTCGTAATGTGCTGGAGGCAAAATACGTAGTAATTCCATATCTGAACGGAAAAGTTCGATCTGAGAATGAGCTAAATCTTTCCAATCAACTCCGTCTCGATTGGCTCTTTCAAGTAAGGGATCATCTATATCAGTAATGTTTTGGATGAAATTTACTGATGCACCTTGCGCCAACCAATATCGATGTATTAAATCAAATGTTAAATAAGTCGCCGCATGCCCTAGATGGGTAGCATCATATGGAGTAATTCCACAAACATACATCTGGTATCTATTCTTGATGGGAATTTCTACCAAACCTTGCTGCTCGGTAGAGTGAATAAATAGCGGTTTAGTTGCCTTAACAACAGCAGGAATTGGTGTCGTTGGCCAGCTTTTCATTGGGAAATCCTAACTTAATTATCTACTTTATTACTCTAAAAAGGTGGCCATGGAATGGCTGGCCAATCAGTAGGTGGTAGCGGAAAGCGATTTTCTTGCAAGAGCTTTGCAACTCTTATTTGAGTAGCTTCTATTTCATTTTCAGTAAGTAAATTGGATAGATCTATATCCAATTTCTCAAGTGCAGTTCGTTCCGATTCAGTAAGTGATAAATCAGCAAATTGCCAAAGCACAGTTCGCAACTTGTAGTCTTGGTGGAAAGTTACACCATGGTCACAACCAAAAATCTGACCCTCTTTATAGAGCAGATGACCAATTTTTCTATCAGTATTATTTATCACTGCATCAAGTAGGGCTATTTTGCGTAATTCTTCACTTTGTTCTAAGTACCGCTCACCTACTTCTTCGCAATCATCAATCCAAAGTTGTAACGAACCTTCCCCGAAAGGCCCTTCTCTGAGAATTGTTGGTGGCACACAATTAAGTTTTAATGCTTCGCTCATCTGGTAAGCAGCGACTTCACGCCACGCAAGATTTCCATCTGGAAAATCCCATAATGGTCTCTCACCTGCAATTGGTTTGTAGATTGCATTGACGTTACCAACTTTACAAAAAAGTGAGGCGTTGGATGCATCTACTAATCGACCCACAATTTCTATAGGACCCGTAACTAGTTGATCAAAACTATCTTCGATATCCATTAGCTCTTGGACACAAATGTCCATCCTTGTTAATGGGTAAGCCACAAAAAGGGCATGGTGCCCGCCCTGCAGCGACAACCTTTCTAGATTGACCTATAAAAGCATTAGCAATGTCCGGTGACATCATGATTCGAAAAACTGCCGGACCCTCTTTGCTTTCCAGATCTAAATCGTTATCCCCTTCAGTAATTTCCTGAATATCCAATGAAACCTGTTCGCTTTCACCTAACCAAACTATTCCAATTACTCCAATCTGAAATTCTGGAATTAATGGAACTTCTAGATTAACAGCAACTACATTTTCAAAACGATAATCTGCCGCTTTTAACTCTCCTATGAGCATGGCAATTCGATCGGCCAAAGCGATTACTTGACTCTTATCGATTGCAAAACTATGTATTGCACCATGGTACTTAGCTTGTAAATAGAATTCCCGTTCGCCCGGACGACCAATCGTGCCTACGATAAAACTTTCAACAGGATCTAATCTGCGGATTCGGCTCATTTGAGAAAATCTTTTACATTTGCTGAGGTGTCATTTACTTTTATTACTCTGAAACCATCTTTTGTTCGATCGATAATTGAGATGCTAGCGTTATCTACACTTATCTTGTCTATGTTATTCAAATGTGTCCCCAAGGCATGCAAAACCAAAACTTTAACCACGTCAGCGTGAGTCGATATCAATATATTTTTGGATCTTTTATTTACATATTTGTCGATGCCAAGTAAAGCTCGAGTTTGCACCTCTGGGAGCGTTTCTCCGTTTGGAAATCTAACTGAGGCTGGGTTTTTATGGATTTCTCTCCAAGCTGCATTCCTCATCAAAGTTGAGGTTTTCTTTCCAGTCCAATCACCATAATGCACTTCTTGAAATTCCTCTGCGATATCTACATTCAGAGTTAATTTACCTAGGGTCTCTATGCATCTTTGGATTGGAGATGAGAGCACCTGATCAAAAGTTGCTCCATTTAATCGTGTGGCCAGAAGAGTTCTCTGGGTTTGTCCCTCTTTAGAAAGCGGAATGTTCTCCATTCGACCTGCCAAAATCCCTTTGGCATTGGCTACTGAATGTGCGTGACGCAACAAGAATATTCGAGACATGAGAGTTAAAGGTTAATGCAATTATCCGGAATTCGTCTAAGTTCTCGCTATGGAATTACGCAAAGCTGGCAACACTGGACTCTCGCTTTCGCGCCTTGGCCTTGGAACAATGACTTGGGGCCGAGATACGGATGAGCACGAGGCTGCTGATCAAGCAAGAGCGTTTCTCGATGCCGGTGGTAATTTCTTTGACACAGCTGCAGTTTATGGCGCTGGCGATTCTGAGAAAGTAATCGGCGGTTTAGTAGGTTCACTATTTAAACGTGAAGATGCAATTATCGCTACTAAAGCTGGAATAGTTTTTATCGATGGTGTACGGACTGTTAATACATCTCGTGGTGCGTTGCTTTCTGAATTAGATAGTTCATTAAAACGCTTAGGGACAGATTACGTTGATTTATGGCAAGTTCATACTTGGGATGATGAGACTCCTCTGGATGACACTCTTGCCGCCCTCGAAACTGCTTATCAATCGGGACGCGCACGTTATGTAGGTATTAGTAATTATTCTGGATGGCAGACTGCAAGAGCGATAACCAAACAAGAATTAAGAGCTCCTATAGCAACTACGCAAAATGAATACTCACTTCTAAATAGGCAAATTGAAAATGAAGTGCTACCTTGCGTAACAGAATTGAATGTTGGGCTCCTTGCATGGTCGCCTCTAGGGCGTGGTGTGTTAACCGGAAAATATAGAAACGGAATCCCATCAGATTCTCGTGGCGCGAGTCCACATTTCGCAGGCTTTATCGAACCATTTTTGGATGATCGTTCAAAACGAATTGTTGAAGCGGTACAGGTTGCAGCTGATGGATTGGGTTATTCGCCACTTGAAGTTTCACTTGCATGGGTACGTGATTCAATTGGTGTAACCAGCGCAATAGTTGGTGCCCGAACAGGGGCTCAACTCAGAGGAATATTAAGAAGCGAAGAAATTTCACTTCCCGAAGTTGTCAGGCAAGCTCTAAATGAAGTTAGCAGTTAAGTAAGAAATCTTCTAGAGCTTTTACGCCGAATTCAAGTGATTCAAGCGGTATCCGTTCATCTACTCCATGAAATAACGCCATAAAATCAAGGTCTGCTGGCAATCGCAATGGTGAGAAACCATAACCTACGATTCCCAATTCACTTAAAGCCTTATTATCAGTTCCGCCACTCATCAGATACGGAACTGGAATTCCTTCCGGATCTAATTTCAAAATCGCAGATTTCATTGCTTCAACTAATTCGCCTTCAAATGGCACTTCTAGGGCAATATCGTGCGTAACTGTTTCAATCTTAATTTCTGGTCCAACGATTTCCGCAATTGTGCGGTTTAATGCATCTTCGTGTCCAGGTAGGAAACGACCATCAATTACGGCGCTTGCTTCCTTAGGAATTACATTTGCTTTGTATCCTGCATCTAGCATCGTTGGGTTTGCAGTATTTTGCAGCGTAGCTGCAATCATTCTTGCCACCGATGGAATTTCAACTAAGAATTCACGATAGTCATCACCTAAAGGCCTTTCAAGCGCATCTGCAATTGCAGTGAATAATTCCTTCACCGCTTTTGTATATGTTTGAGGCCATTCGTAATTTCCGATTTTTGTGACCGCTTCACTCAATGCAGTCACTGGATTCTGATTATTAATAAATGAACCATGTCCAGCTTGGCCATGTGCGGTCAATTTAACCCAATGAATTCCTTTTTGGGCTGCTTCAATCATGTAAAGACGTTTACCATTTGCAAGAGTTACAGAGAATCCACCAACTTCTGGAACTGCTTGGGAACAATTTTTAAAAACTTCAGGGTGTTCTTTGGCCATCCATCTTGAACCAAAGGTTGAACCTGCCTCTTCATCTGCGAAGAAAGCAAGAACAATATTACGAGGAGGTTTGATTTTATTTCTTGCCCAATATCTGACAATTGCCAGAATCATTGCATCGACATTCTTCATGTCGACGGCACCCCGTCCCCAAATAGCTCCATCTTTAATAATTGCGCTAAAAGGATCTACTTGCCACTCTTCAGCAGCTGCGGGAACAACATCTATATGTCCATGTAACACTAAACCAGGTCTTGTCTGATCCTGCCCTTCGATGTTGGCGATAACGTTGCAACGATTTGGGGCTGATTCATAAATCTTTGCTTCGATGCCAACTTCAGCAAGTGATGCGACAACATAATCCGCTACTGCCTTTTCATCGCCTTTTCCTTCCCCATAATTGACACTTGGAATTCGGATTAGATCTTGGCAAATACGTATTGCATCTTCGATAATCGCATTACTCATAAGATAGATTCTCTCGCCTAACTGAGCATTTGTCTTGTAATTAGGTAATTTTGTGGCAGAAATACCTTTTAAGTTAAGGTAGGCAGTGCAACTTTAGTCCGGGTGGCGAAATTGGTAGACGCGCAAGCTTGAGGTGCTTGTGGCCGCAAGGCCTTAGGGGTTCAAGTCCCCTTTCGGACACGTTTTCAAATAGGCATTTTAAGTTTGGCTGTTATGGATAAAAATTTTGCAACTTTATATAAGGTAACCCCATGAACAAGGACGAACTACGTGCTCTAATTCGTGACATTCCAGACTATCCTTCACCAGGAATTCTCTTTAGAGATATCACGCCACTATTAAGAGATGGTAATGCGTTAACTGCAGTTGCGGAGTTGATGAGCGCTGAAGATAAATCTGCAAATCTAATTGCTGGAATTGAAGCGCGTGGTTTCTTCTTTGCTGCCGCCATAGGTGTTCAAAGCAAACGTGGTGTAATTCCTATTCGCAAAAAAGGAAAGTTGCCGCATGATGTCCATAGACAAGAATATGGATTGGAATATGGACAAGATGTTATTGAAATTCATAAAGATGCCGCTCACCCTGGTGAAAGCGTACTTTTAGTTGACGATGTTCTGGCAACTGGTGGCACTTTAGCGGCCGCAATTAAGTTGATCAGAGCTACGGGCGCACAAGTTACAAGTATCGGGGTACTTCTTGAGATTGCTGCTCTTGGCGGAAGAGAGAAACTTAAAGCTGAATTCCCTGATTTAGAAATACACGCAATCTTCATCGTTTAGTGCTTCGCTCTAAAGAAATTCAGGGCTTACGCGCCCTAGCGGTCACCCTAGTTCTGTTTTTCCATGCTGGCTGGTTACCAGGCGGTTATATCGGTGTAGATGTATTTTATGTAATATCTGGATTTCTAATTACCTCAATAATAATTAACGACCAAAATTTCTCGTTCAAGAAATTATATTTAAGACGTGCCAAAAGATTACTCCCCGCAGCATTCTTAGTTTTAGCCGCCACTTCATTGGCATACTGGTTTATCGCTCCAACTGGCGCCAGAGCTCAATTTGCAAAAGAATTACTTGCAGGTACCTGGTATCTATCAAACTATTTTCTTGCCTATTGGGAGAATGATTATCAAAATCTAGGAGCAGCTCCCTCGCCTTTAGTTCACTTTTGGTCTCTAGCGGTTGAAGAGCAGTTCTATATCTTTTGGCCACTGTTATTGATGATCTTTAAAAAAAATCGGAAACATCTTGTAATCGCTCTTACGCTTGGAAGCTTCTTGTTTTCAATCTATTTAATTGACGTAGATCCTATTTTTGCCTTTTACTCCCTTCCAACTAGAGCTTTTGAATTGGGATTGGGTGCATTAGTTGCACTTTATCAAATTAGGGCGAAACTTATGACCCTTGGTATTGCTACTATCGCAACAGGTGCTCTGATTTTCGATGAGTCAACTAAATTTCCAGGTGCACCGGCATTGATTCCAATTTTTGGTGCGGCAATGATTATCATTTCTATAAACAATAGTAATTATGATAATAAATATGGATTTGGGGTTGCTTTAAATAGCAAAATTGCTCAATTAATGGGTAATTGGAGTTATTCGATATATCTGTGGCATTGGCCGCTTTTGGTAATACCTCCCGTCTACCTAAAAAGAGAGCTAGGCGATAAAGAAAAGGCCCTCATACTTATATTGTGT
>JACCED011673658.1_pt1 | contig 16878 bp, 8 predicted proteins | sample 7455021 | NCBI WGS metagenome assembly JACCED01 (sample SAMN15323456, study PRJNA562643) | freshwater metagenome | isolation source: river surface water | place: USA:Blue River Watershed | collected 2017-08-19 | reverse complement strand
AATTCCTGTACGAAATGGCCCTTGTTCAGTTACAGTTGTGTTTTTTGTTGAAGAATAGTGAAAATTTGCATTAGATAAATTAGAAATATTTTCATCTGATCTTCCACTATTAACGAGCGTATATGGTTGGTTGGTAATCGCAGTACTGGAATTTATTACAAAAAAATTGAGATAATCATTAGTTGCAGTACCTCTACAACTTTTTTGGAACTCAAGTTCTGTCATTGGTCTAAGTCCTGACCAATCTAAATATGCAATCCCTTGCTTAAAGGATAAAAAATTACATGCAATATTTTCACCATCATTATCTTCATTGAATACCCCATCTCTATCCAAATTACACGCTATTACGGCTGGTCTAGATGAATTAATACCTGAGTTAGCTATTACTAACCCATTTCTATAATAAGGTGATGTATTTCTTAAAACACCAGAACCAGGTAAAGAAGTTGGTGCTATAATCATTAAACCTGCTTGTTGTGTGTATGATAATAGGTTCAAAAAATCACGATATTGTTTTTGAGATGTTTCATATTTCATGCAATAAAATGATGCATATCCTTTTGGGTATGCTGCAGGAAGAACACCAACAGAACCAATTGGATTACTAATAGTCCCTGTTGTTGCCCAAAGATTTCCAGCAGTATTTTCAATATTTAGTGCATTTTCTGATGTAATGTTAAGTCTAACAGAAGCGCCTGATGTCCAGGAACCATTTGTGAGTCCATTATCTTCAGTACCGGTAGATCCAAGATTGAAACTCCCCTGTGGTACATACACCATCTCTATTGCAAATAATTTAATTTCAACCACATCATTATCCAAAACATTGTTGAATCCATAATTCCAACGCAATTGTGCAGCATTTAAGGAAAAAGTACCCGAACCATCGGCTGACCTGTAAATAAATGCACCAACCCCATCAGCGGGCACGTCAATGACTCCACCTGCAGGAGCCGTTTGACCAGCTCCAGCATTAAAATTGGCATGTTTCCAATCTCCAGTACCATTCAGGCGATACTTCATAAAAACCCAAGCTGCATCCCAGTTATTTGGAGCGGAAGATGTTCTCCAACTATTTTCCCAGCTAATATCAAATTGTACAAATCTAAAATTAGCAGCATTATCAGTACCTGCACTTGTGTTTTTACTAGTTAAAGAGACATTAGCTATTGAAATATTATTTGCAAAAGATACTTGACTACATATTAACATAAATAGTACTAGGTAGTAAATCTTCATTTTTGACATAAGTAGTATGTTTTGTAAACTTTGATTATTTAAAATTCACGCAAACATATTTTTATAGTCTTATATATATTTTTATGCTACATTTCAATATTTATGAGGTTTGTTCTATTAATTATATTCCAATAATTTTATCCAATTTTGTGATAATATTTATCCGTAATTGATTTTTTCATAAATATCATCTCGTATTTGACGTTATATTTACAAGAATTTTAAGAAATTAAAATATGTTCAAAAGTTCATTAACCATCCTATTTGGCATTCTATTTTGTCAATTATCTAGCGCACAATTGCGAGATACATCTCTATTTACAATCTATTCAAGACCATTTTACTATAATGTAGTCAAAGATTGGAAAGGGAAAATCTATGCAGGTAGTTCAGACGGAATGTATCAATTCCAAGAAGCAACACCCATTAAGATGAATGACCAGAAAGGCTACTTAATGATTAATAAATTGGGCAAAGTAGAAATAGATTCAAATGGCGTAAAATATCATCAACAAAGCTCAATGTCTCATATGTTACCCTTCCCTACTGAAAAGAGGGATGAATACCATGTAGGTAATGATCGATACTTTTATATCACATCTGGGGGAAGAATGCATGTATATGAAATTCTACCCTATGCCTATCGATTTAGGAATCATAGTATTCGAAGTATTTCTTCAAACTTTACTGGCACCTATTCTGGTATCTATTATCATAATCAACTTTTAGGACGTCCAGTTTCCAATTTTACTGATGGATATATACGTGAATACAATGGAAAAGTATTTATGTGCACTAACGGATTAGATATTTTTAATATATCAGATATTCAAATGGGCAATAAACTGATTGTCCAAAAACTACCTGACAATTTTAACACCTTACCCACTCGAGACATTCGTTATATAGAAAAAATAAAGCAATATGTAGTGGCATCTGACAATCAAATAGCAATTCTTGATAGCAACCTTAAGAAGGTGACAGAAATATTTAAAAGTTCTGAAAAAGCCGATATTAAATTATTGGATGAAGACAAATTATACAACACCCTTTATTTTTCAAATGCAAAAACATTATACTCAATCAATTTTTCAAATAATCAAGTGGTCAACCAAGGGGCTATAGATGAATACATTGTAGACGGAAAAATTGAATTAAGAACCAAGTACTTACTTAGCTCAAATGGGTTACATTTTCAAAAGGGTGATGGCAAATACAACAAAATCATATCGCTTCAAAAAGCGCATACCATGCTCAGTATTACGGAAGATGCATTTGTTATAAGCACAGACGAAGGATTGTTCCTATTTCGTGAGAATGAAAATAAAATTTACCCACTTATCCCCGGAGTGGAATTCAATAAAAAAGCATTATTTGTTGATAAGAATAAATTATATGCAGGAAGTATCAATGGTTTATATATTATTGACCTTAGTCAAATGGATACCATTATTGCACGTACTATTAAAATGTTATCGTCAGAAGAGGTTCCAACAATCCCAATTTGGTATTTCTTTTTAATTATTGTTTTAATACTCATTTTAATTGTGGTAATGGTTATATATAAACGAAGAATTAAAAATATTCAATCACTAATTACAATATCAAATAAAGGTGAATCCAAAACCAAACTTAATAGAGAAGTAATTGAATCATATATCAACGAGCATTTACCAATTGCCTCATTAAAATCAATTGTAGATCATTTTAACACAAATAATTCAATGGTTTATAGTTTACTTTCACCCAATAAACCAGGTGACTTAATTCAGCAATTACGCTATGAAAAAGTGAAGGCACTAAGACAAGAAGGGAAAACTGCAAAAGAAATTTCTGAAGTAACAGGCCTCAGTGATTCTTACATTAGAAAAATATGGAATCATTAAAAAGATCTATTTTAATAACTACCCTCCAACTATCTTACTTGTGCTTCTGTACAAATAGGTATTGTAGATATGACGTCTTGCGAAACGATCAGGTGTATCAGCGTTCACTAATTTAACATAGATCGCTTTTGGAACACCATAGTATTCATATTCAGATCCGTCTGAAAACTCAACTCTTAGGATCTCAGATTTAAATTCAAAATCATTGATACTCGCTTCAGAAGTGGTTGCATTATAGGCATCTTTTGTTGCTTCATGTGTTTCAGGATGTACACTCACTAAAAAGTGATAAGATGCAATTAATTTAGCAGACTTAACTTCAGCATCTTTTTTAGCCTCGTCACTGTCCTGGAACTTATCAGGGTGCCATTCCATCATAATCTTACGATACACCTTCTTTAAATCGCCTAAAGTGGCTTTATCGTCCACCCCTAAAATTGCTCTATGTCTTTCAATTCGCTTCATAAATCTGATATAATAAGCTGCGAAGCTACAACAAAGTTTTTGTATGATGAAGTGTTCTATTGGAGAAATGTCAAATTATTCAGGCTTAAAAATTTCAGCGGTTTTCGTATACCCGCCTTGTGGAGAATAACCCCCAACTATTAGTACAGAACCATCATTCAATAAACAAGCTGTATGAAATCTTCTAGAATAAATCATAGAACTAGCTTCAGTATAAAAAGTGTTAGTAATTGGATCAAAAACAAGACCATTAGCATAAGATACTAGATAGTTAGATGTTGTACCACCAGTAATTAATACTTTACCGTTAGCTAACAAAGTAGCTTGATGAAATAACCTACCATTTCCCGAAGGCATATTTATTAAAGTGAATGTTTTGGTTGCAGGGTCGTATAATTCTGCATCAGAAGTTGCAAAATTTCCGCTACCACTATTTGTAACACCACTTACAATAAGTACTTTGCCATTATTTAATAAAGTAGCAGTATGTTGTTGCCTAACTTTATTTAGATTTCCTGTTGTCCTAGTAAAAGTTCCAGTAATAGGATTATAAATTTCTGCGGTATTCGAGATACCAGTAGCACCACCTACTCCAAAGCCACCAACTATTAAGACAGTCCCATCATTTAATTTTGTAGCAGTATGATCAGATCTTTTTGACATCATATTCCCAGTTGATCTGAATGATTCAGAAATTGGATCATACAACTCAGATGTTGCATTATCAGATGTTCCATCATAACCACCTGTTATCAATACTTGCCCATTATTTAAAAGTGTTGTAGTAAAACGTTGCCTACCTCTTAATGCTAAACCATTTGCTAGAGTAAAAAGATTAGTGGTAGGGTCATATATCTCAGCAGATTTTGTGTAGTTCAAACCACCAACAAAAAGAACTTTTCCATTTTGTAATTTAACAGCTTCCCCATAAGTTCTTCCATTTCCAGCTGAAGACATATCATTTGAAGTTCTACTAAAAGTCTGTGATGAAGGATCATAAACTTCAGCAGCAGTTGCATAACTATTATATGCGCTTGCAATTAACACTTTCCCATTATCTAAAAGAATTGATTTGGAATAATCTTTAGAATATGCAAGTTGACCACTCGTTAAAGTAAAAGTACCTGTTGTAACATTCACATTTGTTTGAAAACTAGCTTGGGTTCCGGCTAAATTACTAACAGTCAATGTATATAGAGTAGAAACTGCAGGATTTAGACTCACAACCTGCCCACTCACTACACTAATATTTCCAGGATTGATAATCCCAATTGAACCCCTAAAATTAGGCGTGATTGTGGTAGAGCCACCTAATGTAATAACGTACGAATTTGGATTAAAACTTACAATCTCTGGAGCTGGCACTTCAGTAATTGTGGCAATTGTTGAAGTAGCAGTTCCAGTAGTACTATTTAATTGACTAGAAATCACTAAATAATAATCTCCTGCAGAGGTTACAGTCAGATTGTCATTGGTTGCACCAATAATAGCACCATCACTATTGTACCATTGGAAATTCAAACTTGCACCGCCAATATAAGTGTATGTAGTATTTATAGTAGTAGAATAACCAGTGGTAAAATAGGCATTTTGTGGCTGGCTAGTTATTGTAACTTTATTTTCCGAAACATATACACCATTAGATCTTAACGTATTAGACACACCATTTAATGTACTTGTAACTTCTACATAATATGCATCTTCATTATTCGCATAATAGGTATGTGAATTTGCACCCGAAATTGCATCAGTTCCTTTGAACCATTGATAGGATAATGTGCCGGAACCAGAAGCTATTACATTCATTTCAAATAAACCACCAGATCCAAACATTCCACTATTTGGTTGTGTAGTAATTGAAAGTCCATTATGGGTAACTGTTGCAATATCACTTGTAATACTTTTACTAACACCATTTAAAGTACTTGTAATAATCACGTAAAATGAACCAGGTAAATTGCTTCTATAAGTATCACTTGTATAATCTGGCATAATTCCAGTAGTGCTGTACCATTGATACGACAAAAGACCAGAACCAGTTGCAGTCACTGTTAATGAATTATACTCAGTTGAATTAACTGTAGTATTTATGGGATGAGAATTAATGATTAGAGTGTTCACATATATAGTAATAGATTGTGAAATTGATTTTCCAACTGAATTTGTTACTGTTAATGTGTAGGTTGTAGTTACCAATGGGGATACTGTATATGCAATACCCGAATTAACGATTCCAACTCCATTATCAACCACTGCTGTTCCTTGTATAAAATCTGGCAAAATAGTGGTTGATCCACCTTCATTTATGGTAATTACATTACTAGAAAATGAATTTATAATTGGATTAGGAAAAACATTTACAATGTATGGCATTCCAACAAATTGACCATTTACATTATAATTGATAACAGTAAAAAACAGTAAAAAAAATACGCTTCGTATATTCATAAAAAAAATTAGAAACCAGTAGTCATAAAATAATAAACTTTTGAACCCATTACTATAAATGTGTATAAAGTTTGTTTATTCGATGAAGTTGCACCATTATTGGTTGAATAAAATGTAAATCCATTACTTTCAAATGAAGATGTGCCACTCGTATTACCTTGAACAGCAAGTGTATAAGTACCTCCATCTTTTATATTATTCAAAGTAAAAAAACCTGCAGACGCTGATGTATATGCAAGATTACTTAACGAAAAATCTATTAATGTTGATGAGTTTGCATTATGTGCGGTTGCATTAGTTGCAGCTCCATTAACTTCTAATTTTGAAATAGGTGTATTTGTGCCAATACCAACATTATGGTTAATACCACTCACAAATACAGTATTATTATCTATAGCAAAACTTGACCCGTTGATATTAACAACACCAGTATAATTAGAAGTTAAAACATTACTTGCAACACTAAAAGTAGTGCCAGTTAATGCCAATCCATTTCCTGCATTATAAGATGTTAAATCAGTTGTAGATGGTATACCCAAATTTGTAATATCAGATTTTGTTATATTTAATTTGCTAAAAGGAATCCCAGCATTATTAGCGATTTTTACATTTGTTATACCTCCATCTGCAACTCCACCCGAAGCTACTTGTGCATCAACATAAGATTTTACAGCTTTTTGAGAAGGATACAAAACATCACTAGGAACTAATCCACCAAGGTCAGTAGTTATTGATTTGTTTGTAATATCTTCTTTTAAATTTAATGAAGTAGAAAATGTGGAACTTTCAACTTTAGTATCCAAAGCGGATTGTACAAGAATCGAAATTGGTTTATCAATGTCAGCAGTGTTATTAACTTTATCTAATCCTACCATAGATTTTGTAATTCCACTAACAACACCAGTAAATACAGGAGCATCAAGCGAAGCTTTCAAATCAAGATCAGAAATATTAGCTTTTAAGTCTAAAGCATTCTGTGTTGTTAAGCTAATTGGCTTTTCTAAATCAGCAGTATTATTAACAAAGTTTAATAATAAATTATTTTTTAATTGAGCTAAACTAGTGACACCAGAACCACCTGCAGAAATAGGTAAAACTCCATCTATATTGGAAGCATTGACGCCTTTTGCATAATAGGCATATGGCACGTTTTGTAACTGAGTAGTACCCATATCAACAAACGCATTACCACCATTAGGATCCATTTCGACTTTAAGAAATTTATTCCCTAATTTCCATGCAATATTACTAAAACTACCAACTGAATTTATAGCACCAGTATCCCCTATTATAATAGAAAATATACCTTGTGCATTGGTATTTACAAGTCTAGTTTCAGCAAATTCTACTGTACCATTATTAAGGTCAGATAAAATGTAAAACTTTAATGTAATTTTTTGAGATGCCAAAATCACACCTGATGGATTTCTAGCTACCCCTTGAAAATTCAAACCATTCTGTGCAGTAACATTAAAATGAATAAGTAAGATAAAAAATGATAATAAAATGTTCCTCATTAGAAATTATAATTTAATAAATTTATATAAACCAGATTTTGAATTACCATTCAATAATTTGATATTCAATCTTAAATAATAGACCCCTTGCACCAAGTGTTCTACTGAAATAGTTTTATTTAATTGAGATGAGTTAACCATTATTTTATCTGCATACTTAATATTGGATGCAGCATCTACAATTTGTATAAAATATTCCCCACTCTTTAATGCATTAGCTTTAATAGTGATGTCATGAAATGTAGGATTAGGTGAAATTTGAACTGTAGTAGAGCCAAATATCTGTAAGTCAAGAATACCTGTAACTAAAGGAGTATTGGACTGCAGAAAACCAGAACTAATAGAAAAACTGTTAGAACCAATAAAATTGGTAGTAGAAACCATTTCTCCAACACTAAAAGTTAAAGAATAGGCATTCTGAGTACCAAGTGTACCACCAATATTTTGAGTTTTGGGAGAAATTGATTGACAATATCCAATAAATGATATTAAAGTAAATATAAATATGACAACTATCCTGTACATAAAATTCGACTATTGTAATAGCGTAAATTTATTGATAGATAGAATAAATACTCAAAATGGATCCAATGATTAGGTTTCATTTTGAGTAAAATGAAACTACAAACTGCATAATCAAGTAATTATATGCTCCTTATTGATGGCTAAATTATCAATATAGTCTTTAGGGGTGCATTTATAAATTTTGTTAAATGCTCTATAAAAGGATGTTTTTGAATTGAATCCTGCTTCAATTGCTAAAGACTCAATTGTAAAAGTGGTTATAAAAACCTTGTCCAATTTATCTGTTATATATTTAATCCTATATGAATTGATTAAATCATTAAACCTCATTTTATAATAATTATTTATTATATATGATAAATCTCTAATAGGAATATTTAAACCAACGGCTAAATGACCGATAGTAGTATTACTTTTTAAATACGGTTTTTCTTTTACTAGATAAGTTTCTAATTGAGCAATTTCTAACGCAAAATCGCCTTTAATAAACGGCAATTTTGTTACTTCTTCATTCAACTCATTTTTTTCAATGTCTTTATACTTTATAAAAGGAAGTCCGTCAAGAATTATTGGATGTGTCACTAAATAACTACTAATAATCAAAAAACTACCTGAGATCAAAATACCAGGTACATAATTTAGTAACCCTTGAATATTAATTGAATGATATACAATTGCAATTAAGGATAAAACAATAAAAGCAACTACAAATAAAGTAGATGCCCATGTAAATATTTTCAACCATTTTACAATTGCATTGATTTGGTTTTCAATTAATGCGTTTTTATTATATTTTTTGTAATTTATAATAAGCTTCCATTGAAAAACCAAATAAACCAAGGTTTGGAATATTCTAAATAAATAAACTAATTCTTCTGGAATATATCCCGCCTGGTATTTATAGGCTTGATTTAGGTCCTTTGTTGTTGCGTTAACAATGTCCAATTTTACTTGAGTTGGAAGGATAAAGAAGGGCAGGTAATTAATAATAAAAACTACAAATGGAATTAGATGCCAAATATCTTTTCTAGAAAACCCTTTTTCGTTGTACAAAACAGCTCTAACATATAAATAAGTAAGTACTGGGAAGATAAAATTGAACGGGGCAGCTGTTTTATAAAAATGTGGTACGTTAGTAATCCATCCAGAATAAATTAACAAATAGATGATTACAGCCCAAGCTTCAAATACAAAAAATGTAGCTAATAAATAATCCGCGTAAGACCTTAAAGCATCTTTTTTAAACAATAACACATACACTGTTAAAAAAGCACAAAATACGCCACCTAAGTAGATCACTTCTACCATATTCAACAAATTAACATATTATAAAAAAATGAAAATACAGCATTAATAGTTTAAAAAATCAAAAAGACCCTGCGAACAGGGTCTTTTATCATATAAAACACATTTATTATTCCTTTCCTATCCTTATGAAGTAAACCACCTCATTGTGTAACATATCGGTAGATAGCATAATTTGTTGTCTTCTGCCATTTTTCTCTGTTACAAACATGACAGCAGTATTTGGAGGTTCAGCACCTAAATTCTCGGCTACCATAATCATTTCGTTGAACTTCTTGTTCTTGTCTACTTTCAGCTTGAATTTGATTGGTTTATTCACCTTTAATTCTTGCTTGTCTACAACAATACGATTATTGAATATGATAGATACTGAGTCTTTATCATGAATCGCATTATCATAAATTTCAATCGTCACTGAATCTGAGCTTACAAATACATCAATTGGTTTCTTATTGATACGTTTAGTTAAGTATTCTACGATACGCTCTTGCTCTTTCTTTAATGTAGCTAGTGAATCAAGCGCTTTAAGAATTTCAGCCTTGCTTATTTCATCATCCACATAAGTTGAAGGTGCAGCTACTTGAACAGTTGGCTTAGTCACTGTAACAAGAGGCTTAGAACTAGACTTAATTAAAGGAGTAGACGCTTTAACTAATTTAATAGAGTCTTTTTTCACTACTTCAATCGCTTTAACAATACTTGAATCCTTTGCCTTCATTTCTAGCTTAGATTGTTTGTCAACAATCTTTAGCGTTGGTTTAATAACTGGTTTAACAAATTTTACCTTTGCAGCTGAAGTAACTGAGGCTGTTTTTAATGAACTGGCAGTATCCTTTTTAATTTCCTGCTTAACTATAACAATTGGGTTTTCCTTTGCAGCCAATTTAACAGGTATAATATTCTTTTTGCTATCATAAACAGCATAATAAGACTTTCCTCTCTCCTTCTCTAATTTAGCCCAGTTAGTATTGCCAACAGTACTTAATACAATCTCAGCACGTCGATTATTTTGTTGTGCTTTCTTATTTAAACTAACTGTACAAGGGGTAATCGTATAGTTTTTAGAATATCCGTTAGAAACAAAACGATTATTGGGCAATCCTTTCTTTTTAAGGTAATTCACTACATATTTCGCTCTGTTTACAGAAAGTGTATAGTTGTATTTAAATGAACCAACACAGTCTGTGAATGCACCTACAATTAAGTAGGTTGATGGCATTTTTTGTAATTTATTGTATAAACTATCTAAGACTAATTTCTCCTTAGCAGTTAAATAAGATTTATCAAATCCATAATAGACAATGAATTTTGATTCTAAACTGACAGTTGCAATACTATCCTGTCTTTTTTGTTCTATAGCAGCCCATACTTTCTCTGTTGAATCTTTAATTTGTTTAGGACTTCTGCCTTTAAAATTCGCAGCATAAGCAATTGCTGGAACAACTTTATCTGTTGTTGTAAGTGCAAATGTTTCCTCAAAACCATCCGCGTTTTTCGCTTTGATTGAATAGTTACGGTTTGGCTTTGCATTGAATAGATATCCAGCGTTTGCGTCCGTATAGATGGTGTCAATTGCCACTTGAGCATCATTATCGAAAATAATTAAAGCTTGGTTTGGTGATAAACTAAGATCCGAAGCATAGGCTAATTTACCTGTTACTGGGATAAATATAGGTTGGTATTGAATTGCAGCAATATCCAATGCCCCTAATTCATTTGTTGCCTTATAGAACTCATTGTTTAGTTGAACGATACTAGCATCGTCCGCTTCAGAATTAACAGGGTAGCCCAAATTGACAATACCACAATCATTTAGTCCTGGCTGTAATGATGCTCTATATAAATCAAATCCGCCTAAACCACCTGCTCTATTTGAACTAAATAGTAAATCAAAACCATTTACGGTTGGGCTCAATTCATCGCTTGCTGTATTAACACAATTAGTCGCAACAGGACTTGTAATCCATGCCCCATTTACTTTTTCTAGTGAATAAATGTCAAAGCCACCCTTTCCTCCAGCTCTATTACTTGCAAAATATAACTTCCCTCCATGATTAGACAAATAAGGATTAATATAATCAGCAGCTGAATCTTTGATTTGTATTTTTCGAGCATTTTTTAATTTACCATTTTGTAAATTAGCTTCCCACAACTCCCACTTATAATCACCGCTGATTTTTCGCTTAGAAAGTTGAGGATACACAATATACTTTGCAGTATCATCTATCGTAAAACTTTCTTCAGGTACAAACTCCGCAAAATTATTTTCAATTGAATTGTTTGCAGCTCTTAGTTTTTTCTTGTTAAAACGGTATAAGATATTGTTATCATTACTTGTTGGTGCAGTGAATTCATCGTTTAGTACAAATGACTTACCTAAGCTATCCTTCTTACCCAATAATGCTTTTGGCACCCAATACACTTTATTGAAACCAAGTTGATTGACATCTGTCTTTTTATTGGATACAAACAATAAACCATCTTTGAATGGAATCGGGTTAAACTCTTTTGCTTTTGTATTAAAACCGGCATTCGCTTTTTTGAAATCAAGTGAATCTCTTACTAAAAGTTGTTTTTGATTCCCAACTGCTTTTTGAGCATGTAATTGCCCAATACAAACAGTCATCAATAAACAGATGGATAAGCTTATTTTATATAATAGATACTTCATAATTAATTAGTCTTATAAGATTTTGCTTTAGGAAATAAACGTCCTAATTCATAACGTAAAAACAACTCATGTGAGTTAGGTCTTTTAAAGGGCATATCATAAGCATAGCCAAATCTTAGCTGAGCAGTTACTTGAGTCTCTACCATTGCCAAAACAGATTCGTTAGTTCTATAAGATAAACCAGCACCTATAATATTGTGTAACCAAACATTGGTGTTTAAATCAAACTCAACTGGAGCACCGCTTGTTGCTTTCATTAAGACAGATGGTTTAAGTTGAACATCTTCATTAATATCAATTGAATAGCCCGCAGTTAAAAAGTAATGCACTTCATTCACTTGGAATAAGGAATTGTCTGAATTATAGTCTTTTACTTTAGAAAAAACCAATACATCTGGCGCAGAGAAACCTGCATAAAATTTATCATCATTATAGTAAATACCAGCACCTGCCAATGGCACTATTTTGTTGAAATTATTAGCATAGGTTACATCGGTTAAGTATTGACTACTTGCACCCAAATAGGCGCTGTTTAAGTTCTTAGTATCATTGTATAAACCAGCCTTCAATCCCATGCTTAATACACCCTTCTCTGATACTGGAATTTTGATGTTATAATACAAATTCAATCCTGTTCTTTTGATGTAGTTCACATATTTATCATCAAACAATTGAACGCCTAATCCCATTTTTTTGTCATTGGTTGGCAAATCATATGAAAATGATTTAGTAGAAGGCGATCCCGGAAGACCTACCCATTGTTCTCTCCAAATGGCAGATAAACTTGGCACACCTCTACTACCGGCATAGGCTGGATTGATGTTCACCATATTGTACATGTACTGAGAGTACATAGGCAATGACTGGCCATTTGACTCTAATGATCGCATTAGACCAAGTACACAAATAATTATAATGCTGTATTTTCTCATTTTATCTTTGTATTAAAACGAATCCTTTAAATATTTGACTATTCCCAGTTACTGACTTTGCTTTTAAAGTATAGTAGTAACCACCATCCATTAAATCTTGGCCAATGAAATTATTGGTACCTCTACCATCCCATTCATTATTATAGTTAGCGTTATAATACACCACATTACCCCAACGATTGTATACTTCTAATTCTAAAGTGGTACCAAATGGTTTAAGAATTACAAATCGATCATTCACACCATCTCTATTTGGAGAGAATGCCTCTGGTATGTCAATTGCTAAGTCTGGAATAACTGCTGGAGTTGGAGATTTTACAGTCTCATTTGCAAAACTAGTAGATGAAGAATTGATACTCAAATTACCATATGGCGTAGTTGCAGTAATTACGGCCACATTGTTCACGGTACCACTATATCCTTTAGGTTGCAAATTCACCGTCAATCTTATTGTATCTATCGCAGCAGCAGCTAAACTACTTGTTGCTTTTAATAATTGAACATCTGTTTTTCCATTGAATGCATTGTTGAAAACCAATCCACCCGTTGAGGAAACAGAAACCACATCAAATAAGGTTGGTGACGGGAATGTATTTTGAAGATTATCTGCTACCAAAACATTGGTCATTCCTTCATCCGTTCTGTTGGTAACAATAAAGGTATAAGTAATATTGAATGTTGAATTGGACTGCAACTTAGGCTCATCAGCAATTTTTCGCAAATGAAGCATTGTTTTAGGATCCAACATAGTAACAGTAAATCCAACTGTATCACTCTCTATTCCATTAACAGTTTGGCTTGTTGTATACCTAGTTACACCAGGCACTGTTCCTAAAGTTGGGATGACAGATTGTAAAGATGCATTTTTAAAATAGTTTAAAACACTACCTGACATACCTGTAACCTGATTAGATACATTGGCAGGGTTTGATGTATTACCAATGATATATTTTTTATTCATCACAATTGGAACCGGAGGTTTGATGATCACTGTGTCATACACCAACACTTCACTATATAATAAAGTGGTTGTATCATATGATCTTAATGCATAAATGTATTTACCAATCTCTGTTGGAGTTGCTGGAGGTATAATGGAACACGCTGCAGTTTTTTGATCACACCATACTGGTATTGTTCCAGCTGGTGTAGATTTTACTAAGCCGCCAATATTTGCAGGCTTCGTAGTTCCATATACATAAGTTTTATTTTCCACAGTTGGTGGAGCTGGAGGCGTAAAGTTAATGGTGACTTTTGTAAAGAATTGTTCTACCGGATCATTGTCATTATTAGGATCTGGATTGGTTCCTGACATTGAAGTGTCATTAATAAATACACCGCTATTAATAGATCTTCCATAGACAACAAAATAGTTAGGCCATGTATAAGCAGTTCTATTTGTGGTTACCTTAAGGTCATACTCATAAGTTGCACTATCTCCTACTTGTAAGTCCCCTCCATAGTTGAATAAGTTCACATCGATATAACCATCATATACATTGGTGTTGTAAACAATATTACCTCGAGTAATGGTAGGCATACCAATTAAACTTGCTTGGTCAGGCGCAGGATACATATTATTGAAATTGTACTGTATTCTGATACTGTCTAAGTTAACATTGCCATAGTTTTTGATCTTGGCAATAAAATGATATTGATACCCGCCAGTCACTGCAGTTGCAGAACTTACTGCTAAACTTCCACCTATTTTTTCATTCGGGAAAAGAGGAACATAAGTAGGCATTGGCAAACCTTGATTTGTAACATCAGGGTGTTGTGCAATATTGGTTCCATCATCAGATTTTGAAGTGGTTTCTTGTGCACTTGAAGTTCCATCATTTTTAACCAATACCCCATCACCAGCAGTTTCAAATTGAAGTTTTAAAGTGACATTTTGTGTGGTCGCTCCAATAGAAACATAATATACAATTTCACCCTCCTCGTCTTTATTTAAACTCACTCCATTGTTAAATAGATAGTTTTGATCTAAAGTAGCTAATGATTGTTTAGATCCATTTGAAGACGCAGTTGCTGTAAAATATGTACTAGACGCTGATGTTGCAGTACCAGCACCTGTGTAATTTGGGTTTAATGCAAAATTTCCAGCAATCACTCGAACACTATCTAAAACATAATTGATGCCAACAGGAAATACAGAACTCAGATTTGCATTTACTTGAACATTTCTCAAATCAAGATCACCACTATTTTTAACTTTTAACAATAATCTTGTTTTAAAACTATTATCAGCTTGTTTTATAGTAGGTTCCGCTTTTAAGGTCAAAAGAATTTTTGGTTTTAGCACATTTACAATTGTCGTATCCTTTGTAAAACCAGAAGATCTTGTGTTATTGTTCGCGTCAATTAATTTAAAAATGGTAAATACTTTAGTTGTATCTAATCTTTTTTGCAGGAATGTAACCACGTTATTTACAGGTGTCAGATTGCTAATCGTATCTTTTGCAGTTGTTTTATTATTACTTAATATCAAAGTAAACGGAGCAACTCCATTACTTGTTGTTAATTTTAATTTTACCGTATCTGTTGCCAATAACCCATAATCAACCGCATTCAATGAACCTTGTGGTTGTGGCGCAATACCAGAATTCACAGTGATTACGACTGTTGCAGTTACCGAGCCTGAAGCATTGGTTCCAGTAACAATATAAGTTGTTTGCGCAGATGCTGCATTTGGTGTTCCACTAATGACACCTGTATTAGGATCAATCGTTAAACCAGCTGGTAAACTTGGTCCAATACTATATGTGGTAATCGGTCCACCGGTACTAGTTGGACTTAATGGCGTAATAACCGTTCCCACGGTATATACATTTGTTGTAGTATATGATAAACTTGCAGGAGGTGCAACATTCACAGTAATCACTACTGTTGCAGTTATAGTGCCAGATGCATTGGTACCTGTTACCGTATAAGAAGTTTGAGTAGATACAGCAGATGGCGTTCCACTTATAATACCCGTATTAGGATCAATCGTTAAACCAGCTGGTAAACTTGGTCCAATACTATAAGTTGTAATTGGTCCACCTGTACTGGTTGGATTTAAAGATGTAATTGCAGATCCAACAGGATATACATTTGGAGTAGTATATGATAAACTTGCAGGAGGTGCAACATTCACAGTAATTACTACTGTTGCTGTCACCGTTCCTGATGCATTGGTACCTGTAACTGTATAAGAAGTTTGAGTAGATACAGCAGATGGTGTTCCACTAATGATACCCGTATTAGGATCAATCGTTAAACCAGCTGGCAAACTTGGTCCAATACTATATGTCGTAATCGGTCCACCAGAACTGGTTGGATTTAATGGCGTAATGGCAGTTCCAACTGTATATACATTTGGTGAAGTATATGATAAACTTGCAGGTGCTTGCACAGCAATTGATACTGTGAAAGGAATATTTGCAGAAGTACATCCCAATGTATTGTTGCCAAGTACTAAATTAAAATTATACGTTCCAGAGGCTGATGCAGGTATCGTAACTGTTATTGGACTTCCTAATAAACCATAATTAGCAATTGAAACAAAATTCGGCATAGCATTTGGAGACAATGTGCTGATGCTATATTCATTAGGACTACCCACCACATTTGAGTAGACTAAATCAAAGCTTGTAGTATTATTATATAAACCAGTGATATTAGAAATTGAAGCAGTTGGTGTTGGACTCACTGTTACTGTATTTACCCCGCTAGATGCCGATGAACAACTACCACTTGTAACCACAGCTTGATAGTATGTTGTAGTAATTAAATTTGCAGTCGTATAGGTTGAAGCGGTTGCTCCACTAATATTTGTAAAATTGATGCCATCCGTTGAACTCTGCCATTGGATTGTACCAGTATAACCTGTTAAAGCTAACGTT
>JACCED010705743.1_pt1 | contig 16880 bp, 18 predicted proteins | sample 7455021 | NCBI WGS metagenome assembly JACCED01 (sample SAMN15323456, study PRJNA562643) | freshwater metagenome | isolation source: river surface water | place: USA:Blue River Watershed | collected 2017-08-19 | reverse complement strand
GAGGCGGCAATGCTGGCTTGTGTCTACTACTGACCGCCGCCGAAGCTGGAAGTATCGCGCTCGAACGTGTCAATGCGGTGGCGAGCACGCTCGACGGCTTCAAACTCAGTGAAATCGATTTGGAATTGCGCCGAGAGGGAGATGTTCTAGGAAGCAATCAATCCGGCGGTAGAAACAGTTTGAAACTGCTTCGTGTGATCCGGGACGCCGAACTAATTCAAATTGCCAGGCAACAGGCTGAGAAATTACTGAACGCTGATCCAACTTTGGAGAAGCACAAACTATTGGCTTTGGCACTGGATGACATTGTGAAATCCGCCCAAGACAACCTTGCCAAAAACTAATACCCTTTAGACATGCCAAAAATCGCTGTTTATCCCGGAAGTTTTGACCCAATCACGTTTGGTCACCTCGACATCGCGGCCAGAGCCGCAGCTCTTTTCGATGAGTTGCATATCGTTGTAGTGCACAACCCGGCCAAAACCCCTTTCTTCAGTAGCGATGAACGGGTAGCACTCATTGAGGCAAGCTTCAGCGAGGCGGCACGTTTCGGAAAGGCCTTCCCTTCAAGCAAGCAGGCCAAAGTAATCGTGGCGACCATGGACAGTGGCCTACTGGTGGACTACTGCAAGAAAGTTGGCGCCTCGGTGCTAATCAAGGGGGTGCGCAACAATGCCGACCTCGAATACGAATTGCCGATGGCTCGAGTAAACAGGGACCTCGCCGGTGTGGAGACTGTCTTTTTGCCGGCAGACCCGTCGCAGGGCTTTGTCTCTAGCAGTTTGGTCAAGCAGGTTGCCGAACTCGGCGGTTCGGTAGATAAATACGTGCCTTCGGCTGTGGTGAAGGCTCTAAAGGGCAAGCGCTAATGAATAAGTCGGTTTTTGCCGTAAATGTGCACGATTTGATGCATAAACCTGGCCAGATGCGGGTGCATCGCCTCGAACTCGAGCTTCCAGCTTCGATGGGCAACGGCATGGCAGCAGTGCCAAAGGGTGAAGAAATGGACGTAGATTTGCGCCTTGAATCGGTGCACGAGGGCATTTTGGCCACCGGTGAGGTTTTTTCCGAGGCAAAAGCTGAGTGCAGTCGCTGCCTCGACCCCGTTACCATCCCTGTTGAGGTGGATTTCCAAGAACTTTTCGCCTATTCTTTAAGCAACGAGGATGACTTCGCTATTGAAGACGAGAACATCGATCTTGAACAGGTCATCTTAGATGCGGTGGTTCTAAGCCTCCCATTCCAGCCAATTTGCAAAAAAGATTGTTTAGGTCTTTGCGCGGATTGCGGGGAACGGTTAGCTGACAACCCCCACCACGTTCACGAAGCCGCGGTTGATCCCCGATGGAATGAACTGAAAAAGCTTAAGGAAGATTGAAATGCCAGTACCAAAGAGACGCCTCAGCCGTAGCCGCACTCACGCACGCCGCTCGCAGTGGAAGGCAGCACCAATTGCCTTGGTAAAGACCATCGAAAACGGCAAGGTTGTCTACAGCCTTCCTCACCGCGCGAAGGTAGTTACCGACTCAAACGGCACCGCTTTGTTCATGGAGTACAAGGGCCGCAAGGTCGCTGACGCTTAAAACTTTCGAGTTAGTCAAATGAAACTCGACGAACTGAGCGCAAAGCTCGGCGTTGATATCGACCGCGACCTTCTGAAGCTCGCTCTAACTCATCGTTCGTACTCATACGAACACGGCAATACACCCAACAACGAACGTCTCGAATTTCTCGGAGACTCGGTGTTGGGTTTTGTTGTTACGAGTCACATTTATGAAACTCTCACTGATCTTCCAGAGGGTGAGATGACCAAAGTAAAAAATGCTGTGGTCTCTGCTCGCGCGCTCGCGGTAATCGCAGGCGCGCTAGGAATCGGAGATTATCTCTTGCTCGGGAAAGGCGAGTTGGCGACTGACGGACGCAACAAACCCAACCTTCTTGCCGACGCCTTTGAGGCGATTCTTGGTGCAGCCTTTATTTCACTTGGCTACGAGGCTGCACGTGGCTTGGTAGAAAAATTCGTTTTCCCATTATTAGACAACCCTGACGACCTTCGTGCGAACAGCGACCCAAAGACTACGCTTCAAGAGCGAGTTCAGGCGCTTGGGCGAGGCACTCCGAATTACAAGACTCGATTCGAAGGCCCAGACCACAACCGTGAATATTTCAGCACCTTGCTCATCAATGGCGAAGAGATTAGCCACGGAGAAGGCCGCACCAAGAAATCCGCCGAGACCGCTGCTGCGGTAAAGGCTCTGGATGCGCTGGTCGACGCCGTACCGAAAGTTAAGAAACCAAGAAAGCGCCGCTAGTGCCAGAGTTACCAGAGGTCGAAACGGTTCGTGCCGGCTTGGCTCCAGCACTAACCAATGCAACGGTAAAGTCAATCGAAATTCTTGACGTTCGAAGTTTGAAGCGACACCTTGCCGGTCCGAAAGACTTTGAAAAAACTTTAGTTGGTTCAAAAATCCTTGGCGTGGTGCGGCGCGGAAAATTCTTGTGGATGCCACTGGAAATTGATGGAGAAAAACTGCCACTTGCCTTGGTTGGGCATTTAGGTATGAGCGGGCAGATGTTGTTGCGGAAACCAGGATCACCAGCTGACAAACTCACTCGAGTTGTGATTCACGCAGAGACCCCGCGCGGAAAAGAACTCGAGTTTCGTTTCATAGACCAGCGAATATTTGGTTCATTGGCCATTGATGAACTAGTTCCCACCATCGATGGAAAGCCAGGTGGGTTTTCAAATGGCGTCGGAGTTGGAAAATGGTGGCGGGATCTAATTCCAAGGTCTGCTGCGCATATTGCCCGAGACCCACTTGATGAAAGTTTCGATGTGGAAACGGTAAAAACTAAATTTAAGAAGAAGACCTCGGGTGTTAAGCGAGTACTTCTGGATCAGCAGGTGCTGTCTGGCGTTGGCAATATCTATGCCGATGAAGCCCTCTGGCAATCAAAACTGCATTACGACCAACCGGCAAATACGATATCCGGGCCATCGTTTGAAACTCTCATAGCATCGGTCAAGCAGATTCTCGAAGCTGCCTTGGCGCAGGGTGGAACTTCTTTTGACGAGCAATACAAGAACGTAAACGGTGAAAGCGGTTATTTCGATGTTTCGCTAAATGCCTACGGAATGACGGATATCCCTTGCCGTCGCTGCGGCACCCCGATTCGCCGAGAATCATGGATGAATCGTGGCTCTCATTTCTGCCCGAAGTGTCAGAAACCGCGTGCCAGAGCCTAAGCGGTTGGCAAAAGCGACCCCGCGAATAGGGTATTTTGGTCTGGTTAGGCGTGAATATCGCCGCCGAATGAACTAAAGGGGTGTCTGAGCTTGTATCTGAAAAGCCTCACCCTCAAAGGTTTCAAATCTTTCGCTCAACCAACCACATTTGATTTTGAGCCTGGCGTAATTGCGATTGTCGGTAAAAACGGTCACGGTAAATCAAACGTTTTCGATGCCATCGCCTGGGTAATGGGCGAGCAGGGTGCTAAGTCACTCCGAGGCGAAAAGATGGAAGACGTCATCTTCAAGGGAAGCGCCACGAAAGGCCCACTTGGCCGAGCAGAGGTCTTACTAACCATAGACAACACCGACGGTGCACTTCCGATTGACTACACAGAAGTAACTATTTCTCGAACATTGTTCCGCAACGGTGGCAGCGAATATGCGATCAACGGCGAAGCATGCCGATTGTTGGATGTGCAGGAGCTTTTGAGTGACTCCGGCCTTGGTCGAGAGATGCACGTGATTGTGGGTCAGGGAAAGTTGAGTGAAATCTTCACAGCTTCTCCCATGGAACGACGAGGGTTTATCGAAGAAGCCGCGGGGATTTTGAAGCACCGTCGCCGCAAAGAAAAGACAGAGCGCAAGCTTGAGGCGATGCAGATCAACTTGACACGCCTAAACGACCTAGCCGGTGAAGTTCGACGGCAACTAAAGCCACTAGGTCAGCAAGCTGAAGTTGCACGCCAGGCTCAAGGAATTGCAGCGAACGTTCGCGATGCGAAGGCGCGCTTGCTTGCAAATGACATAACCGAATTGCACGCGGCGCTTGAACATACAGCAAAGAGTGAAACCGACAGCAAAGCTGAGCGCAACATCATTCAACAGCTAATCGAAAATAACACCCAGCGAATCCGTGCAATTGAAAGTGCACAAGTTTCAGGAGAGCTAGACGCGGCGCGAAACATTTCTTACCAATTTGATGCCTTGAGCGAACGCCTTCGCTCGCTTCTAACGCTTGCCAATCAGCGCGTAGCACTGCTTGGGTCAAGAGCAGATGCAGGTGGAGCACAGCTAGATCTTGCCGCAATTGACACCGAGGCGCAGATTGCAGAAGCACAGATTGGTGAATTCGAGAATGTGGTGGCCCGGCTCGAGGAAGCTCTAAAAGAAGCCGAGGCGGCGCGTGCCGAAGCCCGTGACATTCTTGAAAAATACGACAACGAGATCGCAGAGCAAAACACTCTGATCTCAAAGTTTGATTTGGAAAAGGCCCGTTTGGCCAATGAGGTGACAGTTGCTGAATCGCGCCTAGCCGGCCTTCGCAATGAGATGTTGCGACAAGAAGGAGCACTTGGCGACGCACAGGATCGTCTGAACTCCGCGCGAAGCGAATACCAAACTCTTGAGGCGGAACTTCAGAGCCAACAGGCTGGCGGTGGTTCACTCGAGGATCGCTATGTAGCGGCGCAGCGAGCAGTCAGCGATGCTCAATCTCACATAGAAACTGTGCGCGAGGCCATCCACCAAGGTGAGCGTGAACGTGACTCACTTGAGGCTAAGCGCAGTGCTCTCGATCTCACACTTAAGCAAAAAGATGGTGCTACCGAATTGTCTGCCGCCGGACTGCGGGGAATTCGCGGCCTAGTGGCAACCCACATGAAAATTGAAGCCGGATTTGAAAATGCAATCGCGGCAGCACTTGGCCCATTAGCCGACGCTTTGGTTGCGGATACTCGCGAGGAAGGCTTAGCTGCAATTGAGCATCTCAAGAAAAGCGACGGCGGTCGAGTAGAACTTATTGTTGCTGATGTTGATGCTCGTGGAAACGCCGAAAATATTCCAAATGTTGCAGGGGCACGTTCAGCTGCGTCGGTAGTGGATGCTCCAAATGGCATTCTTTCCTTGCTGGGCAATGTTGTGATTGTAGACGACCTTGCCGCAGCGCGCGATTTGTACTCTCACGATCAGTCAACCTCAAAGTTGACCTTGATTACTCTCGATGGCGATGTGCTTTCCGAATCAGTAATTCGTGGAGGTTCTCAAAGTAAGCCTTCTAAGTTGCAACTTGTTGCAGAGCGCGACGCAGCTGAATCTCGCATTTCTGAAGTGAATTCGAAACTCGAACTATCAAAAGCTGAACTTGCTCAAGCACGCGCAACTGAAGATGCGGCCAAGCAAAGCGCTAAAGATGCCCTGGCCGAATTAAACCAACATGACGCACAGCTGGCTAAAAATGCTGAAGCTCTTGGCCGAGCACGAGTGGCGGTAGAAGCGGCGGAGGCCGAATTTAATCGCTTGAATCAGGTTGCTGAAGGAGCTAAGGCTGGCATTGCAGAAGCCGAAGCCAAACTAGGCGAAGCTGTATGGCTGCACGATGAATTTGCTGCTCAGCAGCGCCCGGTTATTTCTTATGAGAACCGACAGACACTTGCTGACAACTTAGAGCAGGAGCGAACCCGCGAGCTCAACGTTCGAGTTGAACTTGGCGCGGCAGTAGAGCGCCTTCGCGTGGAGCGCGAACGCGCTGTCACACTTCGTTCTCAGGTTTCAGAAGCCCAAGATGCCATTGAGCGGGCCAAGGCAGCTGCGATTGCTCAAGCCGCCCAGCTTGAATCAGCCCGCAAGGTGTTAGCTTCGTTGCCGATGCTAATGGACGCGGTCGCAGAGAGCGCCTCTGAGGCGAAGGTGCGCCTGCATGAAGCCGAACATGAGCGCAACAACCAGAACCAAGACCTCGTCCGCCTTCGCGGAGAAACCGCAGAACTTCAGATGAAGCACAGCGAATTGGTTCAGGGTGTTCACAATCTAGAACTACAGAACCACGACAAGCGCATCAACCTTGCAAATCTTGTTGCCAAGGCAAGCGACGAACTCGGATTAGAGCAATCGATTCTTCTTGCCGAATATGGGCCGGATCAACTTGTTGATGATGAAACAGTCGAAGGCGGAAAAAAGCCATTCAATCGCGAAGAGCAAACCAAACGCCTTCGTGAAGCCGAACGTCTTTTTGATCGACTTGGAAAAGTTAACCCGCTAGCTTTAGAAGAATTCAATGCCCTCGAACAACGTCATAAATTCCTTACCGAGCAGCTAGTCGACCTCACCAAAACCCGAGCAGACCTGCAAACCATAATCAAAGACATTGATGAAAAGATGCAAGATATTTTTGTTGCTGCATTTGAAGACACCAAGGCAGCATTCCTCGATATCTTGCCCCAGCTTTTCCCAGGTGGGCAAGGACAAATGACACTTACGGAACCCGAAGACTTGCTCAATACCGGAATTGAAGTTCGAGTTAAGGCTGCCGGTAAACAGTGGATGAGTATGAGTTTGCTTTCAGGTGGAGAAAAATCACTTGGAGCAATCGCATTCTTGATGGCAATTTTCAAATCACGTCCATCGCCGTTCTACATCATGGATGAGGTAGAAGCCGCGCTTGATGACGCTAACTTAACTCGATTGCTTCGCATTCTCGAGAGCCTTCGACAGAATTCACAGCTAATTCTGGTTACACACCAAAAGCGCACCATGGAAATTGCCGATGTGGTTTACGGCGTCATGATGCAAGACGACGGTATTTCTCGCATCGTTGGTCAGCGCCTCGAAGCCAAGGCCTAAATGGCCGGGTTGTTCTTTTGGCGAAAGAAACGCGAGGCTCCAGCGATACCAGATGAAAATCTGGAAGCGCTAGCCGAGACCACCACTGGTGTCGTTGAACCTGAAGTAGTTGAACCAGAAGTAGAAGTTCTTACAGAGCCAGAGCCAGAGCCAGAGCCAGAGCCAGAGCCAGAGCCAGAGCCAGAGCCAGAGCTAACTGTTGAGGAAATTGTTACTCCTGAACCAGAACCGATAGCTGATGTCGAACTGGAACAGGTTGAACTTCCGAAGCGCAGTTTTAAGAAGAATCTGAAGTCACTATTTACTCGAATCAAGTTTGACGTTGAGAATCTTGATGATCTTGAAGATGTTCTGATCCAGGCTGACTTTGGGCTCGATGCTGCAGTCGACATTGTCGAAAAAGTTAAGCAACGAGCAAAAAAGACTGGTGCAGAGTCTGAAGCAGAACTCAAACAAATTCTTACTGACCTAATTGCTGAATCACTACAGCGTGACGACAGCCAACTTAATCTTGCAGACGGTAAATTGCCTTACGTGATTCTGGTGGTCGGAGTAAACGGTGTTGGTAAAACTACAACTATCGGCAAACTTTCGAATTGGTTGAATGAAGGTGGCTGGCGAGTAGTCATCGGAGCCGCAGATACTTTCCGCGCTGCGGCAGTGGAACAAATTGCTACCTGGGCAGAACGGTCAAATGCGCAATTGATTAGGCCAAAGACTGAGGGGCAAGATCCTGCCTCGGTTGCTTTTGAAACAGTTGAGCTTGCGCTGCGAAACGACGCCGACGTCGCGATTATTGATACAGCTGGCCGTTTGCAAAATAAAAAAGATTTGATGGCAGAGCTCGACAAAATCAAACGCGTAGTAGAAAAGAATGCTCAGATTTCTGAGACTCTATTGGTGATTGATGCGACAACTGGGCAGAACGGCTTAGTTCAGGCCAAGGCATTCGCTGAAGTGGCAAACGTAACCGGAATCGTGCTAACTAAGCTCGATGGCACCGCCAAGGGCGGCATCGTTTATTCGATTCAGCGTGAACTCGGAATACCGGTTAAATTGGTAGGTGTCGGCGAAGGTATTAAAGATTTTGCCTTCTTCGACGCTAAAGAATTTGCTAGCGGATTGGTTGGGTAAGTGTTCGGCAATCTTTCGGATCGTCTTGTCGAGACGTTCAAAAACCTAAGAAGTAAGGGCAAGCTAAGCCCCGCCGACATTGACGCCACCCTTCGCGAAATTCGCCGCGCACTTCTAGAAGCCGATGTTGCTCTAGAAGTTGTCAAAGAGTTCACCGGAAAGGTGCGCGACCGAGCCCTTGGCGACGAGGTTTCCAAGGCCCTGAACCCTGCTCAGCAGGTAGTTCAGATTGTCAATGAGGAGCTTCAGGCAATCCTCGGTGGCGAACAACGCAAGCTGAACTTTGCCAAGAAGGCACCGACTGTAATTATGTTGGCCGGTTTGCAAGGTAGCGGTAAGACCACGCTTGCTGGAAAGTTGTCCAAGTGGTTGCTCGAGCAAGGGCAGAAGCCCCTTTTGGTGGCAGCTGATCTGCAACGACCAAATGCGGTAAACCAGTTGCAGGTAGTTGGTGAGCGAGCTGGGGTTGATGTATTCGCACCGGAGCCAGGTAATGGCGTAGGCGATCCAGTCAAAGTTGCAAAGGAAGCAATTAAGCACGCAGAGAAGTCTGCTTACAGCGTTGTGATTGTCGACACGGCTGGTCGTCTGGGTGTCGATGAAGAGTTGATGAAACAGGCTCGCGACATTCGCAAAGCCACTGAGCCAGATGAAGTTTTGTTTGTGGTTGATTCGATGATCGGTCAAGACGCGGTCAATGTTGCAAAAGCCTTTGATGAAGGTGTTGGCATTACCGGAGTCGTTCTAACCAAGCTTGATGGCGATGCTCGCGGTGGTGCCGCACTTTCAGTGGCATCAGTTACTGGGAAGCCAATTATTTTCTCGTCAACCGGTGAAGGTCTCGATGCTTTCGAGCCGTTTTATCCGGATCGCATGGCTTCAAGAATTCTTGATATGGGTGACGTGCTCAGCCTCATTGAACGAACTCAAAAAGCATTTGATGAAGATGAAGCCAAGAAGCTTGCAGACAAAATTGCCAAAGAGGAATTCACTCTAGAAGACTTCTTGGAGCAAATGCAGCAGCTTCGCAAAATGGGTTCACTCAAGAGCATGCTTGCCATGATGCCTGGCGCTAATCAGATGAAGCAGCAGCTCGAGAATTTCGACGAAAAAGAAATTGACCGCACTGAGGCGATTATTCGATCGATGACTCCAACCGAACGTCGCCAACCAAAGGTGCTCAACGGTTCTCGCCGCCTTCGTATCGCAAACGGTTCGGGCACTACGGTGACCGAGGTGAACTCTCTGGTGAATCGTTTTGAGCAGGCTGCCAAAATGATGAAGACCGTGGCCAAGGGTGGAATGCCTCAGATGCCAGGAGCGATGCCAGGCATGCCAGGCATGGGCGGCGGCTACATCGGCAAGGGTAAAAAGAAAGACAAGGGCAAAAAAGGCTCAAAGTCGGGCAACCCGGCTAAGCGCGCTGCCGAAGAGGCTGCTCGAAATTCTGGTCAAAAGCCACCCTCTGGCGGGTCCGCCTTTGGCGTTTAACCCGCACCAACTAGCCAAAGCCAGGTTTTTCTGGCAGAATATCAAGGTTGTCATCGCTTGACCCTCTAACCAAGCGCTTACGACAACCCATAGAGCTTGACTACCGAGTGTGCACCCCACGCTCACGGTTGATTGTTCGCCCCAATACAAATAACAGGAGCATTGTGGCTGTAAAAATCCGCCTAGCGCGTCATGGAAAGAAGCGCACCCCGCACTACCGCATCGTTGTAGCCGATTCAAAGACTCACCGCGACGGTCGTGTAATCGAAGAGATCGGTCGTTACATTCCGACCGAGAACCCTTCATTCATCGAAGTTAACTCAGAGCGTGCGCAGTACTGGCTATCAGTCGGCGCACAGCCAACTGAGCAGGTCACCGTTATCTTGAAGCTCACTGGTGACTACCAGGCTTCTAAGGGTGAAACTGCAAAGAACACCGTACAGACCAAGGCAGCGAAGGCCGAGTTCGTAGTAGACACCGCTAAGAAGCCAGTGCTTCAGGCGAAGGAAGAACTACAGAACAAGAAGGCAAAGGCTGCACTCGAGGCACAGCAGGCTGAGGAAGCCGCTGCCGCTGCCGCCGCAGCTGCAGAAGTTGCCGAGAACGCATCGGCTGAAGAAGCTCCTGCCGCTGAAGCAGCAGCAGAAGCAGCAGCTGAAGTTGCCGCTGAGGAAGCAGCAGACGTAGTTGCAGCAGCTGAAGAAGTTGTTGAAGCTGCAGAGGCTGTTGCCGAAGCAGAAGCTGCAGAAGAGGCTTAAAAAGTGCTAGCCGCTGCGCTCGAACACCTAGTCAAGGGCATCGTCGATAATCCCGACGACGCTAGCGTGACTGCACGTTCAACTTCTCGAGGAGAACTTCTCGAAGTACACGTGCACCCAGATGACCTGGGTCGTGTGATCGGGCGCAACGGCCGCACTGCCAAGGCACTTCGCACAGTTGTTAACGCGCTTGCTGATGGCAAGAAGATTCGCGTTGACGTTGTCGACTCCGATTTTTAGAACCGGCGATTTTTAAATCATGTCCACCACGCCATTACGCGTTGGCAGGCTAGTCAAAGCCCACGGACTCAAGGGCGCATTCAAGCTCGAACTCTACACAGACAGCCCTAAATTGCGCTTTGCACCGGGCAATGTCTTGAATCTTCAGGTGCCCGAAACCTCACCATGGTTTGGTAAGACCGTCACAGTAAACGAACTTCGCTGGTACAACAATGCCCCGGTGCTATTTCTTAACGAATGCACCGATCGTAATGTGGCAGATACTCTCGTCAAAGCAATTTTGCTTGCCGACATAGATCTCAACGAAACCACCAACGAAGCAGACACCTGGTTCGATCATCAGTTGGTTGGTCTTAAAGTTATTCGTGATGCGGTTGAAGTTGGCATCATCGAACGTGTTGACCATCTTCCTGCGCAGGATCTGCTCGCGGTTAAAACTGCTACCGGTGAAGTGCTTGTCCCGTTTGTGAAGGCAATCGTTCCGGTTGTCGATATCAAGAACGGCACAGTCACTGTGACTCCGCCGCTAGGTCTGTTCGAAGAAATCATTGAGCCAGTAGAGGAAAACTAATGCGCATAGATGCCATTTCTATTTTTCCTGACTACTTTGCTCCACTCGATTTGTCTTTGCTCGGCAAGGCTCGCAGTAAAGAGCTAATTAGTTTTCAAGCGCATGATTTGCGAAACTGGACTCACGACGTTCACAAGACTGTTGACGATTCGCCTTACGGTGGCGGTGCTGGAATGTTGATGAAGCCGGAGCCTTGGGGTGAGGCATTTGACGAAATTCTTTCTGACGAGTCAACGGTAATTTTCACTTCGCCAGCCGGTGAGGTTTTCAAGCAAGCGACTGCTCATGAGTTGGCTAACGAGAAGCATATTGTTTTTGCCTGCGGCAGATATGAAGGCATTGATCAGCGTGTGGTCGAGTATGCCAAAACCAAGGCAAAGGTGCGCATGATCTCAATTGGCGATTATGTGTTGAACGGAGGCGAGGTTGCCGCAATCGCAATGATTGAGGCAGTGGTCCGACTCATCCCTGGCGTAATCGGAAATGCTGAGAGCCTCGTGGAGGAGAGCCACTCTGACGGCCTGCTCGAGTACCCGAGTTACACCAAGCCGGCCTCCTGGCGGGGCTTCGATGTCCCCGAGATATTGCTCAGCGGCAATCATGCAGCCATCGCGGCTTGGCGCAAAGATCAACAAATCGCCAGAACCAAAGCGGTTCGCCCGGATCTGCTTGGCGAATAGCCCAAATCTGTGCCAAAATAGAGAGGTTGCCAACCGCAAGGTGCTCTGCCGCAGGGGAGCCAGGCAAAATACCAAAAAACCTAACCGTTATTGACCTGCGTGCAGTGACAGATATGGATTCAAAATGCACCTTCTCGACTCGGTAGACGCAGCAAGCCTAAAGTCAGACATCCCAACCTTCCGTGTTGGAGATAACGTAAAGGTCCACGTAAACATCATCGAAGGTAACCGTAGCCGTGTGCAGGTTTTCCAGGGTGTTGTAATTCGCCGATCGGGCGAAGGTATTCGCGAAACTTTCACAGTGCGTAAGGTTAGCTTCCAGGTTGGCGTAGAGCGTACTTTCCCAGTGCACTCACCAGTTATCGAAAAGATTGAAGTTGTCACCAAGGGTGACGTTCGTCGCGCTAAGTTGTACTACCTTCGCGACCTTCGCGGTAAGAAGGCAAAGATCAAGGAAAAGCGCGACAACGCCTAAAACTGCGTTTAGTCTTTTCACATGACTCACCTCGGGCCCAGCCCAGAAAAATCTTCAAAAGATAAAGCACCACGCACCTTGCGACAAAAATACAGTCGTGCAAAGAAAAACATTTTCGTAGCATTCTTTGTAGACCTAGTAGTAATTGTCGTAACTGCGTTGGTGCTTTCACTTTTAGTTAAGACTTTTCTGCTGCGCTCCTTTTTCATCCCAAGTGGCTCAATGGAAACAACACTGATGATCGATGATCGAATCATTGTTAATGAACTTGTGCCTGATGTCGTTCCAATTCAACGCGGCGACGTCGTGGTTTTCCAAGATCCAGGTAATTGGCTTGGCACTCCAGATGTAATGCAAAGAAATCCAATTGAGCAAATTGGAGATTTTTTCTTATCGTCTTTCGGTTTGATTGCACCAGATTCTAAACAGCACCTAGTAAAGCGTGTAATCGGCGTAGCCGGTGATCATATCGTTTGCTCCGGTCCAGATTCTAAACTTTCAATCAACGGCGTTGAATTAAACGAAACCTACGTTGCCTCGGGGGCGAAGCCTTGTGGCATGGAGTTTGATGTAACTGTTCCTGACAATGCAATTTGGGCGATGGGTGACAACCGCGACAATTCTGCCGATTCCCGTTATCACCAAGACCTTCCGAGCAAAGGATTTGTCGATCTCAAATATGTAGTGGGCCGAGCATTCGTAGTTTCGTTCCCCTTCGACCGGTGGGCTTGGCTAGACAATTACCAAAATGTCTTCAAAGACGTCCCCAAGCCTTAATCTTGAGCGAGAGCTCTTAGCCTCTGGGGCTAGATACGTGCTCGGCATCGATGAAGTCGGCAGAGGGGCTATCGCCGGGCCAGTTGCAGTTGGTGTAGCGGTTATAGAAGTTTCCACGCTCAGCCAACCTTGGCCAGAGAAACTTCGAGACAGCAAACTACTTAGTGAAAAAGTTCGTGAAGAGCTGTTTGAACCAACCGGCGCTTGGGTTAATCAGTGGTCGGTTGGCATGGCCAGCGCTCAGGAAATCGATACCAACGGAATTGTCTGGTGCCTCGAGGCTGCAGCCAAGCGAGCCGTCGACCAATTGAAAGTCAACTTCGACGAAGTTCACGCCATCTTGGATGGTAGTCACAATTGGCTCGTTCGAGCTCCTTTTAGGGTGACTGTCCAAACCAAGGCTGACCGCGATTGCGCGAGTGTTGCTGCTGCATCGGTTTTAGCTAAAGTCACCCGTGATCGTTTGATGATTGATTTATCAAAGTCAGTGCAAGGGTTTGGGTTTGAGGGCCACAAGGGCTATGCCAGCGCCGGACATATTCAGGCGATTAGGCAAAATGGGCCATCAGCAGAGCATCGGCACACCTGGCTAACCCGCATCCTGGCCAATCCGGATTCGACTGTCGGCCAGGAGGGCTAAACTCTCACCATGGACGAGAACGAAATCGAAGACTACGACAGAGATGCCGAGCTTGCCCTTTACAAGGAATACCGAGCAATTGTCGGCACCTTCAAATATGTGATTGAGACTGAGCGACGCTTTTACCTCGCCAACGAGGTGCAGCTAAATCGCGTCGACACTCCAACCGACTTCTACTTCGAACTAAATATGCAAGATGTATGGGTCTGGGATATCTACCGCACCGACCGCTTCGTTAAGAGCGTCCGCGTGCTTACCTTCAAGGATGTCAACGTCGAAGAGCTCAGCGGCAAGGCCTACGAATTGCCGAAAGAATTCGCAGTCGGCGAATAATCCACAATTAGATTTCTCCACAGATTTACCCACGAATTCAATCGTCTGCTTGCTGACAAGCATTCTTGACTGGTGACTAAAAACATAAATGTGGGTAAGTATGGCGAAGATCGCGCCTCAGAGTTCTTAGAGCGCCAGGGCTATCAGGTAATTGATCGAAATTGGCGTTGCAACCTCGGCGAAATCGATATCGTTGCACGTGACCAGGATTGTCTAGTATTTGCTGAGGTCAAAACTCGTAGCCGCACAGGATTCGGCCACCCGTTTGAGGCAATAACGGAAGCCAAGATGCAAACCATGCGCCGACTCGTAGGCGAGTGGTGCCGAGCCAACCACGTTTCGAGCGTCCAGGTTCGGTTAGATGCCATAAGTGTTTTACTGACCGGGGGTAAGGTTCACATCGAGCACCTCAAGCAGGTGTTCTGATGCAATTGGCCAAAACTTACTGCGTAAGTTTGATGGGTCTAACCGGAACCATTATTGAGGTTGAGGCAGACATATCCTCAAATTTGCCTGGGTTTACCTTGGTTGGATTACCGGATGCTTCACTGAGTGAGGCCACCTCCAGAGTCAGGTCGGCCACTGCCAATAGCGGTATGCCACTGCCAAATCGCAAAGTCACAGTTAATCTTTCTCCGGCTGCAGTGCCCAAATTCGGCTCCGTATTTGACTTGGCTATCGCAATTGCGTCACTAGCAGCTGCGGGGAAAATAGTGGATCCACTTATCCCGCGTACGGTTTACCTTGGGGAACTTGGGCTGGACGGCTCGGTTAGGGCGGTGAACGGCGTTCTACCGTCTGTAATTGCTGCCAAACGCAATGGCTTCGACCGCGTCATTGTTCCAAAAGCTAACCTGGCTGAGGCATTGCTCGTGCAGGATGTTGAATGCATTGGCGTTAGCCACCTAACCCAAGTTCTAAGGCTTCATGGTTCTTCGATTGAAGAAATATTCGTAACCGAACGTGAATCTCTAAATGATTCTCAATCAAATGTGACGGCACTAGACGTTGCAGATATTCAGGGACAGGAATCTGCAATCGAAGCAATGGTAATTGCAGCCACCGGAAGTCATCACTTGCTCATGGTTGGTCCGCCAGGAGTTGGTAAAACTATGTTGGCAGAAAGGCTCACCACAATTCTTCCTGACCTAACCCTTGAACAATCATTGGAAACCACAGCGATTCATTCGATATCGCGGATCAGGGGTCAGGTGGGGTCGAGATTAATTGTTCGCCCGCCTTTCGAATCACCTCATCACACAGCTTCGGCAACCGCATTAGTTGGTGGCGGCACGGGAGTTCCGAGTCCGGGAATAATTTCATTGGCACATAATGGGATTCTCTTTCTAGATGAAGCCCCTGAATTCCAGAGCCCGGTACTTGAGTCATTGAGGCAAAGCCTCGAAAGCGGAACGGTGACAATAGCCAGATCCATTGGATTTGCTAAATATCCGGCGAAATTTCAATTGGTCATGGCCGCAAATCCTTGCCCCTGTGGCCTCGCTATGAGTCAAAATCGCAACTGCGTGTGTACTGCAAGTGCAAAGCTTCGATATTTGAATCGACTCTCCGGCCCGCTGCTTGATCGAGTGGACATTCGAATGACAGTTCGATCCCTCAATCAGGCCCAACTTGAACTATCAAGTGCGCGGGCAAATCGACCCACAAGTGCAGAGTCTAGAATTCGTGTAATTCAAGCTAGAGAGCTGCTAAACCAGCGATTAGCAAAACTCGGTTTTGCAACGGTGAGCCATTTGCCTCCTTCGGTGTTGCGCAGCACTCTTCTGCCAGCGAAGCAAGTCACTGCGTTACTTGACTCAGCGCTGCAACGAGGTCTGGTGAGCATGCGAGGTTACGATCGTTGCCTAAGAGTGGCAATGACTGTCGCTGCGCTCGATGGTCGAGATTTCTTGAAGGCCGAGGACATAGATAAGTCCTTTCTTCTTCGTGGCCCTGACAACATAATGAGCGCGGCCTGATGAATGACCTCAAACTAACTGAAGTTCAAATTGCCAAATTAATGTCTGGATTAGTTCCAGATGACGAGCATGTCACCGAAGCATTCTCACGTGCGGTTTGGTCGCTCATAACTGAACCAGGCGACAGCTTTGCTGCTGCATTATTGAGCACGCTTGGGGCCAAGACTGCACTAATTTCCGAAGTCAATCGAATCTCACACAGAAAATATGTAGACCTAATTAAGTCGGCAGGGTTCAGTGATGATTCAGGAGAACGATTCAAGAATTTCGAGAGACTTTTGCAAGATGCCCGTGAACGGTGGCACCCGCGATTGAAACTTTCAGGAGTAGAAAGCATGTTGTCTAGTGCTCGACAATACAAAGCAAAAATTGTAATTCCGTCTGACAAGCTATGGCCTGATCAGCTTGGAGACCTAAAACTTGGTATTCCGCATTGCCTTTGGCTTCGTGGCAGCGAAAAACTACTTGCATCATCAACACGTTCGCTGTCAATTGTTGGATCGAGAATGGCTACTACATATGGACAGTGGGTCACTACAGAAATAGTGTCAGCCGCTTCAACTGAAAACCTATCCGTAATTTCAGGTGGAGCCTATGGAATTGATGCAGTTTCGCATAGGGCTGCTTTAGCAATGAATATGCCAACAATTGCGATTATGGCAGGAGGGGTAGATCGCCTTTATCCAAGCGGGAATAGCGAACTCTTGAGTCGAGTCATTAGAGACGGCATGTTGCTATCTGAGCAGGCTCCAGGCAGCAATCCCACCAAATGGAGGTTCCTGCAACGAAACCGATTGATAGCCGCTTTGGGGTCGGCAACCATTGTTGTAGAGGCTGGTAAAAGATCCGGTGCAATCAATACCGCCCATCATGCGGTCGAATTGAACCGACCACTTGGCGTGGTGCCCGGCCAGATCAGCTCGCTTTCATCACAGGGTTGCCACAATCTCAT
>JACCED011526199.1_pt1 | contig 16881 bp, 13 predicted proteins | sample 7455021 | NCBI WGS metagenome assembly JACCED01 (sample SAMN15323456, study PRJNA562643) | freshwater metagenome | isolation source: river surface water | place: USA:Blue River Watershed | collected 2017-08-19 | reverse complement strand
GCGTGGCTTCATCCGCGCCCAGACCATCGCCTTTGACGACTTCATCGCCTACAAGGGCGAGCAGGGCGCCAAGGACGCCGGCAAGTGGCGTCTGGAGGGCAAGGAATACATCGTGCACGACGGCGATGTGGTGCATTTCCGCTTCAATGTCTAACTGGTTAGTCTGGTCCCCAGCGGTCCGCAGAAGTTCAGAGTCGCTTGTAAGCTGTTGATTTAAAAGGATTTTTTAGATCTCCGGCGTTCGCGAGCATCCGAGGACTTTTGGTTTGTTTGGGGGCATCGTTGGGGGCATGGACCGCATGCCCCCTGGGTGAAGCGGGGGCATGCCCCCAAATCACACGTAAGCCCTTGTCGCAGAAGATGTTTTAGGGACCGGTACCCACCCTCCCTGGACGCGGCTTCTACGACAGGGGTAAAGCCTCGACAGCAAGCCGAAGCTCTCCCTGACAGACTGCGCCCCGGTGCATCCGCACCGGTGCTGCCCCCTATATCCGAATTCGAGCATTTCGAAATTTGGAGTAGCCATGCAGACCGACGCACCAGAAACGCCAGCAGCCGACGCAGCTGGCAAAAAGAAGCCCAATCCGACCAAAGCAACGCCGATTGGCCGCGACATCAGCGACGCCAAGCTGCGCGCACTCAAGCCTGCCGAGAAAGCCTACCGGCAAGCAGTTGGCGGCGGCCTTTATCTCGAAGTGATGCCCAGCGGCTCCAAGCTCTGGCGCTGGAAGTACCGTCTCGACGGACGCGAAAACCGCTTTGCCATCGGCAAGTACCCAAGAATCTCCCTGGTTCAGGCGCGCCAAGCCGTCGAACAAGCTCGCCAGCTCGTCCAAGATGGTCGCCACCCATCGTTGCAAAAGAAGATTGCAAGCCTTGAGGCCGCGCATGGCAGGCTTCACACCTTGGAGGACGTCGCCAAAGAATGGCTGGGGCTGAAGACTTGGGAGGACATCACCAAGAAGCGGCGCTTGAACATGCTGGAGCGCGTCGTGTTCCCGCAGCTTGGCTCACTACCGATTCGCCAGGTCACGCCACCGATCATCCTCGATGTGCTTAAAACTGCTGCCGAGAAGAACGGCATTTCGGTCATGGCGGAAGCCAAGCGGACCCTTTTTGGCATATTTGAATTCGCTCAGGAGACCTTCCGGGTTGATACCAATCCGGTCCACAGGTGGCGCGATGCACTTCCAAAGAACAAGACGCAGCACAAGGCTCCTTTGTCCAAGGCCGACATCGGCCAACTTCTTCGCGATCTCGACACTCATGGCGGCAGTTACCAGATCCAAGCGGCATTCCTTCTGATGTGGCTGACTTTGGCGCGGCCTTCCGAGGTCGTCGAAGCGCAGTGGTCCGAATTCGACCTTGACCTGGCCCTCTGGCGCATTCCAGCCGAGCGGATGAAAAAGCGGCGCGAGCACGTTGTGCCTCTACCGAAGCAAGCGGTATCCCTGCTTCGTGGCATGCAGACCGTGACGGGGCATCGTCAGCATGTCTTTCCCCATCGGGATAACCGCCATAAACCGATGGTCGTCGCATCTTTCCGCCAAATGCTCCACGTCCTCGGCTGGAGCGGTAAGTTCAGCCCTCACGCTGCACGAACGACGGGCAGCACGCGCCTCAACGAGATGGGCTTCCCTCCGGACTGGATCGAACGGCAACTCGCGCATGCTGAACCCAACCGTGTCCGCGCCACCTACAACCACGCCGATTACTTCAACGACCGAGCAGAGATGATGCAGGCATGGGCCAACCTGCTCGACGACTTGAAGGCCGGCAAGACCAATGTCGTGCCGATCAACAGGGAGAGCAAGCGAGCATGAGTACCTTGCAAAAAGTCGCCAAGAACGCCGGTGAATCTATGCGGATGCACTTTTCTATATCAGATCTCCATCAACCCAGGAGATCCACCATGATCAACAACCAAGCCAATGATGACGCACCGCGCGGTGCCTTCTCAGTCCGTGACTTCTGCCAGTGGGCGGGCATCGGTCGTACAGCGTTTTACGAGGAACTCAAGACGGGCCGTCTCGCGGCGAGGAAGTTTGGAAAGCGCACATTGATCCCAATCGCAGAGGCCCATCGCTGGCTTGAAGGACTGCCAGTACTCAGCAAAGATTGACGCCCCCATCGATTGTCAGTCTCTCACGAGCCCGGCGCCTGCAAAGGTGTCGGGCTCTTGCCTTTGGGGAGGCAAAAATTTTTCAAAATATCCCGCAAGTTGCTGTATGGCCGCAGGGGCTTGGCGCTACATAACTTTAGGGACTTATGAAACTTCGAACAACAGACTGTCCGTCTGATTGTCTGTCTCACTCACTGTCTGCCTCTACCACTACCAACACCACTGCCCCCGGACCGCCGCCGATGACTACACACCAGCCCCACCCGGACCCCATGGACCAAGCTCGCCAATGGCTTGCTGAGCACGACATCCCCTTCAGGCAGACGAGCGACTACCAACTCAAGGTCGGCCGCATCAACTTTTATCCGGGCAAAGGAACGAGCTTCCGTGACGGCGACAAGGCACGGCACGGCATCAAAGGCTTGGCTGGGCTTATCGAGCTGCTCACCGAGGACGGCTACATCCGACCCAGCAGCAGATGACGCGACAAAGGACCGGCTTTCCCTCCCTGCTCGAACAGGGCGTGACCGATGTGCGGCGCCGAAAATCGCTCGGGTAGGCAGCGCCGATTGCCAGGGCTCTCGTAACCCAATGATTTATTTATGAAAGAAGGCGGCACCTAGGCCGCCTTCTGACTTTAGGGCGAAAAAAGAAGCAGCGCTGTCAAATCTTGATCATTCGGGATATTTCCTCGCGACGAGCTTTTTCCTCCCTTGCAAAGGCCTCGACTTTTGCCTGCATGATGGCCTCCTCCTCTAGCGCAAGCCGGCGCTTCTTACGGCTTTGTCGACGCTGCTTCTCATACGATTTGCGGTTAGCCTCCTCCTCTTCGAGGATCGCAAGAACCCGTTCCTCGACCTCGAGCAGACCACCCACGTAGGGATCGCCCATTGGCAGCATTGACTGCCGCAGGTGTCCGAGATACTCCATGCCGGCGTACATACACCGCACATCGGTCACGCCCTGTTCGAGCAGGGAGCGAAAGCCGGCCCTTTGTCGCGATTGGACACCGATCAGATTGGCGACCCCGCACTTCTTCCTACACAGCACTTCACCTGGATTCTCCAGCGGTGCGTTGATGAGGCGGCCGACAGGGACGTGAGAATGCCTACCTACGCGAGCGGGTAGCTCTTCCTTGCCACCAACCCCCTTTGTCAAATATTGGAAATTACGCCATTGGCGACCGATAGGATCGCTTGGATAGGCGTTGATGTGATAAGCCGCCTTGGGCATCGCACCATGACGACAAAGGGCAGATAGGCAATTCTTCAACCACCGCTGGAACGCAAGTCGCAGCTCATTCGGAATCGCGATGATCAGGTGTGTGTGAAAGCCATGAATGCGGCCGTTTTCATGGACATACAGCCAAGCAAGCTCATCTTGACCAGTCCGGTATTTGTACCAGGCCCTCAACGGCTTGAGTACACGATCCGTCAGCGTATTCGCCGCATCAGTGTGGTCTTTGATGCCCAGCAGGCCCCAGGTGATGCTGACATGAGAGTTCATCACCAAACCCAGCGTGTTGGCGTAGGCAACTGCACTGTACAGGTCGACGAACTGCGCTATCGTCAGGCGTCGGCCACCAGGATGATTCTTGTGGCTAAACCGCTCGTTAAAAACGTACGGACCGTAATCAACGGCCGCCGGGTGTTCCGAGGCTATCGCCAGATCCCATGCGGCTCTGTCATGTCCGAAAGTCGCTTGGGCAATTTGATTGTTTGGGCCAGCGCCAAAGCCCCTGTGCTGATACCGACGATGCAGGTCAGACCAGCCGGACTCCCGTAGGTTGCGGGCACGTTCCTCTTGTTCCCAAAAGAGCAGATTTTGTAGAGGGGTGTCTACGGAAGTCGGATGTTCGAGTTGCGAGTAAGGCAAGATAGGGGACTGATACATGGAAGACTCCAAAAGTGTTGAGTGAAGCAACACTTTTCGTCGAAGAGCATCAACGAGCAGTGATTGCTCAAATGACGTTCCATAACATGTGTAACACTTTCGCCCCGTTCTCTCCCTAGACTGGCCGATCCGCCGTACTTCCTGCCTTCCCCTGAAAATTGCCGCTTGCAGGCAGTCCCCTGCTGTAATTCTTGATGCTTTTCATGGGGTTACGTCGGGCGATCTGCCTTTTGGGCCTAAAACTGTGAAGTACCAGTCGGTCCGCATGAATTTCCTCGCACAGACACGCGAGGCGACATCATGCAAAAAGTCAGGAACAACCTGCACGAGCGGATCACACTTCTAATCATCGAGGCTATTGAAGCTGGTGCGGGTAACTATCAGATGCCCTGGAACAAGGCAGGCTCTAGCGCTTCACTGCCGCAGAATCCGGTAGGCAAGTACCGGTACCACGGCATCAACGTGCTGAGCCTATGGGCATCTCAGCAACTCAGGACCTTCACTTCTGGGCAGTGGGCCACCTATCGGCAGTGGCAGTCGATTGGCGCTCAAGTCCGAAAAGGTGAGATGGGCAGCGCCACGGTCTTCTACCAGCCGATCATCGCGAGCGATCAGTCCAACTCCGCAGACGATGGCGAAGAATCACCAGGTGGCCGTGGATCGCGCCCCTTTATCCTGAAGATGGCGACGGTTTTCAATGCCGATCAGGTCGATGGGTTCCACCCTGAGCATGTTGCGCCGCCGGCTGACCAGCGCCAGGACATGGCCGAGCGGCTCATCAAAAACAGCAAGGCCCGCATCCTATGGGGTGGAGAAAAGGCCTGCTACCTGCCAACCCGAGACGAAATTCACCTGCCCCACCCCGAGAAATTCATGAGCAGTGAGGGCTACTACGGTGTCGCCTTTCACGAACTGATCCACTGGACAGGGAACGAATCCCGGTGCGCACGAGATCTCTCCGGGCGGTTCGGTTCTACGGCTTATGCCATGGAGGAGCTGGTTGCGGAGTTGGGCGCCGCTTTCCTCTGTGCCGAAGTTGGCGTGTCGCTACAACTCCGAAAGGATCATGCGCAGTACATCGGTTCATGGCTCGAAATACTGCGAGACGATAGCAGAGCAATTTTTATCGCCGCAGCCCGTGCAAACGAGGCCTGTGCCTTTTTGGATACGGCGTAAGTTGCCAAACCAAAACCTCGACGAAGAGGACTCGATGCCGCCCGACTTGGGAGTCAGTAGCCGGGATGAGCCTTCACAGGGTCTCATCTTGCGATGCCACCATCCACACCCGCTTCAACGGCAGCTCAGCTTTGAGATCTTCATCCAGGCGCTCGTATTGCTCGAACAGTTGTTCGAGCAGCTCCTTTTGCGTCCAAAGCCGCAGCCGAAAGAACTGGGAGGCCAGTTCCTTCTGCACGTTGCCCTTGAAGCCACTCCAGGCCACGAAAAGGCCCTGATCAGCATTGAACTTGGTCATGGCTCCCAGCAGTTTGTCCACCGGCTCGCGGCCAATCGGCGAGTCCTCAGACTTCACCTCCACGCACAGACGCGGCGCGGAAAACCCCAAGGGGCCAGAGCCTGCAAGGATGTCTGCACCGCCGTCTGCCCCCTCCGGGCTGCGGTAGGTGGTGTAGCCCTGTGCTTTCAGGATACCGTCAACCAGTCGGGTCAGGCCGTGCCCTTTGAAGCGCGCTGAAACCAGCGCAGCGATTTGGTCACGTGCCAGCTCGTCCAGGTCTGCGTCTGCGGTCTCGACATCGGCGGTAGTTGCTGTCGCTGCCTTGGCAGGCGCTGCCAGCGTTTCTGCCTTCCAACCGTGGGCGCGCATGGCAGCGATGCGCTGCTCGGCGTTGTTGCGCTGGATACGGCAGATGGTGAGAAATGCCCCGAAGGAAAACAACAGGTCCTTGCCAAAGTGCGTGCGTGGGATGGCTTCGCCGATCCACTTCACAGTTCGCCAGTGAAAGAAGGGGTTCGGCCCAGTCGTCTCCGCGTGGTAGTCCCCCGTGATCTCGCCGATGTAGACCGCAGGCTGCGTCTTCAGGGGCAACACCACGAGATCGCCTTTCTGCATCTCGTGGGCGAAGGGCCAGACCTGACTGACCCAGTTCAGCACAGCCTTGGGCTTGGCCTCCGGGTAGCGCTGGGTCATTTCAGCGGTCAATTCGCTTCTTTGCTGTAGCTTTGACAAGTCCACGTTCAGCTCGTCCCACGTCACGTAGACACGACCCTCCTGGATGAATTTCTGTTCGTATTCGCCGTGAGATCCTGCACGAATCAGCCAAATAGCCATCTGTTCCTCCCAAATTGCGCGTGTTCAAAACCTGTTACAGGTTTGCGTATAACCACTGAGATTGACAGGCCATACCTCGTGGCCTAGAATTCCTATCAACACGGCCCCTCTCAGCGACTCTGCTTCGGCAGAGAAGCTGCTGAGGGGTTTTTTATTGCCTGAGCTCACCAGTCTGCTTCCCAATTACCAGGGGCGCCCATGCCCGCCAGGTTCAAGCCGAAGTGAGAGAGATCAGGGAAGGCCAGCAGATGCGCTTTCATCCGATCAGGCCAGCTCGACCGAGGGTTGACCACGCCCAGCAGATGCCGTGTGATCTTCAAGAGCAAGAAACAGCGTGCCCGCGCGTGCGCATCGGCCTCAAACGGTGTGACCCAGGCTTGCTCTGAAGAAGTGGGCAGCTTCGGCTGGTCGACGATGTTCCGATTCCAAAGACGGCTGTGGTGTGCGCAGACATTGCGCAGGTAGTTGAGACTGCGAAGCCATGTCGCGAACACCCGGCCATTGCTCACGCCGTACTGGCGAGCAATCTCGTCTTGCTCCGCTTCGCGCAGGCCGTTGAACAGCGTCGAAAGGGTACCGAAGTCCCACACCTCGCAGGCCACCCAGATCGCGAGTGGCAGCCCGTATTTCGTCCGGTTGTGCCGAACGAATTCTTCCCTGGATCGGCCAATCAACTGCGCATGCTTGCCCAGCCACTCGTGGTGCCGGCTGACGCCGGAATCCTTGTCCAGCTTGACACTGAACTCGTCATGGAACAGCTCGGGCTTGAGGTAGGCAAAGCGGTCAAGTTGCCCCAGGGTGTGAGACACGTCCACGCGCAGCGCGACTTCTATGCGTTCCAGGGCGTCCATGACCAGCAGACGAAGCTGCTTGTCGAACACGTACAGGTCCACCGCATTTTGGAAGGTCGTCCCAGCCCGGAAGGCATCGAGGGCGATGCGCTCTTCGCGCACCTTCAGCGGCTTGCGACCGTGCTCATCCAGCAGGCATAACGGCTCGCTGCGTTCGCGGAATGCAAACCAGTAGCCGCTGAGGCGGTAGTAGCCAACGCGCTCCAGGTAGTCCAGCGCAAGAGCCCGGTCGGTGACGAACATGCCCCGGTTGATCAACTGATCCAGTTGGTCCGAGTAGCTTTTCCAGGGCTTGGGATAACTCATTTGGTCAATTCAATTAAAGGGTGGGCATTATTTATTACAGAAACTCATGCAGTAGCACTCGGGTTGCATATAGATTTTATGAATTCAAAAATTGGCCGAAATGGTTCGAAGCAGGCGGCATCCAAGTTTGGCACGACCTCTTTGGCAAATTTGACTTTGTGCTTGTCATTTTTGAATTTGATAAGACCGCTACTGCTATCTGTTCGAAACCAGTTATCCAATCCAACGATGCCCCAGAAAATATGCTCTACGCAAAAGTGCGGCTTTGGCCTGATCTTCTCGGTTGGATTGCTTTCGTCCCAAACCTGATTCTTCAAATCATTATGCGGAATCGGGAGTAAAAAGGTATGCGCATTCTTTCCTTCAAGCTTTCGACACAAACCAAGACTGATGTCGGTTATTTGGAATTCGCCTCCCAATTCACGCCAATCGTTATAGGCGTCATCAAAATCAAATAGGGCAAAAAACTGCTTATCGGGATAGGTGGCAAACACTTCTTGGCGTGCAAGCAGTGTCCGAATAAATCCACGGTCAAAAGCATCCTGAACCAGAATTGAGATGTCCTCGTTTGGGTACAATTTTCGATAGGCAGTGTTCAATATGCTGACATCGGAAGGCCCTTCCACAAAAAGAATCGGCCTCAATGATGACCGGATGACGTTATCAATTAGGAGTTTGCTCTCGTCCTCTGTGTATTGAATGAAGCTATCCGATAGCTCGTGGATGACTTCCTTCTTGGGCCGTTTGAAACAGGAAACAGCTGAATTTTCGATCTTGAAAAGACTAATCTGCTGGTCGTCGAGGCTACACAACGTTGCCGCGCTATGGCTGCTCATAAGTACATGATTGCCCGTAGCGCCCGCACCGGTAATCTCTATTACCTGTCTCAAAAAAACGAACTGCCATTCGGGGTGAAGAAACGCGTCTGGCTCATCTAGTAGCGTGAGGCAGTGACGATCTTTAAATAGCTCGACGATGGAATAGATGTAAACCGACTGGAACTGGCCATCGCTGAAATGGTCGATGGAGGCGTCGAGATCGTCGGCTAGCTTGAGCGGGATGGAAATATCCGCAAGCATGCCCAAGGTTTTCAAGTTGTCGAACTGGCGGAACAGTTCCTGGGTGCTCAGGTCGGCAAATTCCTGTTGGATTCTGGCAATATCAAAATACAGGGTATAGCGATCATCGGTGGCGAAGTAACCCTCGGAACGTATCGGCCCGCTGGTTGCCGTGCTGATGCAGTTCGACAGCCGGTCGAGAAACGCCTTGGTAATCCCTTCGGGCTTCCAGTATCGATCAGCCAAAAGGTCTTCGATGTTGTAGCGCGCATCGGTGGCATAAACTGGGCGCCGAAGCTCCAGCCGCACTTCTGGTGCGACAGTTTTGATACAGAGCTTCTCCTGGATAAACAATCTGGCTTTGTTGTCTGCCCTTTGCATGAGCAGAACTGCAAGCAGTAGGGCTTTGTATTCCGGGCCGATCCCGATAAAACGACGACTCTCGTCAAAGTCTGCCTTCTTGATGCGCTTGCCGAAATTCGCTTCGTACTTTTCCACCAGCCCGGTGACAGTGTCGTTGTGGCCTGAATAGTAGATCAGCACATTGTCTGGCAGCGGTGTCTTACCGATGGAGGCGCGCATCTTGCCGTTGATGCTGAGCTTTCCTGCCTTCCAGGCGATCTCAGTTTCCTTGTGCGAGATTTCGTACTTAACGGTGTACTCGAAGCCGGGGGCGCCCTTTTCCCTGTCGAACTCGTAGATATGACGGAAGATTTCAACTAGTGCCTCGAACAGATTCGACTTGCCGCTGCCGTTCTTGCCGACGAACACATCGATAAAGCTCGCGCCATCAAAACTCAACGTGAAATTCTTAAGATTCTTGTAGTCACTGACAAAGAGTGATTTAAGTCGCATGACTATTCGCTCACATCTGTACCATCAAGGCGTTTAACAACGCTGTCCGCTGAGTGGTGGCGGCGTCAATCTTTTCGTCCAATGCATTGCACAGACTCATCAGTCGATTGATCTTCGCCACAATTCGGTGCTGTTCTTGGATCGGCGGTATCGGTATTGGGAGGCTCTTCAGAGTTTTTTGGTTAATTTTTGGCATCGTCCCCGAGGTACCGGATGCGCGCTTCCTGAGAAAGTTTCTTCCTGGCTCCGAACTCATCGCAAAGTACAAAAAATCAGTGTCAAGCTCCGAGGACACACGGAGCTTCATCATCAAATCTGGATAGATGTAGCAGTTGGGATCACCCCGATAAACAGCGGGTACGCCAACGTACTCCAGCGTATTCCCTCGTTGAACCAGAATGTCGCCGTCACGCAACCAAAGGTCTGAATCAGGTGAGATTTCGTCCGCAATAAATTTCGTGTGTTCAGCTTTGAATACACCCGAAGTTGTCGCACTGAGCGTTAGAGAACGCACCGGAGTTTCGTAGTCAACCGCCCTTGGCGAGAATCCATTAGTTGGGCCAGACACAAGAAGGTCGCCGAGGCAGTGCCACTCCCAATGCCCCGGGATCTCGTAGCCCAATGGTTTGGGATCGCGAATCGGATTGGGTGACTCTTGAATCTTGAGGCGACGTCTTTCTGCAGCCACCTTGGCTAAGGTCTCAGTAGCTGAGCCATCCTTATCGTTTTGATAGCTTAGCCTGCCCCGCACGGCAAGCTGCAGAATGGCCTTACGGAGTTCGGCGACATTTTCTTTGACTGAATATAAATCGCCGAAGTGTTGGGTGATAGAGGCCCAGGCATCGTTGGCGCTGCGGTTGTCGGTGGCCTCGACCAGTTGCGAGAGCGCGGCAGCGTGTGTGGCTAAGCGCTTTTCTTCACGCTTACTTCGCAGATTTTCCAGCGCATCGCAATGCGCCATCAGCTTATCGAGTTTGGCGACGATGCGGTGTTGTTCGTCAAGCGGCGGAAGCGCTATGGGTATTTCGACAAATTTTGCAATCGATACGCCGCCGATGATTCCGGTCATTGCGGCTGAAAACGAAGCGCGGAAGGCCGGCGACAGATAAACGTAGAGCATGAATCGCGATGGGATCAGCCCATACAACTCATTGGCAAACAGTTTGTTGCCAAAACAGATGTCGCGATCGGCCAGGCCACACTTTTTCCCGGCGCTGCCACCTTCAGCACAAATCAGCACAGCGCCTTGGTGTGCGATCCTGAATTTTTCTTCATCCAGGGGAATGCAAATACCGTTGTCGTAGTCGAGCGGGTCGAAACCGTAGCCGACATCCTTGGTTGCTATGTAGGGTAAGCCCTCGGCGCCGGCATATTTCGATTCTTTTTCGGATGCATTGATGCTGTTACCGTTGAAAATATTGCCAATCGCACCGAGTCGAACCCACTGCCACCCAGGGGGCAAAGAGTAGGGTTCATCGCTGGCGGTGACCTCAGGCAAGGTTTTGGGCGCTTTTATCTTGCGTTCTTTCACCAGCAGCTTCTTTTCGGCTTCAATGGACCAGAGCAGTTCGCTGGCCGGTGAGTCATTTGCGTCTTGCGGCACCAGTTTTCCCTGCATCGCAAACTTCAAGATCAACTCGCGCAATTTCGGGATGCCATCGGGCGCGGCAAAAGCCGTATCGAAGTGTTGCTCCAGCAGCTCCATCACTGCCCTCCGAGGGCGAGCATCAGCTCGCTCTTCAAGGCGCGCTGCGCTTCGGCCAGTTGACGGCTGATCTCCTGATATTCCGCCATCAACTCGGCTGGATCGCGGTGGTTCACCTCCACTGCATGGGGGTTCTTGCAATCCAGGTTGTAGTTGCGCGCCGCAATGTCTGCAGCCGATACCTTCCAGGCGTTCTCTGTTGTCTTACGCCCTTTGCGTGAGGGGCCACCCCACCAGGCCTTTTCGAGGTCGAATTCCTTGATCTCCAGCGGCTTGGAGCGTGAATAGCTCTTATAGCCCTCAGGGTACGGGTGTTCAAAGAACCAGATCTCTTTCGTCGGTGCGCCTTTCTCAAAGAACAGTACGTTGGTGGCAATGCTGGTGTACGGCGCAAAAACGCCCTTGGGCAGACGCACGATGGTGTGCAGGTTGAACTCTTCGAGCAGTTCGCGTTTAAGCGTGGTTTTGGCGCCCTCGCCAAACAGGAAACCATCCGGCAGTACGACGGCTGCGCGGCCGGTGTCGTGCTTGAGCAGATGCATGATCAGCGCCATGAACAGATCGGCGGTTTCGCGGGTCTGGTACTTACGCGGGAAGTTATTTTCGATCCCGTCTTCTTCCATGCCACCAAAGGGGGGATTGGTGAGGATGATGTCGACGCGGTCTTTCGGGCCGTAGTCCTTGAGCGGGCGGCTCAGAGTGTTGTCGTGCCGAATATTGCTGGGTACATCGATGCCATGCAGCATTAGGTTGGTCATGGCCAGCATGTGGGGCAGCGGCTTTTTCTCAACGCCGTGGATACTGTCTTGTAATGTGATGCGGTTTGCCGCTGTTTTGACTTGTGCCTTCAGGTGCTCGATGGTGCAGGTCAAAAAACCGCCCGTGCCGCAGGCCGGGTCCAGCACGCTCTCGCCTAACTGCGGGTCAAGAATATCCACCATGAACTGGGTGACGGCGCGCGGTGTGTAGTACTCGCCTGCGTTGCCTGCCGACTGGAGATCGGCGAGGATTTTTTCGTAGATGTCGTTGAACAGGTGCCGGTCTGAAGAGGAATTGAAATCGACATCGCTTTCAATGGCATTGATGACCTGCCGGAGCAGGGTGCCGGACTTCATGTAGTTGTAGGCATCCTCAAACACCGAGCCCACAACTTTTCCGTGAGGCGTTACACCTGCGGCGGTCGCCAGTTTTTTCAATGCTGGGAAGAGTTCGTTGTTGACGAAGTCAATCAGCTCTTCGCCGGTAATGCCCTCAGCATCTTTGGCCCAGTTGCTCCAGCGAAAGCGGCTTTGCAGTGGCGATTTGTAGCCGGGAATGGTGAGCTGCCATTCCTGCTCTTTGTCGTCGAAGATTTTCAGGAACAGCAGCCAGACGATCTGGCTGATGCGCTGTGCGTCGCCATCTACGCCGACGTCTTTGCGCATGATGTCTTGGATGGTTTTGATCAGAGTGCCGATGGACATAAGTGGATTCCGGTATGTTTGTTAGGCGCGCAGCTGCGAAGAGCTGTAGAGCGCTTGTTCGAGTTCGTGAAGGGCACGCTGGTATCTATCTAGCCCGCCGAAGGCGCGGATGATCTCCATGGGGGTGCCGAAGCTGGTGAAAGGCGCAATGGTGAGGATCTGGGTTTCCTCAATGGGGCCAACGCCTTCATCGGCGTATTTATCCAGCAGGGCTTGCAGCACGCGCTGCGCTTGTTCGCCATAGCGGGTGAAGTAGTCGCGCTTTTTGACCTGCTCGGCGCGCTCTTTTCGGGTGAGCGGCGGCTGGTCCCAGGCTACGTGGCAGACCAGATCGAACGGGTCGAATTCTTTGCCGGACTGGCGGCCAATTTCTTCTGCAAGAGCGTCAAAGAACACGCCTTCGTTGGCCAACTCGTCAATGATGGCTTGCTTTTTCTCAGCATCGTTCCAGCGGCGCAAGAAATCATCGAGCGAGCTGAACTCCTTGGCGAGCGCCTTGCGCGTGTAGTCTTTCAGTGACTCTGTGATCAGGCGGCCAGCGGCATCGAAATACTGCACTCGCTCGGACGCCACTTTGACCTCTACATTGGCGACAACGTAGCGACGGATGCTACTGCCTTCCTCGCCGTGCCGAGGTTCGGCTACGCCCGACCACGGCGATTCTTCTGTCGGCGGGTAGGTGAATACGTCCTGGGCGGATGAACCCTCGCCATCATCCGGTGGTACGGGCGAGTCATTGCCCTTGGGCTCATAGATTTGCACCGGGTCGCCATCGAAATCAGGATCGGCAAACAGCTCCGTTGCCTTCTTGAAATCAATGATGGTGAAGTAGTACTTGTCGTAATCCTCATTGATGCGCGTGCCTCGACCGATGATCTGCTTGAACTCGGTCATGGACTGGATGCGCTGGTCCAGAACGATGAGTTTGCAGGTCTGCGCATCCACACCCGTGGTCATCAACTTTGAGGTGGTGGCGATAACGGGGTACCTAGACTCCGGGAAGATGAAGTTGTCGAGCTCTGCCTTGCCGTCTTCGTTGTCGCCGGTGATGCGCATCACGTACTTGCTGTTCTGTGCAACGAGATCGGCGTTCTCGTTGACCAAGGCTTGGCGCATGCGCTCGGCGTGATCGATGTTGTCGCAGAAAACGATGGTTTTATCGAAGCGGTTGGTTTGCTTTAGGAAGTCACTGATTTTTTTGGCAACCAGTTCAGTGCGCTTTTCCAGGACGAGGTTTTTATCAAAATCCCGCTGGTTGTAAATCCGATCCTCGATCTCATTGCCGTGTTTATCGACCATGCCTTTGTCAGGGCGCCAGCCGGTGAGGTCTTTATCCAGGTCAATGCGTACCACCTTGTAGGGGGCCAGGAAGCCGTCGTCGATACCCTGCCGCAGCGAGTAGGTGTAAATCGGCTCACCGAAGTAATCGATGTTGGATACTTCTTTGGTTTCTTTCGGGGTGGCGGTCAATCCGATCTGTGTGGCCGACGAGAAGTATTCAAGAATCTCCCGCCAGGCCGAGTCGGCTGCCGCGCTGCCGCGATGACATTCGTCGATGACGATCAGATCGAAGAAGTCACGGCTGAACTGTTTGTAGATGTTGCGTTCTTCTTCCGTGCCAGTGACGGCCTGATACAGCGACAGATAAATTTCATACGACTTGTTGGCTTGCCGCTTCTGGATCTTGGTCATGGCCGAACCGAAGGGCTTGAAGTCGTTGGTCATAGTCTGATCGACCAGGATGTTGCGGTCGGCCAGGAACAAGATGCGTTTTTTGGCTTTGGATTTCCACAAACGCCAGATAATCTGGAAGGCCGTGTAGGTTTTTCCAGTGCCGGTAGCCATGACCAGCAGTAGGCGATTTTGGCCGCGAGCGATGGCTTCAATGGTCTTGTTGATGGCCAGTAACTGGTAGTAACGCGGTGTTTTGTTGCTACCGTCGCTGTAATAGTCCTGCGAAACCAGGTCGCTTTGTGCCGGGTTTAGACCAAGGTGTTCTGCCCACCATTGCCAAAGCACATCCGGGCCCGGCAATTCATTCAGAGCCAACTCGCGCTCGATGACTCCGTCTTTGGCAATTTTGTTGTGAAACAGGAAACCGTCACCATTGCTGCTGAAGATGAAGGGCACTTGCAGCATTTCGGCATAGCCCAGTCCCTGTTGCATGCCATCGCCCAACGAGTGTTTGTTGTCCTTTGCCTCGATGACCGCGATAGGCATGTTGGGCTTGTGGAACAAGACGTAGTCGGCGCGTTTGTTCTGAGCGCGGGTGTGTAGCTTGCCTCGGACGATAATGCGTCCCTTGGTGAGTGGAAATTCTTCTCGCACCTGGGTGGCAATGTCCCAGCCCGCTTGCTCAAGCGCGGGGGTGATGAACTTGGTGCAGATGTCCCGCTCTGACAGCTCTTTCTTGTTCATGCGCCGTTCCCGTCCGGCTTGTACCCAGCGGAACTGGCCTTCAAATCGTGAACTCGCGCGTACTCCAACACCAAGATTTCGATCATCGACGCCACTGAACGGCGCTCGCGATCAGCCGCCAAGCGCAAAAGCTGCTTGATCTCGGCGGAGGTGCGGATGGAAAGGGTTTCGTCTTTCAGGCGTGACATGGCAGTGTCTCGTCATTCGTGTCTCGCAAATGTACTGCCTTTGCATGTTTTTATGCAAGACAGGAAGCCATCACCTGGTTCTCCTCCTATGCAGAAGCCAAGAATCAAAAGTTTCGAGCAAAGTGAGGCCATGGCCCAACCTATTGCCTAACAGGCGGCAGTAATCACTCATAGGTAGCAAGTGGTGCAGGCAGGCCAGCGTGATAAATCCCCTTTGTAATCATGATGTTGCTTTGCCCGGTCTGCACTTTGGACATAAAACGCTAACGCCTGCCGCCCTGCAGCCTGAAGCTGGTTTGAAATTGAGAGGATACGGACTGATGCTGATCTGTGATCCTGTCAACTTCGAATGCCGAACACGGAATCTCCCCCAGGCAATGTCGCCTGTCTTGGAGATCTGCAATGCACGCACCCCGCTTACCCATCATTCCCTCCCGCCTGCTCAAGCAATATCAGGTCGAGGACGTCGGAGACACCCGCTTCCGCGCTTGCGCACGACTGCTGCAATCGATGTGGCGTGAAGATCAGCAACTGCCGGTTGGCAGCCATCAGCAAACGAACGAGTACGACCGTTGCCTAGGCAGTCGGATTGACAGGGCGTCCGGTTCATTCGGCCGCAACTTCCTGACCACCAAGATCGCCAGGCTGGCCAAGTACGAGACGGTTTATCGCGAGCCTGGTGCCATGATCGAGGAGGAGCGCCTCTGGCATAACCTCCTCTCTAGCCAGCCGCTGTGCTTCAACCTGTTCGGCGACATGAAGCTGGATCTCTCAATGGCCACACGGTTCTGGTCGAGCCTGTTCCCAGATCACATGGCGAAGGTCGAGGCCATCTTCTTCGAGCACTCACCCGGACGTGGGGACGAAGCTTTTATCGCAGACCACACAGCCTTTGACGTACTGATCGCGGGCGAAAACCGAAAGGGCCAATCCTCGTTCATCGCCATCGAGGTGAAGTACTCGGAGGCCATGAACGAGCCTGCAGCGACGCTTCGGCCGCGTTACGAGGCGGTTGCCGCACAATCAGGACTGTTCAAGGACCCAGAGCACCCAGCCCTGCGCAGCGCCCCCATCCAGCAGCTATGGCGCGAGCACATGCTCAGCCAAACCATGCTGGACAACGGCCTCTATGAGAGCGGACTGTTCCTCGTGGTGCATCCGGCCAAGAACGAAGACTGCAGCGCGGCAGTTGCTTCATACAAGCCGCATCTGCAAGAGCCCAGTGGCAGCAATCCTGCCTTTGCGGCACTGACCTTGGAGGAGTGCGTTCAAGGGCTGCGCGACATCGGTGAGGCTGAACTTGCCGACGCCCTGTTCGCGCGTTATCTCGACTTTGATCGCATCGAGGCGGCCATCTTCGGCGAGGAGGTGCAGCCCACGTAAGCAGCTGGCTCAAGTTGGTGTGATCGAAGGTTCGATGGGATAATGGAAACTGTAAACGCGAGGAAAGCCGTAGCCAGTTTTCCTCTTTCCCAACCCCACCGTCCGCCAACATTCGCCAGCATTCAGCGATATTGGGGGCATTGTTGGGGGCATAGACCCAATCAGGAGCAGGCGGTGGATAACAGAATCAAAGGCTTAGCCTCTCTTTTCTGGTTCAACGTTTGACACGCTGCAGGCTTGACAAGAAAAGCGCGAGTGGCCAGAATTCGCAGCCTCAAAACGGATCGGGGTGTCAGACCGGCCGCACAGATCAATGGCTATGTAGCTCAGCTGGTTAGAGCGCAGCATT
>JACCED011800958.1_pt1 | contig 16883 bp, 21 predicted proteins | sample 7455021 | NCBI WGS metagenome assembly JACCED01 (sample SAMN15323456, study PRJNA562643) | freshwater metagenome | isolation source: river surface water | place: USA:Blue River Watershed | collected 2017-08-19 | reverse complement strand
CTTTCCTTTTAGGAAAGCTGTGTGATAGCACAGACGCACTTTGTGCGTGCGAGGCACGCTGGAGTTTTTCAGCTATTTTTGATAAAGTAAGTTCGAGCGGAATCATATAACCACTCAGTCTCGAGAAGAGAAAAATTTTAGCCCATGTAGCTCAATTAGTAGAGCATTGGTATCGTAAACCAAAGGTTAAGAGTGCAATTCTCTTCGTGGGCTCAGGTCAGTGTGGGTTTAATAAAAATATGGACTCAAAAAACAAAGATGAAATTTTAAAAGAAATAGAATATCTAGAATCTCAAATGTATGAGGTTGATTTTTGGAATGACAAGCAACAAGCTCAAAATACAATTAAAAAAATTGCAGATTTAAAAAAAGAACTTATGGGTGCAGATAGATTTGATGGTGGTAATTGTATTTTATCTATTATGTCTGGAGCAGGAGGTGATGATGCTGAGGATTTTAGTGCTATGCTTTTAAAAATGTATTTAAAGTTTATTGATAAAAGAAATTGGTCTTTCTTTGTTTTAAGTGAAAATAAAAACGATCTGGGTGGATATAGAAATATTTCAATAGAAATAAAAGGCAAAGGTTCTTATGGTCTTTTAAAAAGAGAGTCAGGCGTACATCGCCTTGTTCGACAATCTCCTTTTAATGCAAAATCACTGAGGCAAACATCTTTTTCTTTGGTTGAAGTTGTCCCAGAGTTTGAAAAAAATGACGATGAGATAAAAATTTTCCCCGACGATATAAAAATAGAACTTTCAAAGTCAGGTGGGCCTGGTGGTCAAAATGTAAACAAGAGAGAGACGGCTGTCCGAGTAGTTCATTTACCCACAGGTCTTTCTGTTCACGTTACAAGTGAAAGATCTCAAGAACAAAACAAAGAAAAAGCTATAGATATGCTAAAGGGTAAGCTTTATAAAAAAAGAGAAGAGGATAAGAAAAAAGAAAAAGATGGTTTTGCTGTTTCAAAAAATGTAGATATAGAATGGGGTAATCAAATACGCTCATATGTTTTACACCCATACAAAATGATAAAAGATCACAGAACAGGTGTTGAGACTCACGACGTTGAATCTGTTTTGGAAGATGGCAAGATAGACGATTTTATTTTGGCTATTGAAAAATAAAGCTAAAAATAATAAAAAAAATTATTGAAGATAAGTCTTTTTTGTGATATTCTTATTAAAGATGATTTATTTCAACAAAGTAACAAAAAAATATTCAGACAATTTTACACTAGATGATGTCACCCTTACTATTGGGCAGGGGGAGTTTGTGTCTATTGTAGGCCACTCTGGAGCAGGTAAGACAACTTTAACAAAATTAATATTAGCAGAAGAAAGACCTACTTCCGGTGAGATTTTTTTTGAGTCTCTAAATATTCACAAATTAACAAATAAAGAATTAACAAATTTTAGAAGAAGAATAGGTACTGTTTTTCAAGATTTTAGACTTCTTCCAAACAAAACAGTTTTTGAAAATATTGCTTTTGCAATGGAGGCTGTAGATAAGGATGAAGATGAAATACAAGAAGATGTTCCTCGCGTTCTTGATCTTGTAGGTTTGGCTGGTAAAGAACATTTATTTCCTCATCAGCTTTCAGGAGGGGAAAAGCAGAGGCTAGCAATAGCAAGAGCAATAATAACCCAACCAGATCTTATTATAGCCGACGAGCCTACAGGTAACCTTGACCCTATAAACACAAATGAGGTTGTAAATCTTTTAAAGAAAATAAACGAGCTAGGTACTACTATAATCTTGACCACACACAATCGTTCTGTTATCGATCAAATAAAAAAGAGGGTTATAACCATAGAAGAAGGTCGGGTTGTTAGAGATGATAAAGATGGCAAGTACATGCTATAATAAATTATGCAATATATTAAACTAAAAAGAGTAATGCTTTCAGGAGCTAGAAGTTTTAAAAGAAGTGGTTTTACTTCTTTGGCAAGTATTTTAATAATGTCCATAACTCTCTTTGTTATTACTTCTCTTGTTTTTATACAGGCAGCTTTAAATTATTCTCTAAATGATATTAAGGAAAAAGTTGATGTGACTGTTTATTTTGTACCAAATGCTTCAGAATCTTCAATTAAAGAAGTTCAATCTTCTGTAGAAAAATTACCAGAAGTAAGAGATGTCGAGTATGTTTCAGAAGAACAAGCACTTTTGGATTTTAAGGAAAGACATTCCAATGATTATCTTACTTTGCAAGCCTTGGAGGAGTTGGGAGGCAATCCTCTTGGAGCTTCTTTAAACATAAAAGCCGAAGATCCTTCTCTTTATGAAAGTATCTCAAAATATTTTGAAAACGAAGGAACAATTTCAAAAGGTGGTCTAATGATAATAGACAAGATAGATTACAATCAAAATAAAGTTGTTATAGACAGGCTTACTTCTATTATAAACGGCGCAAGAAAGCTAGGTTTTGCTGTATCTTTTGTTTTAGTACTCATATCTCTTGTTATCACCTTTAGTACTGTAAAACTTATAATTCATATGTCGAGAGAAGAGATTGGTGTTATGAAGCTGGTTGGAGCTGGGGGAAATTACATAAGAGGTCCCTTTATTGTTTCTGGGGTTATTGTAGGCTTAATGGCTACCCTTGTGACGTCTTTAGTCTTTATTCCGGTTTCTATCTGGATGGGCAATCAAATGACAGATTTTATAGGTATGAATATGTTTTCTTATTATAAGTCTAACTTCTTGCAATTGTTTGTGATCATGCTCGGATTGGGAACAATGATAGGTGGTGTTTCTAGTTTCTTTGCAGTTCACAAATACTTAAAGAAATAAAAATGAAAGAAGCACAAAAAAATAAAACAAAAAAAGAAAAACAGTGTAAATATATTTTTGTGGTCGGCGGCGTAATCTCTGGCGTAGGCAAGGGGATCGCCGCCTCTTCTATTGGTAGAATACTACTAGATGGAGGGCACAAGGTTACTTCTATTAAAATAGATCCTTATATCAATGTTGACGCAGGGACTATGAATCCAACAGAGCATGGTGAGGTTTTTGTATTGGATGATGGTTATGAATGCGATCAAGACATGGGCAATTATGAAAGATTTTTAAATACGAATCTTCCAAATATAAATTACATGACCACCGGCAGGGTGTACGAAAGTGTTATTAAAAAAGAAAGAAATTTAGAATACGGTGGTAAGTGTGTAGAAGTAGTGCCTCATATTCCTTTTGAGGTTATAGATAGAATAGAAAAAGCTAGAAAAGAAGCAGACGCAGATGTTGTTATTATTGAGATAGGTGGTACAGTCGGAGAATATCAAAATATGCTTTTTTTGGAAGCTGCAAGGATGATGAAGGTCAAGCACAGAGAGAGTGTTTTTTTTGTAATGGTTTCTTATTTACCAATTCCATCAAAAGTCGGTGAAATGAAAACAAAGCCTACGCAGTATGCTGTTAGGACTTTAAACGCCTCAGGTATTCAACCAGATATTATTTTGGCTAGAAGTAAGGTACCTCTTGATGAACCAAGAAAAGAAAAAATTTCAATGTTTTGCAATGTTTCCAAAGATAGAGTTATTTCTTCTCCCGATGTAGATAGTGTTTATGATATTCCTTTAAATTTTGAAAAAGAAAATCTTGGTAAAATTATTTGTAGCACTATGGGAATAGAGCACAATAAAAAGATTACAAAATCTAAAAAACAGTGGATAGATTTTTCTAAGAAAATTCATAACGTAAAAAAAGAAGTAAAAATAGCTGTTGTTGGTAAGTATTTTAATACAGGAGATTTTACTTTTTCGGATTCATATTTGAGTGTCATAGAAGCTGTAAAATATTCTGCTTATGCTTTTGATAGAAAACCTGTTTTGTCTTGGGTCTCATCTTTAGAGTTTGAAAAAGACCCTAAAAGCTTAAAAAAATTAAAAGATTATGATGGGATAATAGTTCCGGGGGGTTTTGGTTCAAGAGGTATAGAGGGTATCATAAAGACTATTGAATATGCAAGGAAAAACAAAATACCTTATTTGGGTCTTTGTTATGGAATGCAATTGATGGTAATAGAGTATGCAAGAAATGTTTTAAAACTTAAAGATGCAAATACCAGAGAGATAAATCCTGATGCAAAAGATTTGGTTATTGATATTATGGATGAACAAAAAGATAAATTAAAAAATAAAAATCTTGGTGGTTCAATGAGACTTGGTTCATATAAAGCCGTGCTGAAAAAGGGGACAATTGCTTTTGGTGCTTATAAAAAAACAAACATAGAAGAAAGACATCGTCATAGATATGAAGTAAACAATGCCTACAGAGAAAGTTTGGAAAAAGCAGGAATGGTTTTTTCTGGAATATCTCCAACTCTTGGTTTGTGTGAAATAGCTGAGCTACCAAAAAACAAACATCCGTTTTTCTTGGGTGTACAGTTTCACCCAGAGTTTAAGGCAAGACCCTTAGACCCGCATCCTTTATTTAATGAATTTGTAAAAAATTGTTTAAAAAATAATAAAAAAACCAAGTAAACACTTGGTTTTTTTATTATTTTTAGTAAAGAGCGTCACTTCCGTCTCTTGATTTTGATTTCTTAATTATTTCAAGGACTTCGTCTTCGTTGTCAGTAATAACAAAAATCTTCTGGTCTTCCTCATTTATTAATTTGTATTTTTCGTTTAAGAAATTTTTTATCAAATCAGCAAGTGGTGTCCAAAATTCTACTCCATACAAAACAACGGGGAACTTTCCAACTTTTTGGGTTTGAATGATTGTTAAAACTTCAAAAAGTTCATTGAGTGTTCCAAACCCTCCAGCACAGAAAACACAAGCTTCTGTGGTGTAAGACATACAAACTTGTCTTGTAAAAAAGAAATTAAAAGATGATTCTTTTGTGACGTAAGGATTTGTATATTGTTCGTGGGGGAGTCGAATTGTAAGTCCTATAGATTCTACTCCAGCCTCCCTAGCTCCTTTATTTGCTGCTTCCATTATTCCAGGACCTCCACCTGTGATTACAACAAATCCAAGTTCTTTAGCTAGGCGGTATGCTAGCTTGTATGCTCTTATATATTCAGGGTGGTCTTCTTTTAGTCTGGCTGACCCATAAAAAGTGACAGATGGTGGTAAATCTTTCACCGTATCCATTCCTTTACGAAATTCATCTTGTATCATGCATAGCTTTGTTTCTTCTCCGTCTACAGCATTAAGAGTAACACCTCCATTTCTTATATCTTCTGCAGTTATTTGCTTAAATTCGTATTTTTTATCTTCATTCATGTTTGTTATTTTACCTTAAAACTACCAGCAATACAATTGTTTTTTCGGTTTTTTGTGGTAATATGTCTTTATCAATTTATTATTTTTTTAAAAAATTGTTGCCATTGTTTTATATTGCGAGATCGTCTAATGGTAGGACAACGGTTTCTGGCACCGTTTATCTAGGTTCGAGTCCTAGTCTCGCAGCACTTCTTTGTCTTCACCGAGATCAGGCTCATCAGTGTCTACGGCTAAATACAGAATGATAAGAATGTAATCCACAAGATACTTTCTGGACAGAATTTAAAATACTTAAACAGTATTGATTACAAAGAAAAGGATAACATGGTTACGTTTATTAGGAGTAATTCTGATAACTTAGAACAAGTATTGCTAAGAAATTAATATGAATAAATTTGGATACATACAGATAGAATTTGGTTTAGATTTTAAAGAATCATTACGTAAATGGTGTGATAAATATATTGATCCAAGTGACTACATCTTTGGAGAAATTAACGGAGAAAACATAGGAGGAATTGTGGTGGATGATGCTCATATAACTGCCTGTTACGGTATTCCTCTAGATATTCAATGTAAAGAACAAATTATTAATGAAGTAGAAAATACCTTTCTACCAATTATTAAAATAAGTGGTATTGGTTGTTTTCATTTAAAAGAGCATCGTGCAAAGATTATTTATCTTTTGATTGATGATGATTCGGGAATGTTAGAAATTATGAACAATCAGTTTAAAAAATATGTATCATCTAAGTTACAAACAATAAAACCATTTATCCCTCATATTAGCATTGGATATGTTTCGGAAAATTTTGATGAAAAAAAACTGACCTATGATGGTTTAAATGAAGTTCAGCCAACGAAAATAAAATATTACTCATAGTTATGTTGTATGTTTTGGTTAAGATTAAAAAATTTTTTTATCATAGATTGTTTTTGTTTTGTATTTTTTGTGGTAAAATATTTCTATGGAACACAAAAGACCTAAGGTGGGCGTGGGTGTAATTTTGATAAAAGATAACAAGATTCTCATTGGAAAAAGAAAAAATGCTCATGGTGATGGCACATGGTCTTTTCCGGGTGGGCATCTTGAAATGTTTGAGAGTATAGAAGAATGTGCCTCAAGAGAGCTCGAAGAAGAAACAGGTTTAAGTGTTTCAGTTTTTAAAAAAGTTTATTTTACAAATGATTTTTTTAAAGATGAAGACAAACATTATGTTACCCTCTATGTTCTTGGTTTATGGAAAGAGGGTGACCCTCAAGTGAAAGAACCAGATAAATGTGAAGAGTGGAGATGGGTAGATTGGGAAAATATGCCAAAGCCTCTTTTTTTGCCAATAGAAAATTTATTAAAAGAGGATTTTAATCCTTTTAAAATATAAAAAAAGAACCACCAAGCTGGTTCTTTTTTGCTATTTTTTTAAAAAAGAGTAGTATAATAATAAAACTATAAAGATGGAAAATGATTTAAAAGCATTTTGGGATCTATATGATTCATATATGCAAACAAAAAATTGCCACCTTTTAAAAGATCTATCAGTGTATCTCTCTTTTTTTGAGGGTAGTGGTGTTGATAAAATATCAAGGCCAGAAAAAGGGTGGAACGAAGCACGAGCTTGGCTTGTGACCAGGAATCAAAGATTTGTTTTTCCCGGACCTCTTCGAATTATTTATCTTTTCGAGGGTGATGTGTTAACTTTTAGCAGTTGGGGTTCTGTTTTTGTTTTGACGAGAGCTCCTTTTAAAGAAATTCCTTATGGAGTTTTACATCCTGGAAATTTTTCTATTTTTTATGAAAGAGAAAAAATTTATACAAACGAAAAAGGTCTTTACTTGCCTTTGTATAAAAAGAAAGATGTTTCTTTTTTTGTCTCTTTGTTTTTCAGAGATGCTAAACAGGAGAACCTTTCTCTTTTAAAAGATAAGAAAAATTTTTGTAGAAAATAAAACAGAGTCGATTTGTGTCTCTGTTTTTTTATATGATTAATTTTTAAAAATAAAAAAACCAGTATATATATATAAATATATATACTGGTATAATATAAATTGAGTTCTGCCATCTAAGAGATTTTTTCCCTGATTTTGTCGTTTTTTCTTTTAAAAACTACTTAAAATCACTTTTGTCTTAGCGCCTGAACCCTATATTTTAGTATAAAACATAAAAATAAAAAATGCAATTGTTTTTTAGGGTTATGTTTGGGTTTGCTCTATAGTATAATTATATTATGAATATTAATTTTTTCGAAGAATACCCCACAGAAGAGAATTTAAAGATAGTATCTACTCTTACTTGGCCTGCAACTATTTTTCTTGCGGCGAATTCTTTTGCTGAATATAAAAAAAACGAAAAGATTGTAAAAAACTTAAACCCAATTATTGAAACTGCTTTTTGGCCTATATTAGAAAAATCTTATTGGGTTTCTCCTTTTTCAGATATAAAGGATTTGGAAAAACTAGAAAATGATATTTTGTTGACAGAAAAGGGTACAACGGTTTTGTTGGATTTAGAGTTGCCGTTGTTTAAAAAAGGTAGCTTGTATTATAAAAATTTTTTTAATTTTATTAAAAATAAAAGAAAAATAAAAAAAATATTAAAAATAGCAAACGAAAAAGGTGTTCAGATTGTAACAGCCGAATATCCTAGATATTTTTTTGGTTTTGATTTGTTTTATAAAATTTTAGATTATTTAGAAAAGATTTATCATTTTAAACAAGAAGTTTAAATAATAAATTGTTTTTTAAACCTTAAAAATGCTATAATCTGAGATAGAATTATTAGTTTATTATATTTTATTATGAAATTTAAATTTAAAATTTGGCAAAACATAAAAAGTGTTTGGCCTGTTTATAAGGTAGAGTTTGGCACTCTTTTAACATTGGCTCTAATAACAGCATTAATAAAAGCTGGTCAAAGTAGTGAAGAGCTCATATTAGTGGGTGCTTCTTATGTTGTTTCTATTTTGGTTACATATGCTTGGATAAAATACTCACTTTCATTATTCAACGGAGAAAAGAAATTTAAGGTTTTTAGCGTTAAGTCTCTTCCTTCTCTAAATGATTTTTGGAGTTTTGTTTTGACTGTTTTACTTACAGCAGTTATTGTTATTGGAGGAGTATTTTTGTTGGTAATCCCTGCTTTTTATTTTGGAGGAAGATTGATATTTAGTACATATTTGTCTATTGATAAAAAAACCAGTCCGCTCGAAAGCGTAAAACAATCATGGAAGATGACAAAAGGAAATGGTTGGAGATTGTTTTGGAAATCGCTTGTTTTGGGATTGTTTTCTGTTTTAGGTTTATTGGCTTTTGGGATAGGTTGGTTTGTTACATTCCCAATAGGTATGTTGGTTTTGACAAAAATGTATTTGAGTTTTTTGGAATTCAAAAAAGGACATCACAATGATCATAAAAAAGAAGAATCCGAAGATTTAAAGACAGAACAAAAAGCTGAAATTGAAGAAAAGAAAGAAGATTCTTCAAAAGAAGAAGTAGTAGAAGCAGAAAAAGTAGAAACAGAAGAAACTAAAGAATAATAATAAAAACACCAAGTATTTGCTTGGTGTTTTTATTTGAGATTTATTTTTATTTAAAACGTATTATAATATGTATATGAGGCAAGAAGATTGTGTAAAATTGACCGATAATGATCTTGTAAAATTATCATTAGATAATTCAGATTATTATTCTTGCTTGATAAGACGCTACGAAACAAAACTTTTAAGATATATCTCAAGGCTTTCAAAATTGGACAGAGAAGATTCTGAAGATATTCTTCAAAATGTTTTTATAAAAACTTATTATCACCTAAATGATTACAATTCAGATTTACAATTTTCTTCTTGGATTTACAGAATAGCCCACAACGAGACTGTAAGTGAAATAAGGAAAAGATCAATTCGCCCCACTGTTTCTTTGGACAATGAAGACTTTAAAATAGTCGAAGACGTTTTCAACATAGAAAAAGAAATAGATAGCGAGTTTGATAAAGAGAAGGTACTTAGGGTCATATCTTCTCTTGATAATAAATATAAAGAAGTTTTGACCTTGAGATATTTGGAAGATAAAAATTATTTAGAAATTTCAGATATTTTAAAAAAGCCAGTTAGTACTGTTGGCAATCTTATTGCCAGGGGTAAAAATAAGTTTAGGGCAGAGTATAGGAAATTATTATTTGATAAAGATGTTTTTTAAAAATATGGAGCACAACGATTTAAGTCAAAAAGTAGTAGAAAGAATAAAAAAAATTGGAATAAAACCTTTGTCTAAAAGTGTAATTGTTACAAAAAGATTTTGGTTTTGGTTCATGGCGTCTCTTGCTGTTCTTGTGGGTTCAGTTTCTTTTTCAGTGACGTTATTTATGCTTTGCAATCACGATTGGTTTTTGCAGGAAAAATTTGGTTTTGGTTTTATCGTTCAGTCATTACCTTATTTTTGGTTTGTCTGCCTTATTCCACTTTCTGTATGGGGAGGTTTTTATTATAGAAAAACAGATACGGGTTATAGGCACAGCTTTTTTAGTGTTGTTGGTGTTTATATAATAATAACCGTTTTTGCTGGCTCTGTTATTCATTTTGTAGGTATGAGTGAAATGGTAGAAAAAACGCTAACAGAAAGAGTTCCTGTTTACAGGGAAGTTGTTTTTGATAGAAATGCTTTTTGGTCAAATCCTAAAGAAGGTCTTTTGTCTGGTGAAATTGTTTTTGTTGGAGAAGATTTTGTTAGTGTTGAAGATAGAGAGGGTTTGGTCTGGGATGTTGATATTAAAAAATCTTTGATTTCAAAAAGAGTTTTACTTCAAGAGGGCGAGATAATAAAAATATCGGGTGTAATGTCTGGAGATCAAAAATTTGAAGCAGAAGGTCTTTACCCTTGGAAAGGAGGAAGATTAAAAAAAGATTGCAGTAGGTGAGATAAAAAATAATTTTATGCGTAGTATAAATAGAAGCCGAAAGCTTCTATTTATAATTTAACTAGAAACATAATGAATAAAAACATATTATTTTTGGGCTTTTTTGCTCTAATTTTAACACTTGGTATTTCAAATGTAGCACTAGCATACAAGGGTGATCCTTCTGTTAGAGGCCCTTATCACACAGAAGAAAAACAGGCAGAGATGCTTAAAATAATGCAAAATAGCGATTATGATGCTTGGGTAAAAATTATGAGTGAAAAAAATGGAGGCAAAAGAATGCTTTCTTTGATCAATAAAGATAATTTTTCTCAGTTTGCCAAGTCTTGGATTTTGATGAGTGAGGGTAAAAAAGATGAAGCCATGGAAATAAGAAAAGATCTTGGTTTAGGAAACGGTAAAATGAATATGGGACAAATGAAAGATTGTCCTTGCAAGAAATAATACAAAACCCCTCTTTGAGGGGTTTTGTATTGAGTATTTTTTTTGTTATATTTATATAGTATATGGACTTTTTAATCCAAAACATATTAACCTATCTTGTTTTATACAAATATTTAACAATTTTTGGAATAAGCTTTTTGGCTGCTTTTATTTTACCAATACCATCTGGAAGTTTGCTTATGGGGGCTTCGGCTTATGCTAGGTTTGGGTATTTTGATATATATTTGGTTTTTATAATATCTGTACTTGCAAATATATTGGGAGATAATTTAAGTTATTTTTTGGCGAGAAAATATGGTTTTGATTTTTTATCTAAAATAGGTTTTCGAAAGATTTTAAATTCAGAATTTTTTCAGAAAACAAAAGATAAATATAACAAAAATCCAGGATTCATTATTTTTGCAAGCCGTTTTGAAGTTTTATCCACACTGTCTGTAAACTTGCTTTCTGGTGTTAGCAAAACTCCATATAGTAAATTTTTTATACATGAAGTCACTGGTACTTTTTCTCAGGTTTTGCTTTATTCATCTTTGGGTTATTTTTTTGCAGATAGATGGGAATCCATCAATTCTACAATAGGTAGAATTATGCTTGTGCTGTTTGCTGTCTTTGCTTTATTGGTATTGTCTTTTGGAAAAAAAATATTTAAAAAATATTATAAAAAGTTTAATATGTTATAATAAAATTATAAGAATTAATTTTTATTAAAATATGAAAAAAGGATATAAGAATAATATAGAAATCTTAACAACAGAAAATGATAGTTTTAGAAAAGTTTTGTATACTGGAGAACAAAGCCAGCTAGTCCTCATGAGTCTTTTGCCAAACGAAGATATAGGAATGGAAGTACATGAAGAAAATGATCAGTTTTTTAGATTTGAAAAGGGTAGTGGTGTTGTTTTGATAAATGAAGAAGAATATTTTGTAAAAGACGGTGATGCTGTTGTTGTCCCAAAGGGGGCAAGACACAATGTAATTGCCGGAGTAGATGGTTTGAAAATGTATACAATATATTCTCCAGCTCATCACAAAGATGGAATAGAAAGAAAAACAAAAGATGAAGCAGAGCAGAACGAAGCAGAATTTGATGGTATAACAACAGAATAAAAATAAAAAGACGGCGCTCCTGGAGCGCCGTTATTTTTTTGGAAACTATTTCTTCTATGCTTCTTTAAGCAAAAGAGAAATAGTTTTAAGGTTTTCGATTTTTTCCACCTTCTTAATACTATGCTCCGATTTTATTGAGCAAAGTATTGTATCAGAACAAAATTGTTCTGACATTTTTTTAATAGTAGCATTGCAACATTCATTGAATACCACTATTTGTGGTTTTTGCCTTTTTATTTCTTTTAGAGTCCTTGCATTGTCTTTCTTTTTATTGAAAAACAAGACTTGGACACTTTTATTTACTCCCTTAAGGCAGTTAGTGCAAGAAGTTTCAAAGATGCTTTGAGTTTTTGCATCATGAAAATTTTGTGATGTTACAATCACAACTTTTTTGTTTTTTTCCATGTTTTTTGTTTTTAAGTTGAGTTTAATATTATTTTACATATATTTTAAGAATCGTCAAGTTTTGTTTGTGTTTATATATTGTGTATAATTATTTTGTATTTTATTACTTATTAAAATTTAAAAAATATGACAAACTTGAAAAAAATACAAAAAACAAAACCTCGACAAGATAGAATATCTTGGGATGAGTGTTTTATGAAAATGGCCCATTTAATAGCAGAAAGATCTCAAGATCCTTCAACTCAAGCTGGAGCTGTTGTTGTCAATATGAATAATGTTGTTGTTGGGGTGGGCTACAATGGATGGCCAAGAGGTATTGGTGGTGAAGATTTGCCATGGGACAGGGATGGAGGTTTTGAAGATACAAAATATGCATACATTTGTCATGCTGAAGAAAATGCAGTATATAATGCAAACAATTCGACAGAAAATTGTAAAATATATGCCACTCTTTTTCCTTGTAATGAGTGTGCAAAAACAATAATTCAAAATGGAATAAAAGAGGTTATATATGAAAGTGATAAATATAAAGATGTACCAGAATTCAAAGCTGGAAGAAAGCTTTTGAAATTAGCAAAGATAAAAGTTAGACAATATTCAAGAGTTTATGGAAAATAAAATTATTCTTGGTCTAGTAGGTACTCTTGCTAGTGGCAAGGGGGCAGTAAAGCAATACTTAACAGAAAAATATCAGGCTCAGGGTTTAAAATTTTCAGATGTCTTTAGAGATGTTTTAAATAGAATTGATGTTCCTACTACTAGAGAAAATCTTCAAAAAGTTTCAACTGCGCTTAGATCTAGTTTTGGGGAAGATTTGCTCTCAAGAGTTATAGTTTCTGATGTTCAAAAAATTAATTCAAGTATTGTTATTGTTGATGGAATTCGTAGGTTGAGTGATATAGAATTTTTAAAAGATATGCCAAATTTTTTTGTAATTGCTGTTGATGCAGATTCAAAATTGCGTTACGAAAGAATGAAGTTGAGAAATGAAAACATTGGTGATAATGATAAAACCTATGAAGATTTTTTAAATGATGAAAATGCTGAAGCAGACAGACAGATTCCTGATGTAATAAAAACAGCAGATTTTATTATAGAAAATAACGGGACACTGGAAGATTTACATTCTAAGATAGATGGAGTAGTAGAAAAAATAAAAAAATAAAAACACCTCTGTCTATAAACGACAGGGGTGTTTTAAACTTTGATTCAATTATATTGCTATTTCAAAATTTATTTTGTCATAGCTTTTATAATTTTTAACCTTTGTGTCTTCAAAACTCCACTCAAATATTGATTTCCAGTTTTCTGTTTCAATTATGGGAAGTGAGAATTTTTCAGGGTCACGAGAAAGTTGTTCCCTTGCTCCATCGATATGATTTTCATATATATGCACATCGGCAAGAAAACCAACAAGTTTACCCTCTTTTAATCCTGCTTCTTTTGCTAGTAAATGAAGCAATAGAGCGTAACTTGCGATATTGAACGGTAGTCCAAGCATAGTGTCAACAGATCGTTGGTTCCATAAAAGGTTAACTCTCCCATCTATCACTGTTACTTGAAATGCGTAGTGACATGGGGGTAGTGCCATTTCTTCAAATTGAACAGGGTTCCATGCACTTACAATCATTCTTCTGTCTCGTGGGTTAGATTTTAGGGTGTCTACAATTTTTTGGAGCTGGTCAACGCCTTTTCCTTTGTATTCAGTTTGATAATTTTCATAAGGAGCATTGAAGTGTCTCCACTGGAAACCATAAATAGGTCCTAGGTCTATTTCTTCCAGCATTCTTTTTTTTGATCCTTCGTCGTGGCCATATGGTGCTAATTGTGGCTTTGCCCATTCGTCCCAAATATGATTACCTCTTTCCTGCAACCATTTTTTGTCGGTTTTCCCTTTGATGAAAAATTCCAACTCACTCGCAACACGCTTGAAAGGAATTTTCTTTGTGGTAAGCAACGGAAAACCATTTGCCATGTCATGTTCAAATATAGCTCCAGCTATAGTATAAGCTGAAACACCCGTCCTGTTCGGACACAAAACACCCTCTTTGAGTATTTTGTTTACAATATCTAAATAAGTTCTCATGATTTATGAAGATTTAAAATTTTTATTAATATTAATCATTATATCAGCAAAAGTCAATTTTTAGTTTTAGTGCAAAAATGTTAAAATAATAAAATGCAATTAAAAGTTAAAAAACTAATAGAAGATGCTAAATTGCCAACAAAAGGACACCCCGGGGACGCTGGTTTAGATTTTTATTCTGTTTCAGATGTTGTTTTTCCAAAAGGAGAATCTAGGGATGTTTTTTCAGGGGTAGCAGTTGAGATTCCAGAAGGTTTTGTGGGGTTAGTTTGGGATAAATCAAGTATCGCTTTTAAGAAAGGATTAAAAACAATGGGTGGGGTAATAGATTCAGGTTATCGCGGGGAAATTATCTTTCATCTTTTTAATACAAGCAATGAAGATGTAGAAATTAAAAAAGGAGAAAAGATTGCTCAGCTTATTATTCAAAAATTTGAGGATTGTGATATTATAGAAAGCCAAGAGTTATCTGATGCGGTAAGAAATACACAAGGATTTGGTTCAACAGGAAAATAATATGAAAAATATAATAGAAAATAAAATAAAAGAAGTTTTAAAAAATCTGGGAATAGAAGATGTTTCTTTTGCAGTAGAACATCCCGATGATTTTAGTCATGGAGATTATTCGACGAATGTGGCGATGGTCTGTGCTAAGAAGATTGGACAAAATCCAAAAGAATTTGCTGAAAAATTAGTATTGGAAATGCAGAAGAACCTCATCTCAACATTACCCTTTGGTAAAGGGGAGGGCGAGGGTCGGGGTCTTATATCAGAAATTCAAATTGCTGGTCCTGGTTTTATAAATTTTTATTTGTCTCGTGAATTTTTTACAAATAAGATAAAAGAGATATTAAATAAAAAAGAGAACTGGGGTAAAAATGAAATTTTAACAGGCAAGAAGGTTATGGTTGAGTATACAGACCCAAACCCTTTCAAGCCTTTTCATATAGGGCACTTAATGGCCAACGCTGTCGGAGAATCTATTTCTAGAATCGTTGAATTTTCTGGAGCAGAAACAATCCATGCTAATTATCAGGGGGATATTGGTCTTCATGTCGCTAAAGCTATATATGGTCTTAATAAATTTGGTTTACCAGATGAAAATAAAAATGTTTCAGAAAAAGCGATTTATATAGGAGAATGTTATTCAAAGGCAAGCAATATTTACGATGATGATGAGAATGTCAAAAAGGAAATAGATGAATTAAACAAAAAAATATTTTTGAAAGATGAAAGCATAAAAGATGTTTATAATTGGGGAAGGGAAATCACTCTCGAGGCTTTTGAAATAATTTACAAACTTCTTGATACAAAATTTAAGTATTACTTTTTTGAAAGTGAAATGGTTCACACAGGAGAGAAAATTGTTCGAGAAAATATTGGGAAAATTTTTGAAGAATCCGACGGGGCTGTTGTTTTTCATGGAGAAAAACATGACCCAAAGTTGCATACTCGTGTATTTATAAATTCTCAAGGGGTTCCAACTTACGAAACAAAGGAAATCGGTCTTACTCTAACAAAGTTTGAAAAAGAAAAAGATCTTGATATTTCAATTGTTACAACTGCAATAGAACAAGCAGATTATATGAGGGTTGTTCAAAAGGCAATTTCTTTAATTTATCCAGAAATGGAAAAGAAAATGAAGCACGTGACGCACGGAATGATGAAACTTTCTACAGGTAAGATGTCGTCTCGAAAAGGCAATATAATTACAGGAGAGTCTTTAATAAATGATTCTATATCTGTTGTTTTGGAAAAAATAGAAGAAAGAGATTTTTCAGAAGCAGAAAAGAAAGATATTTCAGAAAAAGTTGGAGTTTCAGCTTTGCGTTACTCAATACTCAAGTCATCTTTGGGTTCGGACATTGTTTACGACTTTGAAAAATCTATTTCTTTTGATGGTGATTCAGGGCCTTACTTACAATATACTGCAGTTCGTGCTAATTCAATTTTAGAAAAGTCTAAAGATTTTGATTTGAGTGACAAAGAAGAAATACCTAGTGAAATTTTTGAGTTAGAAAAGAATTTGTATCAATTTGATGAAGTTGTCGAAAAATCTTATCTTAATTTAGAGCCACATCATATAGTTAAATATCTAACAGGTTTAGCAAGTTCGTTTAATGCTTTCTATGGCAATACAAGAATCTTAGTTGTTGATAATAAATATGCAAAATATCATTTAGATATTATAAAAGCATTTTATCAGACAATGGAAAATGGTTTATGGCTTCTTGGTATAAAAATACCAGATAAAATGTAATAAAGAATAAGTATTCTCGAGGCCTTATTCCCAAGGCCTTGCCTCTACAGCCGAGGTCGGACCTAGTACGAGGTCCGACCTCGGCTGTTATCCACAGGTTCTAGTTTTTTAATGTACGATTTAAAAATTTAAACATTATTCTTGTTATTAAAATTTTTGGTAGTATAATAAAAACATAATGTTAGAAAAGTTTTTAAAACTAAAAATAAAACAAAACTCAAACAAAGGCTTCACTCTCATAGAGCTTCTTGTTGTTGTGGCTATTATTGGAATACTTTCTTCTGTAGTTTTAGCATCTTTAAGTAGTGCGAGAGAGAAAGCAAGATTAACAGCTGGAAAACAATTTAGTGCAAATGTTTTACACGGAGTAGGTGATAAACTTTTGATAGAGTGGAAAATGGAAGAAGGATCAGGGCTTGTTTTGAACGATACATCTG
>JACCED011992478.1_pt1 | contig 16891 bp, 17 predicted proteins | sample 7455021 | NCBI WGS metagenome assembly JACCED01 (sample SAMN15323456, study PRJNA562643) | freshwater metagenome | isolation source: river surface water | place: USA:Blue River Watershed | collected 2017-08-19 | reverse complement strand
TTGCCTAGAACTCACGGTTCAGCAATTTTCAACAGAGGTGAAACCCAAGTATTAGGTGTTACTACTTTAAATATGTTGGATTTAGAACAAAAACTCGACACATTGTCACCAGAAACTACAAAAAGATGCATGCATAACTACAACATGCCTCCATATTCAACCGGTGAAGTTGGACGTGTGGGAACTCCAAAGCGTAGAGAAATTGGACACGGTGCACTTGCTGAAAGAGCATTAGTTCCAGTTTTGCCAAATAGAGCTGAATTTCCTTACGCAATTCGTCAGGTTTCTGAAGCAATTTCTTCAAATGGTTCAACATCAATGGCGTCAGTTTGTGCCTCAACAATGTCGATGCTTAATGCTGGTGTGCCATTAAAAGCAATGGTTGGTGGAATTGCCATGGGATTAATTTCAGGTGAAGTAAACGGCAAACAAGAATATGTTGCTTTAACTGACATTTTAGGTGCAGAAGATGCACTTGGAGATATGGATTTTAAAGTTGCTGGAACTTCAGAATTTATTACTGCATTGCAACTTGATACTAAATTAGACGGTATTCCTGCAAATGTTTTAGCGCAAGCTTTGAAGCAAGCAAAAGATGCTAGAGAAAAAATATTAGGTGTTATGAAAGAAGCAATCAGTTCACCTGATCAAATGAGTCAATATGCTCCTCGCATTATTTCTGTGAAAGTTCCAGTCGACATGATTGGAGCCATCATTGGACCTAAAGGAAAAATGATTAATGAAATTCAAGAAAAATCAGGTGCCCAAATCTCAATAGAAGATGATGGAACTGTATTTATCGGAGCAACTGATGGAAGTGCTGCAGATAAAGCTAAAGAATTAGTAAATGCCATTGCAAATCCACATGTACCAACAGTTGGAGAAAAATATGAAGGCAAAGTTGTTAAAACTGCAGCTTTTGGAGCATTTATAAATCTTTATCCAGGTAAAGATGGTTTATTACATATTTCTCAACTTAAAAAAATGGCAGGCGGAAAGCGTGTTGAAAAAGTTGAAGATGTATTAAACGTAGGAGATAGCGTTCAAGTTGAAATTAATGAAATAGATCCAAAAGGAAAACTTTCATTAGTTCCTGTATTGGATGAAAATACTTCTGCTTAAAATGCTTGAAAAAATTAAAACAGAAGTCCTAGAAGATTCACAACGAGGCGGAGTAGTTACAAGAACTACTCTTTCCTCTGGTTTACGAATAATCACTGAATCAATACCAACTGTTAGAAGTGCTGCAGTTGGTTATTGGGTTTCAACAGGTTCCAGAGACGAAGAAGTTTTAGAAGCAGGTGCTGCCCATTTCTTGGAACATCTTTTGTTTAAAGGAACTCCTTCAAGAACTGCTTTAGAAATATCTTCTTCCATTGAAGCAATTGGTGGAGATATGAATGCTTTTACCACTCAGGAATACACCTGTTTTCATGCCAAAGTTTTAGATCGAGACGTTGATTTAGTTATTGAAACTTTGTCTGACATGTTGACTTCTTCAAATGTAACTCAAGAAGATGTTGATCAAGAAAGAAAAGTAGTTTTAGAAGAAATTTCAATGCATGAAGATGAGCCAAATGAATTAGCTTATGACAATTGGTCACAAAACTTACTTGGAGACCAACCAATTGGAAGACCAATCATTGGCACCAGAAAATCAATATCTGACATGACTAGAAAACAAGTTTATGATTTTTATAAGAAGTTTTATGCTCCAGAAAGAACTGTTATTTCTATTGCTGGAAATATAAATCATGAAAAAGTAGTTGAAAAAATAATTGAGACTTTAAAAAATACTGATTGGGATAAAACTGGAGTTACTCCATTAAAACCAAGGTCTTCTGAAAAACTTAAATCGAAAGGAACTGGATCTTTAATCGTTAGTAAAGATACAGAACAAGCTCATTTAGTCTGGGGAGTTCCTGCTGTAGATAGACATGATGAACGTCGTTACACATTAGCGGTATTAAGTGCTGCCCTTGGTGGCGGAATGTCTTCAAGATTATTTCAGGAGATTAGAGAAAAAAGAGGATTAGTTTATACAGTTTATTCATTTGCTCACCATTACACAGGAATTGGTGTTTATGGAATTTATGCAGGAACAACGAATGAAAAAGTGTCTGAAGTAATAAAAATTATTAAAGAAGAATTAAATGATGTTGCCAAAAATGGTTTAAGAAAAGAAGAATTAACAAGAGGTAAAGGTGCTTTAAGAGGTGGCTTAGTTTTAGGTTTGGAAGAAACAAATTCAAGAATGACTCGAATTGCCAAAGGTGAACTTTTATATGGCGAATATTTATCGTTGGATGATGCAATTAATAAAATTGATGCGGTAACTGAAGAAGACATTAAGAGCCTAGCAAGTGAAATTTTTAATCAAAACGGATTACTTTGTGTAGTGGGTTCCTTTGAAAATAAAGATGAATTTAAGGACCTTGTAGTCTAGGGCTATGTCAATTAAAGTTTCGGTCCTTGGTTCCAAAGGCAAAATGGGATCTGAAGTTGTCAAAGCAATTAATCAAGCTCAAGATTTAGAACTTGTTGCAAGTATTGATCAAAATGAAAGTTTTGATTTGGTAAAAAATTCAGGATCTAGTGTTGCAGTTGATTTCACAACTCCTGATTCTGTAATGAAAAATATTGAATTACTTATTACTTCAGGAATTTCTCCAATAGTAGGAACTACCGGAATTGATGATAAAAAATTAGAAATAATTAGAAAATTAAGTCTGGATCACGGAAATATTCCAGTTAGAGTTGTACCTAATTTTTCAGTAGGAGCAATTCTGATGATGCGCTTTGCAAAAATGGCAACAAAATTTTATGATTCTGTAGAAATTATTGAATATCATCATGCTCAAAAAGTTGATTCTCCTAGTGGCACAGCTGTAAGAACTGCAAAATTAATAGCCCAGGAAAGAAAAGAAAATAATTTGAAAGAAAATCCTGATGCCACAATTTCAGAAATTCCTGGCTCAAGAGGATCAAAAATTGATGGCATTCCAGTTCATGCTGTAAGAATGCAAGGATTAGTTGCTCATCAAGAAGTTATTTTTGGATCAAGTGGTGAGAATTTAACTATTCGACATGATTCATTTGATCGAGCATCCTTTATGCCAGGTGTTTTACTAGCCATAAGAAATATAAATAAAGTACCTGGTTTAACAATCGGGATTGATGATTTAATTAAATAAATATCTAAAAAGTGCAGAAACAAAAGCTGCTGCAATAACTACAACAATAAATGGCGCTCTGAATAATAAAAGTAAAAATGCAATAAGAAGTCCCAATAATCTTGCGTCAAAAACTAGTGTTTGACCTTGAGAAAAAGTTTGCACAATAACCAGCGCTGAGAGCATGACGATTGGAACATAATTAGTAATTGATTTAATTGTTGGTTTTTCTAAATATTTTTCAGGAATAATATAACCAGTAATTTTTAAAATAAATGCAATTACTGAAGATGCTATTACTACAACCCATTTTGATTCCATTTATTTTTTCTCTCTTAGACCAAAAATAATTGCAATTAAAACTGAGGCAAGAACTGGAATTCCAGGTTGTACAAAAGGTGTTAAAGAAAACGCCAAAACTCCGGCAATTAATGCCACAGTTCTAATTTTTAAATTTGAAAGTCTTGGCCATAAAAGTGCTAAAAAAGCAGCTGCAACTGCTGCATCTAATCCTAGAGATTTAGGATCTGTGACAAATTGAGCACCAAATGCACCAATTGCTGTTGCTATATTCCAAAATACAAAAACTGAAATTCCCGTTGCCCAAAAAGCCCATCGACCTAAATCTTCATCATTATTGTTAGCAACAGCCATGGCTGTTGATTCATCTATTGTTATTTGTGCACCTAAAACTTTTTTGTAACCTTTTAACTTTAAAAGATTTGCCAAACTTAAAGCATAAAATCCATTTCTTAATCCAAGTAAAGAAGAAGTTGCAATAGCAGCAATAGAACCACCACCAGCACCGATAATTCCAACAACAGCAAATTGTGAGGCCCCAGAAAATAGACCTAAACTCAATATTTGTGTTTGAAAAAAGTTAAACCCACTAGTAACAGCTAAAGCACCAAAAGAGATGCCATAAAGTCCTGTGGCAAGCCCTACGCTTACTGCGTTACGAGTCACAACCGAACGACTAGCGTGTGATGGGATTTTCATACAAGAGAAACGGTATCGTGCGATTTCATGACTACTTCATCTGAGCCATCTATGCCTGTCAAATTTAGAAGTGATGTAACCGTTGAGTTGGTTAAGCATTCTGCATCAGATTCTGATGTGGTTTGGGCAGCAAGAGTTTCAACTGCAGGTGAAAGAACTAAAGATGACACTACAAAAAATATTGATGCAAAAGAACATACTGGTTTAATTAATTTTTTATTAAGAGAACGTCATGGCACACCATTTGAACACTCCATATTTACTTTTTATGTGAAAGCTCCAATTTTTGTTTGGCGAGAACACATGAGACATAGAATTGCTTCATACAATGAAGAATCCGGAAGATATCGACAATTAGATCCAGAATTTTATTTTCCAAATACTTCACGAAATTTACAACAAGTTGGCAAAACTGGTGCATACACATTTGAACCAGGTACTAAAGAACAATATGAAGTAACTGAGGCAGAATTCAAAAAATCTTGCGAACAGGCATATGCAAGTTATGAAAAAATGCTTGAAGCAGGAGTTGCACGCGAAGTTGCTCGTGGAGTTTTACCGGTAACAATTTATTCAAGTGCTTATGTCACCATGAACTCAAGAGCTTTAATGAATTTTCTTTCACTAAGACGAAAAGCCGAAGGTTCGCATTTTCCTTCATATCCCCAAAGAGAAATTGAAATGGTCGCAGAGAAATATGAAGAATTTTTTGCAAAAATCATGCCAATTACCCACACAGCATTTATCAACAATGGTCGAGTTGCTCCCTAGGCGCTAATCTTTCTGTTATGAATAATGCAAACCGTCCTTTTGGAACGGTATTAACTGCAATGATCACTCCTTTTACAAAAGATGACAAAGTCGATATTGAAGGTGCTGCACGTTTAGCAAAACATTTAGTTGAACTTGGTAATGATGGAATTGTGGTTAATGGCACAACTGGTGAATCTGCCACCACAACTGAAATAGAAAAAAATCAAGTCTTAAAAGCAGTTTTAGAAGAAGTTGGAAGTAAAGCAAAAGTTGTAGCAGGAGTTGGAAGTAATGACACTGCACATACGGTTGGACTTGCAAAGGATGCAGCAAAACTTGGTGCTCATGGAGTTTTAGTTGTTACTCCTTATTACAACAAACCAACACAAGCTGGAGTTTATGCACACTTTAAGACAGTGGCAGATGCGACTGATCTTCCTTTAATGATGTATGACATTCCTGGAAGAGCAGGAATTCCTATTGAAACAGAAACATTATTGCGTCTGAGTGAGCATCCAAGGATCGTGGCAAATAAAGATGCCAAAAATAATTTAGAAGCAGCATCAAAAGTAATTAAAGAAACAAATTTAGCTTGGTATTCAGGTGAAGATGCTTTGAATCTTCCACTACTTTCTATTGGAGCAATTGGTTTTGTTAGTGTTTGTGGTCATTTAATTGCCGATCGCTTAAAAGAAATGTCAGAAGCTTTTTTTAGTAATAATTTTTCTAAAGCATTAGAAATACATCAAAATCTTTTACCGATTTATACAGGTGTCATGAGTCGAATGCCTGGAGTTATGTCCATCAAAGCTGCATTAAGACTAAAAGGATTACCGGCAGGCGCAGCCCGTTTGCCACTCGTCGATGCTGACGAAAAACAAATCGAACAATTAAGAGCAGATTTGCTCGCGGGAGGCTTAAAGATTTGACGTTAACTCATCATGAGTTTCCGTTGCCAGAAAAATTAGCGCCGGAAACTCTACGTGTCGTTGCCTTAGGTGGCATCGGTGAAATCGGTCGAAATATGACTGTCTTACAAGTTGAAAAAGATATTTTAATTGTTGATATTGGAGTACTTTTTCCAGAAGAAAATCAACCTGGTGTTGATTTAATTTTGCCTGACTTTGAATATTTACGAGACAAATTAAACAAAGTTAAAGCAATAGTTTTAACTCATGCTCACGAAGATCACATAGGTGGTGTTCCTTACTTCTTAAGGGAAGCACCCCATGTTCCAATTTATGGTTCTAAATTAACTCTGGCATTTCTGGCCGAAAAATTAAAAGAACATCGTATTAAAGCAGATTTACGTCAAGTTAAAGAAGGCGATGTTGAAAAGATTGGTGAATTTGAAGTTAGCTTTATAGCGGTAAATCATTCAATTCCAGATGCTCTTGCATTATCTGTTAAAACTAAAGCAGGAAATTTGATTCATACAGGTGATTTTAAAATGGATCAATTACCACTTGATGGTCGAATTACTGATCTAAATGCTTTTGCAAAATTAGGAAGTCAAGGGGTTGATTTAGCACTTGTTGATTCCACAAACGCTGAAATTCCTGGATTTATTGCACACGAAAAAGATTTAGCCCCTGTTATTGAATCAATAGTTTCAAGGGCTCCAAGAAGAGTAATAGTGGCAAGTTTTGCATCTCATGTTCACAGAGTGCAACAAATAATTGATGCTGCACATTTAAATAATAGAAAAATAATCTTTGTAGGTCGATCAATGATTAAAAATATGGGAATTGCAAGAGATTTAGGTTATTTAAAAATTCCTGCAAATGCCACTATTGAACTAGACGAAATTGATCAATATGCAGATGATGAAATCGTTTTAATTACGACAGGTTCTCAAGGTGAACCAATGTCGGCACTTTCTCGCATGGCTGGCCTTGATCACAAAATAAGAATAAGTAATGGAGACACTGTTATTTTGGCTTCATCTTTAATTCCAGGAAATGAAAATTCTGTAAACAAAGTAATCAATGGATTAACAAAACAAGGTGCAAATGTAGTTCATTCAGGAAATGCTAAAGTTCACGTTTCAGGGCATGCAGCAAGTGGAGAGTTACTATATTTTTATAACATTTTAAAACCAAGAAATGTGATGCCAATCCATGGTGAACCAAGACATTTAGCTGCCAATGCATCTTTAGCAGTAAAAACAGGTGTTAATAAAGAAAATGTTGTCATCACAGCTGATGGGGTAGTGGTTGATTTAAAAAACAGAAAAGCCAAAATTGTAGGTGCTATTCCTTGTGGATTTGTTTTTGTCGATGGTTCAAGTGTTGGTGGTGTCGCTGAAGATTCTTTAAAGGATAGAAAAATTTTAGGAGAAGAAGGTTTTATTTCCGTAGTGGTTGTGGTTGATTCAGTAGAAAATAAAGTCGTAGCAGGGCCTGAAATCCATGCAAGAGGATTTTCAGAAAATGATGAAGTATTTGAAGAAGTTATTCCGTTAATAAAAACTAACTTAGAACAAGCTATGAATGATAATGTTTATGACATTAACCAATTACAAAAAGTTGTAAGACGAACAACTGGTAAATGGGTAAGTGATCATCACAGAAGAAGACCGATGATTATTCCAGTTGTGGTTGAAGCTTAAAAGGAGAAAAAATGAGTGAAGAAAAAGTAAAAATAACTGTTAAACCAAATGGATCAATTCGCGTTGAAGGAAATTTTGAACTTAATTACACAAAAGCAGGCACTGATGAAGTTACTAGTGAAGAGATTCAAGGCTCAAAATCACTTTGTCGTTGTGGCCACTCTAAAGAAAAACCTTTTTGCGATGGTTCACATCGAGAAGCAGGTTTTCAGGGTTAATAAGGTGCGTAAGTGACGACACGCACTAAAAGTAACTTCTGATACGCAAGTTTCTAGTGTTTCTCGAGGGTAACCTCTATTTATGGCTACAAGTACGCCGGCTCGTTCGCGTGCCCAAAATAAAAAAACTAGAAGCGCTAAAGCTTCTAGTGGTTTCATACTTTTAATTGGACGTTTACTTTCATTAATTTCTCTAGCTTGGAATGTATTAGCAAAAGTTTTTGGCGCACTTATTAGAGCAGTTGGTCATGGCGCATCTGAAATTGATCCTAAACAAAGAAGAGACGGACTTGGTTTAGTTTTACTTGCACTTTCAATTATTGTGGCTGCACAAAGTTGGTTTGGAACTCAAACCGTAATCACTAATTACTCAAAACTAATAATTGGTGGTTTTTTAGGAGCTTTAACAATATTTTTACCAGTAGTTCTTGTTTATGGAGCTTGGCAAACATTTCGAAATCCAGCTAAAAAAGGTGATGGACCAAGAATTGCTATTGGTGTTTCTTCTGTATTAATAAGTGTTTCTGGGTTGTGGCATTTATATAAAGGTTTACCAAACCCAGGTGATGGCGTTGCCGCAATGCAATCTGGTGCAGGTTGGCTTGGCTGGGTGGTTGCCACACCATTAACAGGTTTAACTAATGGATTGATTGCATCCTTGATGCTTTTATTATTTGGATTTTTTGGTTTATTAATAACTACAAAAACTCCAGTTTCTACTGTTGGAGTAAAAATTAAAACATTATTGTTACACATTTTTAGAAAACGTGAAAAAGAAGTTAGTGATGATCTAGATCAAGAACTAGATGCATTTACTGCTACTGATTATGATGAAGAATTAATCGAAGATGACATAGTTGAATCTGAATATGAAGAAGAACCTTTAAAAAAAGGTAATGTTTTAACTCGTTGGTTAAGTAAATGGCAATCAAAAGATGTAGAAGAAGATTTAGAAACTTTAGTAGATGATGAGCCATTTGCAGCATCACCTGTTATTCAAGAAAATCAAATAATTGAAGATATTGATTCAACTCAGCCAATTTCAGTGATTACAGAAGTTGATTCCACGCAACCAATTCAAAAAATTAATGCAAATTTAGTTTCTGAAAATAAACCTTCTGTTAAACCAGTAGTTAAACAAATGACTTTAAAAGCAGATAAAACTTACAAACTACCTCCAGCTACAAGTTTGAAAGCAGGGCCTACTCCAAAGCTAAAAAGTAAAGTAAATGATGGAGTGGTTGATTCATTAACTAGAGTTTTTTCACAATTTGATATTGATGCAACAGTTACAGGTTTTTCTAGAGGACCAACTGTTACACGTTATGAAGTAGAACTAGGACCAGCTGTCAAAGTTGAAAGAGTAACCGCTTTAAGTAAAAACATTGCTTATGCCGTGGCAAGTGCAGATGTAAGAATTCTTTCGCCAATTCCTGGAAAATCTGCAATTGGTGTTGAAATACCAAATTCTGATAGAGAACTTGTTGCCTTATCTGATTTATTAAATTCAAATGTTGCCAATGAAGAAAAGCATCCTTTAGTTGTTGGACTTGGAAAAGATGTTGAAGGATTAGTAATTTGTGCAAATCTTGCCAAAATGCCACACATATTAATTGCTGGTGCTACTGGTGCCGGTAAATCTTCTTGCATAAATTCACTAGTCACTTCTATTTTGATGCGCTCAACACCAAATGAAGTAAGAATGATTTTGATTGATCCAAAACGTGTCGAATTATCAGCTTATGCTGGTGTGCCACATTTAATAACTCCAATTGTGACAAATCCTAAAAAGGCAGCAGAAGTGTTGCAATGGGTTGTAAAAGAAATGGAAGTTAGATACGACGCATTACATGCCCACGGATTTAGACATATAGATGATTACAACAAAGCAGTTAAAGCTGGAAAAGTAAATCCAATTGGGGACAAGGATTCAGTTGATCCTTATCCTTACTTATTAGTTGTAGTTGATGAATTAGCAGATTTAATGATGGTTGCACCTCGAGATGTTGAAGATGCAGTTGTAAGAATTACTCAATTAGCAAGAGCAGCTGGTATTCATTTAGTTATCGCAACTCAACGACCAAGTGTTGATGTAGTAACAGGATTAATAAAAGCAAATGTGCCAAGTCGTTTAGCATTTGCAACTGCAAGTTTGGCAGATTCCAGAGTTATTTTGGATCAACCAGGTGCAGAAAAATTAGTTGGTCAAGGAGACGGCCTATTTTTACCTATGGGTGCATCTAAACCGACAAGAATTCAAGGAGCATTTGTTTCTGAAAGTGAAATTAGAACAATTGTTTCTCATTGGACAAATCAAGGTGAACCTGAATATAGAGATGATGTATTACAAGTTCAACAAATGAAATCTAATATTGAAAATGATATTGGCGATGATCTTGATTTATTACTTGCAGCAACAGAATTAGTCGTTTCAACACAATTAGGTTCAACTTCAATGTTGCAAAGAAAATTAAGAGTTGGATTTGCAAAAGCTGGACGTTTAATAGACCTTATGGAAGATAGAGGAATCGTAGGGCCAAACGAAGGGTCTAGAGCCCGAGAAGTATTGATAAAACCTGAACTTTTGGTTCAAACATTGGCCATGTTACGAGGAGAAGTAGCTAGTTAAAAATCCAGGATTTACATACTTAATCCGGACAGGCTATCCTTAAAAAGACAACTTAATTCTTGGTTTTTCACATTTTCTCTGGCGAGTAAATTATTTAGAAAAATTTAGAATTACATTTTTTAAAGTAGGTGATTAAATGCAAGATTCAATTGGGCAACGTTTACGTTTTGCTCGAGAGAGTAAAGGTTTATCACTTTCTGAAGTTTCCACAAAAATTAGAGTCAGAGAATCACTTTTAAAATTAATTGAAAAAAATGATTTTGCACAAGTTGGTGCAGATGTTTATGTGCGTGGACATATTCGCGCCATGGCAGAATTCTTAGGATTAGATGCAAATGAATTGATGTCACTTTATCCTAAAAATTCTGATGACATCCCAGATCCGGATCTTCCGGTTGCAAATTTTGAAACTCAGTCTCTTGAAAATAATCTGTCCTCAGCTTCGAGTTTTAAACTAAGCGGTGGATTATTTAATCCAGTAGAAAAATTTAAAGTCAGATCTGGAACAAATTGGTCTGTATTAATGGCAGGCGCACTTGCTGTTATTACTTTAATTTCTATTGGTTCAGTAATTGTTTCTACAATTAATTCGCCAACAAGTGATGTCGTCGCGGAAGAAACAATGGCCACACCTACACCACAAGTATCAACAAATAAATCTGAAAATGAAAATTTAACCGCAGCAGTCCCAACTATTGGTGTTGATGTTTTGATTCAAGCAAGTGGAGCTAGCAGTTGGGTTCGAGCAACAGATATCAACGATGTTGAATTATTTGAAGGAATAATTAGAGACGGTCAAGAACAAAGAGTTGGCAGTGTTGATGGAGTAAAACTTTTACTCGGAAATGCTGGTGCATTGAACTTAACAGTTAACGGCCAAGTTTTAGGTAAAGCTGGCGGTAATGGCGAAGTAGTTAGAGTTGAATTTGGGCCAGAGGGTCCAGTTCAATAAATAATTCAAATATAGTTAATAATCAAATATAAATCATAAATTTAGTTAGGATTTAATGTCAACAAAAGTTGCAATCATTACTTTAGGTTGTGCTCGTAATGAGGTTGACAGTGAAGAAATTGCAGCACAATTATCAAGTTCAGGAATTGATTTAGTTCAAGAACCTGACCAAGCTGATGCAGTTTTTGTTAATACTTGTGGATTTATCGAAACAGCAAAAAAAGATAGTATCGATACACTTTTAGCAGCAAATGATTTAAAAAAACAATCTAATGTTAAAGCAGTAGTTGCACTTGGTTGCATGGCTGAAAGATATGGGGAAGAATTAGAAAAATCTTTACCAGAAGCAGATGCAATTTTAGGTTTTGATGATTATTCAGATATAGCTCAAAAGTTAAATCAAATCCTTAAAGGTAATAAACCAAAGGCCCCAGTTGCCCAAGATAGAAGATTGCTATTACCTATTTCTCCATCCCAAAGAACTCAAAAAACAACCAAGAAATTTAATAGATTTCGCTTAGATGAAAAATTTGTCGCACCTTTAAAACTTGCATCAGGTTGTGATCGTAGATGTACATTTTGTGCAATACCAAGATTTCGAGGAGCATATTTATCACGAAAACCAACAGAAATTTTAGAAGAGGCAATGTGGTTAGCAGAAAATGGAGTTAAAGAACTATTTTTAGTAAGTGAAAATACTACGAGCTATGGAAAAGATTTAGGCGATATTAGATTACTGGAAACTTTGCTTCCAGAAATTGCAAAAATATCAGATATTTCTTGGATAAGACTTTCTTATCTTCAACCTGCAGAAATCAGAAGCACCTTAATTGAAAGTATTCTAAATACACCTAAGGTTGTGCCATATTTTGATATTTCCTTTCAACATGCACACCCAGATGTTTTAAGGCGTATGAAAAGATTTGGAAGCACTAAAGAATTCCTTAATCTAATTGAAAATATAAGAAAAATTAATCCAGAAGCAGGCATTAGAAGTAATTTCATTGTGGGATTTCCTGGTGAAACAAAAGAAGAATATGAAGAAATAAAACAATTTTTAGAACAAGCCCAACTAGATGCCATTGGAATCTTTGGCTACTCAAAAGAAGATGGAACAGAGGCAATTGATTTCAAAAATCAAATTGATGAACAAGTAATTAAAGAGCGAGTTTCAGAGTTAACAGAAATTGCTGAAGATTTAATGAGTCAAAAAGCACATTCACGTATTGGTTCTTCCTCTCAATTATTAGTTGAATCAATAGATGAAGATGAAATAACGGGAAGAATTCAGCAACAAGGCCCTGAAACTGACGGAATAAGTTATATAAAGGATAAAAATATTAAACTAGGCGATATCTTAGAAGTAGAAATTGTTGGCAGTAACGGTTCTGATTTAGAGGTGAAGAGAAAATAGAAAAAAAAGTAATTAAACCGGCTGTTCCAGATCGAGTTGCAGATCCCATTTCAACAGCAAGTAACTTTAATCTTCCTAACTTTTTAACATTTTTAAGAATTTTATTTGTCCCAGTTCTTGCATGGCTTTTATTTAAAGAAAATGCGACAACAGATTTTATGCGTTTAATTTCAGCCATCGTTTTTATAGTTGCTGGTTTAACAGACATTGCTGATGGCATTATTGCTAGAAAGTATAAATTAATCACAAATTTTGGAAAAATTTTTGATCCTATAGCGGATAAAGCCTTAATTGGAGTTGCCTTAATTGGGTTGTCATCATTAGCTCTTCTTGATTGGTGGATTACCTGGGTAATTTTATTTAGAGAATTATTTGTTACTTTCTTAAGATTTTGGGTAATAAACAAAGGAGTAATTCCTGCAAGTAGAGGAGGCAAATTAAAAACAATCATGCAAATTGTCGCAATTAGTGCTTACCTTCTACCTCTACCAACAAGTTTTAATATACTTGCAGAAATATTGATGTATATTGCTGTAATTTTGACAGTTTTAACAGCAATTGATTACATCTTAAAAGCAATCATGACTGATAGAAATTAATTTGAATAATCTAGCATTCCAAGTTGTCGAGAAATTAAGTGAAAAAAAGTTAACAATTGCAACTGCAGAATCTCTTACCGCTGGTTTAGTTAGTTCTCAGCTAGCCGAAATTACAGGTGCTTCAAAAGTATTAAAAGGTGGAATAGTTGCTTATCAAAATGAGATTAAAGAAAAAGTTTTAAATATTGATCCACAAATTATCATTAAACATTCCAGTGTTTCAAAAGAAGTTGCTTTACTGATGGCTGAAAATGTTAGGAAATTACTAGAAGCTGATGTAGGAGTTTCCACAACTGGAGTAGCAGGTCCAACAACAATGGGAAATAAAAAAGTTGGCACAGTACTTGTGGCAATATCCTTCAAGGACCACAATATGTGCCATGAATTAAATTTGACAGGGGATAGACAAGCGATAAGACAAGAGTCTTGCAATAAATTATTTCAACTAATTCTAGAAAAACTTGTGTAGAAAAAGTGGATTTACTAAAACTAGGCTAAACTAGAAAAATGATTGTTTTAAGAAAAGTCATGGGTGAGCAACTGCGCAAACAGCGTTTATCCCAAAAAAGATCACTTCGTGATATTTCAAAAAATGCCAAAGTTTCTTTGGGCTATTTGAGTGAAGTTGAACGTGGACAAAAAGAAGCCTCTTCTGAACTTTTGGGTGCAATATGTGGAGCTTTGAATTTAACTTTGAGTAAATTTATGTTTGAAGTCACTAAAGCTGTTGCAGAAATTGAACAACATCCACAAGGTGTAACAGTTTTGCCTATTAGCAAAAAATCAGATTCAGCTGCTGCCTAGTTTTTTATTTAACACATTAATTAATCTAACTCGGTTATATCTCTGAATTATAAGGCAAGGAAAATTAACTATATGGGCAAAAATTATGTTAAAAATTATTGCCCACAAAGGATTAAAAAGAGTTGTGACAATCCAACCGGCTGTCATTAACCAATGAGCAATTTCTGCTCTTCTAGTTTCCTTAATGAATTGCTCTAGTTGAGCAATTTCCCCATTTGCCACACTTCTTTTTTGAAAACCTTCTTTGAAAAATCCTCCTAATTCTGGCAATTTATCTTTCCATTTATCGATTAATAAATACTTTTTATACCAAGTTAGATTTTTTTCAAAAAATAAAATATGAGTAAAAAAATAATCTTTACTCAAAAATTTATCAGGTAATATACTAGCTAAATAACCTATAAAATAAAACCAAAAAATCCAAGCACCTAAATTCAACATCAAAAATCTAAAAGCTTGCATTATTTTAGTCCCTTCTTTGCATCTAGGATTCTATCTTTCCATATAACTTTTCCTTGCCAAGTTTTAACAACTGAATAGAAGAATATAACTAAAAAGTAGAGAATCATGAAAGGATATAAGATTAGATAAAAATTAAAATTTCCTAATTTTCTCACAAACCACCAAAACTGAAATCCAAATCCAATAGTTAAAACATATTGATATAAAGATGGCGCTTGATTAGTAAATGGCCAAGCAAGAAAAGCAAAAGGTAGTTCCCATGCCGCTGCAACAAGTCCACTAAACCAGGTAAATAAAAGAAGCCAACGTGATTTAGAAATGCCAGCAGAACCTGCTGCCATATTTTTGGTAAATCCTTGAGTTAAAGATTTCCATCCATCTGGATACATTTGAAAACTAATATCTTTTGCACCAATAAATGTATGAACACTTAGATTGTGTTTTTGAAATTCAAAACCAAGAGCTCTATCTTCAAGTAATTGATTTTTAACTTTTACAAAACCACCAATATGTTCTAAATCTGATTTAGAAAGCATCATTACTGGACCAAAAACTAAACCGTTTTTTTCACCCAATCTTGCTCCGATACTTCCGATGAGATTAAAAACGGATGCAAATCTTTCATAGGTATAAGTCATGTGATGAAATGGCTGCACTGATACTAAACCTTGATGTGTTTCATGAGCTTTATTTAATTTTCCTAGTGCAGATTTATCTAATTTTGTATCCGCGTCTAAAAAAACTAATTTTTCATTTTTTGCTATTGAAGCTCCTTGCATCAGGGCAAAAGATTTCCCAGTCCAACCTTGAGGTAATTCTTTGGAGGTAATCACCTTGGTATTAAATTTTGTTGCTATTTCGTAAGTTTTATCAGTTGAGTGATCATCAACCACGATGATTTCATCTGGTTTTAATTCCGAATTTGACAAAGAGTTAAGTAAGTTTGGAAGTGATTTTTCCTCATTTCGGGCAGGAATGATCACACTAAGTTTTGTATTGGAAGATTCTTCTGGAAGTCTGGCCAGTTTTGGCTGGATAAACCAACCTAAAATCCAACGTAATAAAAGTGTGAAACCATAAAAATCCATATGTGCCTATAGTCTTGCATTTATTGTTAGATTTGAATTCTTATGTGGGTTACAGAATTGCGTCGAAGATTAAAAGCTCATTTTGGCGAGGATTACGCAGCCTCGTGGGCAAAAGATTTTGTATTGCCTGAACTAGGCGGAATTAGTGTTGATGAGGCCCTGCGCTTGGGTTTTGATGCCCAAACCATCTGGAAAGCTGTGGCTTCAAATCAAGGCATCGACTCATCTTTTGAATAGGCGGCGTGTCTGATAAGATTCGAACACCTGTTCGAGTAATGTGCACAGGTAAGAGATGTCCCCAGCCTCACAAAGGTCCAGGACAAATGTCAGTGCTTGAACCTATCTTGGTTTAGGTAACGGATAAAACTAGGACCAAAAGAAAGGGTCAAAATGGCAACAGCGGCAAATGACCGCGACAAGGCTTTAGAAGCAGCCCTGTCACAAATCGATCGTCAATTTGGACGTGGCTCAGTCATGCGTCTTGGACAAGATGATCGTCCACCAGCAGAAGTAATTCCGACTGGTTCTATCGCATTAGATATCGCACTTGGAATTGGTGGTCTACCAAGAGGTCGCGTTGTTGAAATTTATGGACCCGAATCAAGTGGTAAAACCACAGTTGCACTTCATGCAATTGCCAATGCTCAAAGAGCAGGCGGGATTGCTGCATTTATAGATGCAGAACATGCTCTAGATCCAGAATATGCTCAAAAACTTGGTGTAGATATTGATGCACTTCTAGTTAGTCAACCAGATACTGGTGAACAAGCTTTAGAAATTGCTGACATGTTAGTTAGATCTGGTGCACTTTCATTAATTGTTGTTGATTCAGTTGCAGCACTTGTGCCACGAGCTGAAATTGAAGGCGAAATGGGTGATAGTCACATGGGTCTTCAAGCAAGACTTATGAGTCAAGCTTTAAGAAAAATGACTAGTGCTTTAGCTAATTCAAACACTACTGCAATCTTTATTAACCAATTAAGAGAAAAAATTGGGGTGATGTTTGGTTCTCCAGAAACTACAACTGGTGGAAAAGCTTTGAAGTTCTATTCTTCAGTTCGATTAGATGTAAGAAGAATTGAAACTTTGAAAGATGGCACTGATGCAGTAGGAAATAGAACTAGAGTCAAAGTTGTTAAAAACAAAATGGCCCCACCATTTAAACAAGCAGAATTCGACATCATTTTCG
>JACCED010230522.1_pt1 | contig 16907 bp, 8 predicted proteins | sample 7455021 | NCBI WGS metagenome assembly JACCED01 (sample SAMN15323456, study PRJNA562643) | freshwater metagenome | isolation source: river surface water | place: USA:Blue River Watershed | collected 2017-08-19 | reverse complement strand
TATATGCTCATTATGCATGCCGTATACGGGTTTACTAGTTGCAGCATTTCTTCTTAAAACTCTGTAATTTAATAACTGCTGTCTAAGTCTTTCATCTTCTACTGGGAATTTAAATAAACCTTCTTCTAATAAACGAATAATGTTTTCAACTAAGAAATTTTTACCGTATTTCTTAATCTCTTCGTTTGTTATAGGATCTTTTAATGAAACCATTCTAGAAAAATTAAATGCAGTTAATCTATCTGGTAAATGTATTGTTTCTTCTTCTATTGCAGTACGATTAGTTTTAGATCTTAAACGATAAGATTCATATCTAATATCTTCAATGATAGTATGCCCGTAACCTTCATCTGCATATATATAGTTTGGTTTCCATTTATAATTTAATTTAATTAATTCTTGAATCCAACGTTTAGCTGAGAATTCACTAGCACCTATATTAACTGCATCTAAGCCTAACCAGATTCCAGACTCAGGTAAAAATCCTGATACATAGAATTCTGTGCCGGCATTTTTATTCCAGTCAATGCCGATAGATATGATTGCATTTGTATAACCACGTATATTTAATTTATTGTAAAGCATAGATGCATCTAATGTATCTTTATAAGAGTAATCTAATCTTGCATCTTGCACCCAAGAAGATTTAAAAACACCATCAATTTCATCTAAGAATATCGCCATATATTCTGCCATAAAAGATTCTTGAGTAGATTCTCTTAATACCTCTTCTTTTATTTGTTCCCAGTGTGGAATTACAGATGATGGGTGATAGTCTTCTTTAAAATCAGGGCGTTCCAAACACCATTCGTAAAATTTAGATTTCTTACCAATAGGTGTTGATGTTGCTATTAACATAGTATCTGGTGTAGTTGCTAGAATTGGATTAATAACTTTATCTAGAACTTCTTTTGGAATCATATCCATTTCATCTAAATAAATAATGTCTGCGGAAAAACCACGCATTGTACCACCACCAGAACCATCTTGACGCATACCGATACCAGAAACAAATCCGTTTATACTTGCACCGTTCTGGAATTCCATTTTAAACGATGGTGATTTGATATATAAGTTATCACCAGTACCAGATGTTACTTCTTGTCGTAATTCAATATTACGTTTTACTAGTTTTTCCATTTCTTCAAAGATGTTAATTAATTGCGCTTGATAAGGAGTAACAATCATTATTGTTGGCCCCATTTCTACAGAATTACCTTTTAAATCTCGACCTTTAACTACTTTTAAATTAAATGCATAATATAAAAGTTTTAACGATATACAGAATGTCTTACCAGAACGACGACCTTCTCTAATTGCAATACGTTTAGAAGTACATCTTAATTGTTCTTTTTGATAATTTCTAATTGCCCATTTTGTATCTTTATCATCAAAGCCAAACATTAATTCAGCCCAAGCAACAGGATCAATTGTAGCTAATAATATTTTCTTTGCTTGCTCAATTGAAATCTCAGACTGCTCAGATATTTCCTTTATAAGATCCTTTGATTTCATAGGTAGTCCATTAGGAATATATTTGCATGGAATTATAAATTCTTTTTGATCTGGATACTTTTCAATTTGTCTAATTTGACAAGATATACAAGTTTTGTGCACATCTGTTTTTATATTATAATTGTCTTTATAATATTGAATCGTTTCAATAGGAATTTCTTTATTAGGTATATGATGCTTTATTCCATATTCATTTATTTGATAAAGCTCTTGAATTTCAGGTTTCATTTAAATCCTTCTATATGAATTATAATAATCTCTATCAAGATACATTAATTTTGCTTCATTGCCAAGAGCAGAACGAGCATTTAAGTGAGATTTAGACATTGCATCAAATGCTCGTTGTCGCATTGTACTTGCATATTGCGTAAACATCTTTTCTGAATTATTTGCAAAATCTAAACCACGTCTTTTTCTGCGTTCTTTAAATCCTGTTCTTAAAATATTAGTTGTTACATTTGCAACTTCTTTTGCTCCCATTACAGCTAAACCAACACCAGCCATAGTTAAGAAACCACTACCTGCTAAAGCACCAACATTCGCACCTATACCAGCACCAATTGCTGCACCGATAAACCCAGTGACAGTACTATCTTCTTTGAATCCTAAATATTTATTACCTACCATTTTACCTAATTGCTCACCAAAACCAATACCAAGTTGAGCCCCAGTATAACCACCAAGTATTGGTGCAATTCTACCAAGCATCATTTGCCCAGAAAACATACTGTTAGTAAATCCATTTTGAAGATTTCCTTTTAAACCTAAAAATGCATTATGTGTAGCTAAAGTTCCATTTGATCCTTGAACTAAATTAGTTGCACGTTTTAAACCAGCATTATTTGCAGCAAATTCAGAAAATACAAAATCTCTAATTGCGTTATCTCCACCTTGAGTAATAGAATCGTAACCAAAGTAACCTGTTAAACCTAACGATAAAGCCATCGTTAGTTTACTACCCTGCATCAAACCTAAATGATTTTGACTTTGTAAACTACTATGAGCATTTACTTTAGTTTTAATTGCAGAATTACTCGCTGCTTGACTAATGTCATCTATTAAATCTCCTTGAAGTCCAGAATTTACTATATTTTGACCTAAAGTAGTATATTGTCTTGGATTCGCGCCTTTATTATACATCATATATCCAGCAGATTGCTTATTGTTTTCTAACAATAAAGGATCGCCACCAGCAATACTTGAAAACCCATTAATAAAATATGATCCAACTCCCTTTCTTGCTCCTTCAGAAGCAAACATTACCCCAGCTGCTAAAATTGGAGTAGACATCAAAATGGCATCTTCTGCATCTGAATTGTTTCTGAATCCTAGTATCTCTCTTAAGCTTTGCATTTTTACATCCTTTGATGTCTAGATGGAGACATCTCCATATTTTCTTGTAAAGTTACTTGAGTTAAATAAGCAATGTCGTCTTTTCTTTTTTTAATATTTTGAGGACTTGCACCATAATATCTCATCATATTCATGTTACTAAATGCTGAATTGTGGTTTCTAATAGAACCAGAGCTCATTGATGAATTTGCTAAATGGCTGTCTAATTCTTTTAGATTTGCATGGTTCATTTTTTCATAGTTTACTTTTGAATTTCTAGTTTTCATTAAGTTCAAAAGATCAGTCTTAACTTCTTGATCAAATTTTTTATAACTATTTGGATTATAATTTTGACTAAAATTAGTTAGTTGTCTAAATTCATTACTAATATAATCATCATCTAAAGCGTTAAAAAAGTCGTCACCCTTTTTGTATTTTTGATCTGACATCTTTTGTTTCAATAACATCATTTGTTCTTGTGCATATGCGTCATATTGACCACGTTTTTGTGCCCCTTCCATGATTGATGTCAAAGTCATAAGATTAGCATTCCTTGCAACCTTGTCATAGTTAGCTAAAGTATTAAATGTTACTGATTCTCCTGTTTGATTTTTAAAATCCGCATATGCTTTAAAATAACCAGTAGAGTACATACCTTTATTGCCTTGACTTGCTTGTATTGCAGCTTTACCAAATGATTCATCATCCCAAAGTTGTTCTCCGCTTTTTGACTTATAAGGCAAATGAGCAACTGCACCTTTTCTAATTAAATCTAAATTTACATTTTTTCCATCTACATAAAGTAAACCAACTTGTCTACCATAAGTAGATTCGGCTGGATTTACATACATCTTTACATTTTTGCCTTCTTTGACCATGCTTTGTAATGCAATTTTAGCTTCTTCAGCGTAAGGTTGCGCAGCTCTATCATCGTGTGCAGTTTCAGGCGCATCTATACCAGCAAGACGGAAAGAAAACTTTGGTCTACTGCCCATGAATTGTTCTAAGCTACTGCCTAAACCAGATCTTTGTACTGTTAAGGTATCAGCATCTTCGACTGATAATTGATAACCTTTAGATAAATCAATTTCCATAAAGTTTGATGATTTTAAAAACGGAACTTCTTCTTGTGAAACTGGAACCATATCACTGAAAAATTCTTTAGTTTGCGGATCATAATTCACAATACCTGTGCCACTTAAATTCTTCATATACTTTTTTAATATTAAATTGATATCACCTTCATTTGAAAAATTACTTTTAGTAAATGCTTTAGATAAATATCTTTGTCGTGCATTCGTTAATCTAACATTATCTAATACAGATGCACTATACTCTGGACCTTGGTATGGAGAACCAAAGTCTGTATTTCTTTTACGCATCATTGCACTTAAACCAGATTCTCCCATACCTTCGATATTTGTTTTTTCACTTAAAGAAGTTAAGAAGGAGTTTTCAGTACCAAAGAATTCAGTTTGTTTTTTATACCAAGTATCATAATCAGGTACTAATACTGAGCTAGGGCCGGTTCCTTCAACATAATCGTTAATTGCATTTGCACCGTGTATCGCAGCAGCACCTAAAGCGTACATTCCAAAATGCTTCATGGTCATACTTGAAAAAGCTTTTCCTAAAGTTGTTTCGCCCGCAAGACCTGTTCTAAAAGTTTTCATCGCATCGTCAACGACTTTAGACGCAGCATCTGGATCTAAGTTTTTACCTGCTAGTTGATAATTTACTATATTGCTAAATGATCCTAATTTTTGAGCTTTTGTCGTTGTTTTTAAATTTGCTAAATTTGAAACTTTAGCTCTTACTCCGCTGAATTCGTATCCTTTTAAAAACATATTAGTTTTAGAAATCATGTGAGGTATGTTCATTTGCCTTGCCATGACTTCCATACCTTTGATTTGACCTTGATATGCTTGTTGTTGTTGCGATGCAAATTCTAATAAAGCTAAATTTTCTTTTGTACCTTTCGTTGTGGCATTAGTTGTAAAGTCTACATAATTGGGCCCCTTCACTTCTAATACATTTTGTTTAATTAGTTTCTGTTCCATATCTTCCATAATTTGAGGAACATCAATATTTGGGTAATCTTTTGTAGCTAATAAGCTTTCTTTTACTTCTAAATAATTAGTTAGTCTTTTTACACTAGGTCTAGCAGTTGCGATTTCTTCTACAACTTCTTGCTCTACTGGTTTTCCAGAACTATCCATTACTTGTACAACGCGTTTTTGTTGTTTCTTAGCGATTTTAATTTGACCTTCTTCAGGAGTTGCAACTTTAAATGCTTCTCCAGTAGTTCCAAGTAATTCTAATAACGTACCAGCGCGTTGTCTAAATAATGCTTCAAAAACACCATGCCCTTGCATTTGTTCCATCAATTTACCATAGAAAACAGATTTAAATAAACCACTACTTTTCGAAATGTTAGAACCTCTAAGCATTGCTCTTTCTTTACCAGACATTCTCATGTATGAATTTAAAGCTTCTGCTTGTTCAACTGATTCTGTTAATGCTACTCTTTCTGAAATTGCAACGTCACCATAAGACAAGTGAGTTTCTTTAAAACTCCCAATTGCTTCTCTCATTTTTCCTTGAGTATCTTTATTAGTAATATCAAAGTCAGGTTTATTAAATATACTTAACATATTATATAAACGAGCTTGGACTTCCATAGACATAGCTAATGGTCTTTTATAATCCATGACTCCTAATTTACCAAGCATTGCTTGATGCGATCTAATCACATCTTGAATATCTCTAACATCACCAGCTTTAGTATTATCTAAAAACGACTGCATTAAATTACTAAAGTCACCAGTTTTATATGCTTGTGCACGCGCTTTATTATACTCAATGCCAGTAGTATAAAAGTTTTCACCTGTTTGTAGTGAACTAGCAATACCTGCTCTAAAGAATGGATTATGTTTTCTTTTTATTGCATCGGATTGCGCTTGCATTTCTTTTTTAATATTAATGTCATTTACTGGCATTGATTTAGATTGCAATATTCCAGATATTTTTTGAGTACGTTCTTGTTCTGTTTGACCAAAAGTTTGAATTAGTTCTTCATTCACTTTTGCATCTAGATACGAACCAATCTGTTTTGATTCAAATGCTGCATTAGCAATAAATACAACTTTGCCTTGCATCTTGTCTGCAATTTGTTGAAATGCTTCACCGGAACTTACCCTAGGATTTCCTGTAATATCTTTTATTATATTAGTCTTTAATTCTTTAACTTCTTCTTGATGATTGGGAAAGCTTTTAAGTAAAACATCTTCAATATCTGATTCACTTAAATTTTTTGCATTATCACTTAGATATTCCAATACAGATGCAATCTCTGGATGCTGTTTGATAAATTCTACATTTGCTTTGGTACCAGGTAAATATCTAGCAAGATAGTTTTCTTTTTTTTCAAAAACATCTAATAGATTATTACTAGGATCTATCTTTAAATTTTGCATTGCCGAAGATAGAGTCTTAATATTACTGCCAATGATTTTTTGTCTAGTATTTAAATCTTTTTCTAAAGAAGCACTTCTTAAAGTATCCAATGCTCTTTCCTCTAAAGAACCAGCTGGATGCATTATTGTTTTATTATGATCTAAAACACCAGCAAGTATAGATTCATCCTTTAGGAAGGATAACATGGCATAATCTCTATATGTTAGTTTAGAGACATCTGTGCCACCTTGCTTTAATATTTCAGTAATGTTTCTAAACTGTAGCATACCGGATCTACGCATTTGCATAGACTCAGCTTTTTCATCAATTCTAGAAACCATTTCTGGTTGTAGTACTGCAATATCTAGAGCTTTTTCATCGACTCTATACAAGGCCATTTCGTGGATACTTCCAGTACCTTTACCTAATGTTTCAATATCGAATATCGCAGCATTTTTTAAAATATCTTTTGAACTTTTAAAATACTGTATTTGTTCGTAAACTACTGAACCCGCGTAGCGGCCTTTTTTTAAATCTAAGGATTCGCCGGGACGCAGGTTAACAGTTTCCTTTTGTCCTCCTGGATGCTCAACTACAACTTGCGTCGTAGACGCGCTAGAATTAATAAAGGTGCCAGCCGAGTTTTTTACATACATTTTCAGTCCTCATCTAATAGTAATAAATCTGATTCAGTTTCTGGACTAGCATTAAGTAGAGCAGTTCTAAGCTTTTGTATTTCTCCGAGTATCTTGTTATTGTTTTCCTCAGAGCCAAGTTTTGCTACAAATTCTGCTTTTGCTTTTCTAGTTTCCATTAATCTTTCTAACCAACGTTCTCTACGTTTTTCAATTCGATCTATCAGATCTACTAAAGGATGTACTTTAGTATTAGTGGAGATGTCTCCATTCTCATTAAAGCCAGTAATTTCTTTTAATAGAAAATCTCTACCATTATTCTCTTTATCTCCATTAGAAAGTATATTTAAACAACGTACTTTCATTAAGTCTACTAAAGCTAATTCTTCTACAATAGACATTTCTACTGGGTTAGATGGATCTACATCTAGATACTTCATGTAGTCTACAACCTTTTGTTCTATATGAAATTTTTCAACAATACAGGGTTGTCCAATAGGATAGTCTTTTTTCAAACCTTTGATAATATTTGCATCTTCATCATATTCTGGAATTGGACATTTAGAGAGAAATGGGCATTTGTCTGGTCCTTGACATGTAATTGGCGAAACACTGTAAACCGATGACTTAGTTCTGTTTCTAATTCTTTCATATTTCTTAACATCTAGTTTGGCTAAATATTTGTCATAGTTTGGATCATTCATTGATTCAAAAAAAGCTAGTTGTTTTTCTTCTTTGGATTGCATTGTAAAACTCCTTCAGTTACCGAAGTAATTTTAACAAGTATTCTGAAGAAACGCAAAGGGATATATATAATATATATATAAGGATTATGGGGTAGGTATAGTATATATATTTTTTAACGAAGAGTTGGTATCCGCCTACCCCCCTCTAACGAATAGATAGCTAGAGTTTTTTATTTTTAATCTTTAAGTAGGGAGCTATCGACGTCTAGCAAACTAAAACAAAAAAACTTAACAGTGCTTTCTATTCAGCACATAAATATGAATATAAGAAAAATGAAGAGTTTAGTTATGAGAAAAGTAACTGCTGTTGATTTAGTCAATAGCATCGAAAGTGCTAATAAAGTGGTCTCCACTCTTGCCCCAACTGGGGAAGGAACTTTCAGGAGAGTTTGGGTTGGTGGGTATAAGGTGTTGAAGAGGGCAAAGAGTAATTTACCAGTGGTAAGACAAAAAAATGGCGAAGCTGGTGCGAATGTGTTTAACATTGTTGAAGCTCAGTATTGGGAAAAATACAAGGGGTTGGGTGTGTTGGCAAAGGTGGAATGGGTAAGTGGAGATGGAAAATACTTGGTGATGGAGAGATTAGATTGCAGTGATGCTGCAAAATGCGAAAAGATGAAGGAATTATTTTCTGACTTTTGGGTGGATGGAGGTATCAGTGAAAGGGAAAATGGTATTCGGTGCATGGAGAGAGTCAGGGTGTATTTGCACCACATGATCCAAAATCGTAAACATGGGTCAGCAAGATTACTCATGACCCAACAAACTCTAACCAGAGATGGGGCGTGGGATAAAAAGGTGAACTTACTCAGCATTAATCATGCCGATGACTTATTGATGAAATTAAGGCAATTGCCAGGAGATGTAGCGCAGGATCTGCATTATAATAATTGGGGTGTGAATGATGCAAAGGAATTGAAAGTGTTGGATTATGCAGGTCTTTAAGCGTCATTGATGTTTGATAATTTAATTTAAGTATTTATATTGATTAGTTTTTTATTTTTAATCTTTAAGTAGGGAGCTACAAGCGCAGTAGTGAACTAAAAACTTAAACCAAAACAAAAAAAGAAAGGAAGTCCACATGTGGTTCTTCAATTTATTGTATAGACTTTTTATAGTCTTATTCATGGTGCTATTAGCGCCATATAAAGTATTGGCATGGTTATTGCCAATCAGTATTGTTTCGATCCTGGTAACAGGATTCGCGGATCTCTTTCTTGTAAAGGTGATGAAGAAGAAAGGATTCCTTTTTGAGGTGATTGCAGATTGGGGATATGTGTTGGTGGTTGTCTTATTGTCAATGAATCCTGTTACAAAAATGACAGAAGAAGAGAAATCAATGTTGCCTTGTGTAGGTAATATTGATAAGGAACTAGAATTCATCGTGGAGGGGTATCCTCGATGGAACAGCGAGTGTAAAAGTGTCATCCATGTGGGGCATGGATATTACGACACTGAAAGGGACGACACCTTTTTCTACACTGCTAGTGGGGCAAATAGTGTAAAGAACATCACAAGAGTTTACGATGAACAAATCCAGTACGTGTTTTCATGTAGGGGAGATGATTATGCATGGCTGGAATTATTGAAAGGGGATGTGAGCCATTCTTTAGGGGATAAGGAGGTGGAAATCATTAATGGAAAGGAGGTGAGGTTTTTCGCAAGGAAAGGAACAGTACTCATGACCAATCGATTTGCGAATTGGTTGTTGTTCTGGTAATAGACGAGATAAATAAATAACCCTACAGGCCTTTGTTTCGCTTGTAGGGTTTTTATTTTTACGCTTTAACGTAGGTCTTCGGACTCGTGTTTACCCCCTATCAAAGGAAAAAGAAAATGATTTTGATTATCATTTTGTGCGCTATTGTTGTTACCATGTTCGTTATTTCTTGCTTGTCAAATGACCCAGACGGTGTTGCCGTTACTGGGTTGTTCGCATTTGCAAGTAGCGTAATCATTTTGACTTGGCTTGATGTTCAGAATCCAGCATTAGTGACTTTTGTCACAATGTTGGTTCTTTTCTTCATTCCAAGCTTCAAGAAATAACAACAACAAAGCGTAGGCCCCGTCGAATTGCATCTTCGATGGAATCGGTCCGTTAGAATGCAAAAACAATTACCCACAGAAATGTGGGTTTTTTGTTTTTAACGTAAGCAACCACGTAGCGGTGGCAAGCCACCGAGGGACCGATTCCATTGTGGTTTGGTTTTTTATTTTTTCGCTTTCAATAGCGTAGCAATACCGGCCTATCTGTCAGGTCCCGTTTCGACGGTGAGACATTACAAAAACAACAGTTCGAAAGGAAGTCAGAAATGACAGAACTATTAGAAAAAGTTAAGAAAGAAGCATTAGATTGTGTAAGCAAGTACAGTCAAGTCACCTCGGTGGCTTTTCGGCCTGCGACAATGGATCAAGCAGCTTCTTTAGAAATTGCAGCAAAAGGTGAATCCTTCAGTACTCTCAAAGTGTTATCTGATCTGAAAAGATTTAGAAAATATGATGACGGTAACGAAAGGCTAGTGCCTATTGCTCAGATTGGTAGTTTAACTGCTGAACGTTTTATTAGCGACGATGTTGCGAAATTGGATGTTGATAGCGGCGAAGCAAAGAATTCGGAATTTTACAGACTCCTCGCAGATGCAGAGTATGGTGCTATTAGCCCAGAAATTGCAATCCGTAGAGGAAGCTTTGTAGCAGACTGGATCGATACCATGTTCGATGCGCCTTTGGATTTCAAAGCCTACGTAAGTGGCTTCCTGAACGCCAATGCGTATAGCGATTTCTCAAGAAGCCAGATCCAATTCTATATTGCGGATTTTACAAAAGTTAATATCGTGGTTGTTCGAAATGGGAAGAGATTTTCATTAAGAAACAACAATGAGAAGGTGACTAATGTTTTTGGAGGTCAGGATGGATCAGCTTTGTTTGCTGGGCCAGACAGCAAGACCATTCAATTTCGTTTAGCCAGTTTTCACGGTGCTACTGTTAGTTCTTCAAAGCAGAGTTCAACCCCAAAAGGGAAGAATCTGTTTGGTAAAGGTTTGTTGGCCAAATCACACTTGTCTTCTGTTGAAGAAGGTTGTTTGGTGTTTGACAAAACAAAACCATCGAAGAATAACATCGTAGTATTGGATATCAACTCTGTAAAGGGCCTTTGGGCAACTGAAATCAAGAAATTGGTTTCCGGATCATCAACTGTATTTAGAATCATTCCGCAAGGAAGAGATGAAGAGGACAAAGTTGTTTTTACGGAAATTACAAAAATTAGCAAAACATCAAAGACATCTGCCACTTACCAATGGGCGAGTGTATGTCACCCAGATGGTTTGTTAATGGATTTGGTCACCAGATTGATGCCAAAGGACGTAGTCCAATCAGAATTGTCTCCAAGCCAAGAAAACATAATGGGTTTAATAGGTAGCGTTGCTACTGATTTGAATTCAGCAGTTTTGACTGGACGGGCGAACAAGAATCAAGTGTTATCTTTTATGTGCAGTTATTTACCCAAAATGCGTACGCGCAAGTGTATCATGGTTGGGGTTGCCCGGGGTCCACAGGGGAAGAAAGTGGAGCAATTTACGGTAACTGCTGAGGATGGAAGTGTTGAGGTATTTGAGGTATTGAATCAAGGTCAAATTTTAGATATTATGGACAGAAAGAAATTTGTTGTTGGAAGGAATCCGATGTTGACACCAGCGGGGATCTGTGTGTTGGAGAATAATAAGGGATCGTATTTTGGTGAAATATATGATATTGAAGAAGATGTGGTGAGTGTATTTACGGATATTGACTGTAAGAATTTACAGGCAGATGATGATGGTGATGATAATGCGTGTGATCCAAATGAATTATTGGTATCTATAATGGAGAGACACGCTCTATGGGTAAAGAGAAGCATATTTGCTTTAGGTGTAAATATAGAGAATGATAAGAAAGGTAGAATAGTAGAAAAGAATTGGACAATTGATAGAATAGTGTCAACGTTGGAACACAGCACCTATCACGAAAAATTTGTGAGGGATGAAAAGAAAAGAGCAGCAATCGATTTTATTAATAATTATATTTGCGGTGTTGAACAACCAGTTGTGGGATTGAGTAGTGATACGAGTGTGAATATATTATCTCAGATTAAATGGGTAAAATGGAGTGGTGAAGAGAATAATGTGGTGAAACAAGCTAATACTTTGTTGAGAGAATACAAAGAAGATGAAAATGGGAATTTGGTAAAAGGTAAAGGTTTATATAATAAATTACTTGGTGTAGCGGGATCTACGTTTAAGAACAATGAGAAACCTTATGTATGGGTGCCAGCTGATTTGTGTTCATTGAGATTATTACTTTTATACTATGTTTCGGTATGGTTCTGTCAAACCGCAATTGACTGGAAGAAAAGAGCTTATAGAGTTATCTCTGTATTGTTCTTAGCTGACAGTCAAAATTGTGGGTTGAGAGACTATGCAAAACTAAGTCCAAATAAAGTACTAGTCAAGAAAATGGAAGAATCACGTGGTTGCTTAGTACATAAGATGGAAGAAGCAAGATGGACATCATCTGAGTCGGAACAAAAGCCAGATGATGCGAAGGAAATATTAATCAATAATTTGGTAAAGAAGAATCAAGATCAAATATTAATTTGTGATTTGCTAGGTGGGTTAATTGGAAGTCAAGTTGCGGTAACCAATGAGAACATCAAAGCTGTAACGGGTTTGGATATTAATTGTTTCTTACAGCCAGAAGATCAATTGTTTTGGAATGTTAAATGGGTAAATATGATGTTCAGTGCTTTAACAAGAGCATTTGGGGCAAATCCAGATCGTAGTTGGAAATCATTAGCGAAGAATGCATTTGCTTGTACTGATGAAGGTGATTCTACAGTGGCGTTTATGATTAGTGAAGCCGAAGATGTCTATGGTAATTTAGCAAGAAATGTCAATGATCAATGTTTGCTTGGTATGATGTTAAGGAAAACAATTAGTGCAAATAAGATACCAAATTTGGTAAAAGCGTATAATTCAATTACGGAATTAAATAAAGGTTGGCAATATTGGTTGAATAATCAAACAGATCTATATAAAGAGTGGGTAAAGCATTTAACAATGTCAATGACACATGTATATAATAATACAAATGTGGAAAATGTGTTAGAAGTAAATGTAAATGTTAAGGCATTTCAAAATTTTCTAAGAATCAATAATTTGGAATTCAATAATGAATTAATTTTGGGATTATGTGGAATCAATGGTACTAGAAGAGATCAACAAGCTGACAAGCAAAGTATGATTCAAACAATGTTGGAATATGCGGAATTAATTGATGATAGAGAGAAAAAAGAATTAATGGACATCGAAGATTTTATTATGAATGTATTGGATGATGTTGCGTTTCAATCATATGCGAAAGTAAGTTACGATCAATGGGTGAAATTAGGTAAGAAGGCAGAATTGACTGTTGCGGAATTTCAAACTAAAAACAAGAACATGAGTTATTCTACGTGGTTTATGGCTGGTTGGAAAAATGGCGTATTTAAAAGATGTAATGATTTAAATGCTGATCTTAAATCCTTTATTAGTGATTTCAGGAAAGAATTCGAAAGTAAATTGTGGAAAACGTTGGAAGGTAACGAAAGTTTGAATAGGATGTTGGAATGGGCGAATAATGAAAAGACAAGCCATTCTAATCAAATGGTTGATGTAATTATATCTAATATTTCAAGAACTCTAAGAACATTGGATTACTGGTATGTAAGCAAGGATTTCAAAAGTATCCGTACCAATTCAGAAAACTGGAGGAAACGTAAAGGTTTAGAAATTGGTGGGGCTAAATTTGACCGATTCAAGTCTTCAACAAATTCATACCAACTAGTTGAAAAACTAATTCTTCAGAAGGGCTGGACACCTGCTGATATCAATTTTCACTTTACTCTAATGAGACCAGTGATTGAGAAAAGACTAACTTTTGTAACAAAAGACAACCAATATGGTAGTTACTTTAGTTGGAAAGAGATCAAATCTTGGACTTTAACAGGTACTGCTGACAAAATGACTATGCACCAACTAGCTACTGGGGTTTGTGGTACATTTTACAACTAATCAACACTCTACTTAATCGCACTTCTTTGCTTCTTTCTTAAAAACTTTATAAACCGAACTTATTTGCTTCTTGCAGATAGTTCGGTTTTTTTTCTCTTTGGTTTTTATTTTATTTACTTTTTAATAGAGGACTTGTCCCGCCCCGTTTTGGGTTCTACGTTTTGTAGACATAACACTGACCACAAAAGGCAAAGGATCGAAAAATGCCAAGTGTAAGAAAATTAAATATTTTCGGGAAGGTTAGCCAGGCGGCAATCCTTTCTGAAATCGGTAGCTTAGGCTACGGTGGAAAGATCGGGTATCTTTTAATTGAAGGTCTAGAAGATGATGTTGGCCAAATCATCCTCAAGGCTGTAAAGCAAAAGTTTCCCGAAGTGGTGTGTCAAGTTCGGGAGAACATTGTTGGATCGAATAAGTTTGAAGCTTGGGTTGCTGACCCAAATCAAAACAAGAAGCAGTTGGGTGGGCTTTACTGTGTTAAACAGAAGGCACCAAGCTTGACTGTAGTAGATCCAAAACCAATCGTTGTTGCTCCAAATCCAGACACAAAAATCGTTAATCAAAGTGAGATCGAAACTGTCCCCCCAAGACGAGTGGATCCACCTGTTGATGATGATGTTGGTAGTGGTGTCAGAATTATGGAAACCTCATTTGGATTAAGATATTCAATTATCAATGATTCAAAGTTAAAGTTTTGTTTACCACAACAGAATGTTCCAAAAGATGACAAATTAAACGAATTCTGTCCGGAAGTATACTTCCAATCAGATGACGTTTTGGCTTATGCAGGGACGAAACAATTTGCATTGGTTAATGCGGTGAATTGTTCGGGCATTATGGGTGCTGGAATGGCAAAACAATTTAAAGAGGCGATGCCTAAAGAATATTATGAGGATTATAAAAATTATTGCAATTGGTGGAAAGACAACAAGGCAAAGGCGCCGGGATTTGGGTTTTGTCATTTGGTAATTATGAATGGATTGTATGTGTTTGGTTTGCCAACAAAGCTTCATCCAGATGATGAGTTGAACATTGAATTATATAAAGGTGGTTTAAGATCGTTATTACATCTTCTTATGGAAGCAGAAGAACATACGGGGGTTAAACCTTGGGTACTTATTCCTAAGAGGTTAGGTAATGGATTGGCAAGACCAAAGAAAATGAATGATGTAGAGTGCAATGTGCATTTAGAGAGGGCAACGGCAGAGGTTGTGGAACAATTTGGTGGTATTTTGAATGTGGAGAAGTTGCTTTGGTTGGATGAATTGAATTCGAATTTGATGCCTGATCCTAGTTTGAGAGTGATAAATATTTCCATGCACACTAAAATGCTAAGGGACACATTTAGGTTTAATCTCCCTGAAGACTTTACTCGCTCTTGGAAAATTGGTGCGTTTGATATGATCAATAGCTTGGGCGGTCAATACTTGGTTGCGCAACCTGATGGTGGAAGTTGTATGATGGGACTTAATTATTGGAGTGAGGATTTTGGAATTCCGGAGATTGAACCAGAAGAAGTTTATAATATACTCAGCAATAAGCCTCAGGCTTATCTATCAAGTTATGAATTGGAGGCCTTACAAATTTTAAAATGGGTTAGATGGTTAAAGAATAATGTTAATGAAAAATTAGTTGTAATGACGGATAATTTTGGGAAGTACAGGTGGTTGATGGCTGAAGACAAAATGATATCAGGTTATGCTTGTAGAAGTTTATTGGACTTATCTATTCGTAAAAAATTAATTGAGAAATTATGGGTGGAGCTAAGAAGTGTAAGAGAGAGGATTTGGTTTACTTTTAATATCTACTGGACAGGTGCAATAATTAGAGAAGCAATTGAAAAAAGTAACATTACATGGGAAGAAGATAGGAATGGAAGTGGAATGAGAAGGGATATGATTTGTGGATTATGTAATACTTATGTAAATAATGATGGAAGTACAAAAGCAAGAGAGAGTCAATTAACAAGAAATCGTATCCTCATATGCCCTGCAGATAAAGGGGATGAAACTGCTTATAAAATGTATCATAAAGGTTTCTATTATACTGGCCCAACAAACTGGTCTAGCGGTGCAGGTTGGATAGGTAAGCCAAGTTGGGTTAAATCTCAAAAAGATTTCGAAGAGGTAAAAGCATTTAATAATAAGAATTTATTTAGGAAAGAATATACAATTTAATAATTATGATTAAAAATAGATAATAATACCCCCGAAAATTTAATGGTTTTTTATTTCTCTTGGTTTTTTATTTTCTTAATTTTTTTTTTTTTTGTTCCTTTTAATGTAAGTCTTCAGACGAGCAAATTAACAACAACAAACAAGGAGCACAACATGAAAGCTTTAGTGATTGGGGATATCCATGCATCCCTAAGTAAGGTAAGTCAATTACCTTATAAAAGCGTGGAAAGGGTGATTTTATTGGGCGATTTATTGCATGGAAATAATGGTGCTTTGGGTGAGGATGTAGTGGATTGGTTTATGAAGATGGGAAGTAAGGTGGAATTGGTGTTAGGGAATCATGAAATCCTTCCTATCATTTGTTGGAAAAGAGGAAGTAAATGGTCAGTGAAAGATGTGGTGAAGTGGGATTATGGTTGTAGAGGCGAGGGGAAGGATGATAAGATCGAAAGGATTCATGGAGAGTGTATTCGAGATGTAGTGAACTTAGGTGATGCAAGGATGAAATGGTTGGCAAGTGGCAAGGCAAAATTGATTTATGGTAACAAGGAATTCTATCATGCTAGAAAGGGTAATGGAATGCAGGTGTGGGAAGATGAAGGTAATGAATGGTTTGGTATGGCGGTGAAGGGCGAATTGGATATTGGAGGGAAGGAAATTTGGGTAGGTCATGAGAATGTGAAAAAATGGAGTAAGGGAGAATGGAAATTTAAACAAAGGTGTAATGGGGTGATAACTTGTTTAGATTGGGGTGTCAAGAAAGGTGGAGAATTAGGTTGGGAAATCATTGATATGTAATGATCTAAAAAATATTTTATGTGGTTTTTTATTTTTCGAGACTCCGCGGTTTTTAATTTCTACGCATTTTTTTATTTCTCCCTTTCAGTTCGTATTAGATGAACGTATTATGACGTAAGCAGCATCAACAAGCTAAGAATCTACTTAATTCGGAAAGCT
>JACCED010234310.1_pt1 | contig 16908 bp, 17 predicted proteins | sample 7455021 | NCBI WGS metagenome assembly JACCED01 (sample SAMN15323456, study PRJNA562643) | freshwater metagenome | isolation source: river surface water | place: USA:Blue River Watershed | collected 2017-08-19 | reverse complement strand
GCCCGAGGCATAGACTGTACAAAAAAACAGTCATAACAAGCCATGAAAACCGCCACTGCGCCGTTACCACCGCTGCGTTCGGTCAAGGTTCTGGACCAGTTGCGTGAGCGCATACGCTACTTGCATCACAGCTTACCGTAAGCTTCCCTGTCAAGTTAACAGTTAAAAATAGAGTTTCCCGCTGACTGAATTGCCCTTGGCATGTAAACCGAGGGCGGTAAATTGTTCAAAGATTCGTGCGGTCTTTCCTCGTTGTATTCCGTGCGCCACTGGTCGCAGATTTGCTCGACTTCCCGCATTGATGCAAACAGATGAGCGTCCAACACTTCATGCCTGAAGGTTCTGTTGAATCTCTCGGCAAATGCATTTTGGTTTGGCTTGCCAGGTTGGATAAACATCAGTTGTACACCTCGGTCCTCGGCCCATTGGCGAAACGCGTGACCCGCCATTTCGGCCCCGTTGTCGCAGCGGATTGCGTCTGGCAAGCCATAGAAATCCACCAGACGATTCATCACTCGTATTAATCTGGCTGCTGGAATTGAGAAACCTGGCTCAACAGCCAGTGCTTCGCGATTGGACTCATCGATGATGTTGAGCACTCGAAATCTTCTGCCGTCATACAAAGCATCATGGACGAAGTCCAGCGCCCACACTCGATTGTGTTGGTCGAATACAATCAGTGGCTGTTTCGGCCGTGTAATGACTCGTTTCTTGGTTCGCCTTGGCATGTTCAATTTCATCTCACAGTAAACCCGATGACAGCGCTTGTGGTTCCACCGATTTCCATCTATGCGAAGCTTGTTGAAACACTTCCAGAAACCCCAGCGGGAGTGCTTCTCCACGACCCTGTTCAGGGCTTCAATCAAAGCGGCATCACGTTGAATTCGCCTTGATTCAGATTGGCTGTAATACGTCGTCCGAGAAAGCCCAAACAGCTCACAGGCTTTGCTCACCGTCAGACCAAACTTTGCAACCGCACGTCTGGCCATTTCTTTGCGCTCAGACGACGTTAAAGCTTTTTTCCGAGAACATCCTTCAGCGCAGCAATTTCAAGGGCTTGCTCGGCAAACAAACGCTTGAGCTTGTCGTTCTCGACTTCTAGCTCGCGCATGCGCTTGAGCTCAGAAACCGACACGCCAGCGTATTTGGATTTCCACTGATAGTAGGTCGGCTGGCTGATGCCATGCTTCCTGCAAACTTCCGCAACTGCAATTCCAGATTCGCCTTCATTCAAAATGGCAACAATCTGGCTTTCTGTAAATCGTGATTTCCTCACTTCGTTCTCCTGCGTTATGCAGGAAATTCTAAAGTTTCATCTGTTCGCTGTCAGGGGAAGCTTACGCTACCGATAATCTGCCTTGAGTTTTCGGCCTTCCTGACATTTTTTCTCGCTATCGGTAACTGGTGTAAGCGACTTTTTCGGTCCGATCCGAATGCGCTCTAATGTCGGAATAACACGCACACCTATCTGAGGTGATGCTCCGCTCGTACGCAGCGAAACAAACTGCCAGCGTCACTCAAGCAACTCGACGAGCCACGTCATCCACTCCTTGCTACTGAAACCATCCCGCTCGTGCGCTGAAAGCTCTTCGACGGCATCTTCGATCAGATATGCCGTCTCCTCACTCAGCAACCCATCTGCGACCCACTCATCGGCGCAATATCCACCCTTCTTAAGAGCAACGACGATCTCATCCAGTGTATCCGGGCTCACGGGGCAGCCATCCTCTTGGAATTATCTGCTGATGTCGGCCGCCACTTTTTCGATAGTAGTCGCGTCAATGCCCAACGAACCGAGCATATCTCGATCAACGTACTCTGTTGACATTCGAGCGACATCGGCTCGTGCCGCTTCGAATACAAAGACCTCCGAGATTAATTCCAAAATGAAAAAACTGGGGAAAATCTGGAACTCTCGGAATCCGCGCGTTGAAATTCGGTATCGATATACGACCCCACCGGAGAGCCCATACTCAAGGATCTCGATACCAGAACCATCCAGATAGTCATAATTCTTTTTAACTATCATTTGCCTATTAAGAGCCTCGTACATCAATTCAGACAAAACTGGATGCTTAAGAGCTGGATTTATATCTCCATACAATAACTGGCGATAGCCGAAAAACGAAAGTACGTCCAGAGGACTGACACTTCTCCCTTGACCAGCGCGCAACACCGTTACTGGTAACGTTTCGAGTTCCTTAAACGGGCTACTAAACTCAAGCAAGTGGCTCTCGGCTAGATTGACGAATATCCCCTGTTGCTCACATATTTTTATCCATCGCAGCAGTTGGTACTGATCTGACCATCTATCTGCCGATATCAAAGACCCATTGATGCCGATCAGCTTTTTGATATTCTCGAATTTTTCTTGGTCTTTTTCTTGAATCAAAAAATCATGCGTTCCACTCGAAATAGAGGCAGATGGGACGGCGGTCGCCATGAGGCCAGAGCAATCGCCAATCAGACCGTTAGCGAATATTTCATGAAACACCGTGACCGCAACAACAATATCAAACGGTTTTTTTGTCAGGTCGGGCCCCAAATTGGATAGATCTGCACAATAAAACTTAACGTTACTGAGGCCCAGCGATAGCGCTCGATGATTTGCCAGCTCAATAGCCGAGTCGCACGGGTCGATACCGATGAACTCACTATTGGGGTACCTCTTCGCAAGTAAGCTGAGGAGCACTCCGTTATCGCATCCAATTTCAACGACACGTGCGGCGGGAAGCTCAGGGTATGCATCGAAAAACCAAGTCGAGAATGCTTTTGTTTTGGCCCTATCAAACTGCGAAAACACCGAATTTGCGAGCTCAATATTTTTATTTTTTAAGACGTAAGGATTAACATCGATACCGGAAGCACGTGCATCGATCGCATCGCCAAATTCTTCGGCAATTTTTCCAAATTTTTTTGTTAGCTGTCGCCAAAAACTCTCTGGCTTTTGAGATCCAGAAATCCCTAACTCGCGATATACTCCTTCAATGTACTTTGCGGAGCTAGAACCGTCATTCGATGTGTTTTTCATTTTTTTGGAAGTGCTGAAATCAATTTACGACGAGATTTAATCGCGGTGGTACATTTAGCACAGTCGCTCAGAATCCATGCTTTTTCCGTAACTCGTCAAAGTTCACAGCGATCTTGAAGAAGCTGTGAACAACTTTTTCACCCGACGGGAGAGCCGCATTCTCGCCGACATATCGTTCCAGATATGCCCTGGTTGCCTCCCTAACTGACGGCCTAGTCATACCGGCAACCTGGATGATACGACCATCTAAATCGCCGATAAGAGCATCAATCTTTTCTCTATATTCATAGACATTTCGGGTCGCTTTCTCGCGTCTCGCCTCTCTCGATGAGGCTGCCTCTTTAACCAGCGCATTGACTAGACACAATAGACTCGGAGACTCTAAATCGAAGTGCTCGCAAAGGCTGGTTAAATCTATTGATAGCTTCAACTCCTTCGCACACGACTCAACATCCTCTAGAACCTCGAAAGTCTGTTCGTCGGTCTCTCGCGGGAGCTGTAGTCGTAGCAATTCAAATTCTTCGTCGCTCTGAGATCTGAGCCATGACGATTGAGTCATCCAAGCAAGGTCGTTCACTACCGCTGCGACGTCGCTTCGTGTCAGTACGCCATCATCCTCGACCTGGAAGCCGGCAGGATCAAAATCCCACAATTCAATCTCTGATTTCCAGACCGCTCTTAAGATCAGGTATGAAGCTCGATCTTCATCCATCGCTTCGCTTGGCGATCCGGTACCCACCCGCGCACTGACCTGCTCTCCACTGTCATCGTCCCAGGAGAGTTCATACAAGTTCCAGGTATCACTTCTCCGATCGACAGCAATGCGGTACTCAGAGGTTCGCGAGTGCATCGGGCTCCACGACCAAGACACCGTGACGACATGCTTCGCCGATTTCGGTGGCTTTTCTGCTTGTTCACTTCTTGGGTCTGCGATGGTAGAGCCGATGAACGAACTAAGCTCTTTAAAATATCTTAACGTTGGAGATTTTTTCGGGGTTTTTCGACTGGATTTTTTTGAGTTATTCCGCATTTCTTTCGCTCAACAGAAATATTCGCAAATTCATTCTAGTGCCAATAAGACAACAAGTTCAGCGGGTTTAGACAGCCCAGAAAACGAATTTAACGCGTGTGATGGCAACCACCTATTCCGTCTCAACTTTACAGACCGCTTTCATTACGCGACTCAACAGCTGGTCTCGAGACCGAGATCCGTTCATAGGTGGAAGTACAGTCTGTGAAGGCAGCATCAGTGAAGCCACCTGCGCGTGACGCGCGAAGTTGGTGAGCTGCATCGGACTACCCGACCCGTCTTTCTCGATCGACGAATCAATCACGCCGATCACTTGACCGGAATACGATACGACCGGTCCTCCCGAGCTCCCCGGCTGAATAGGGATCGATACCTGCAGCAATGTCGGCTCACTCGAGGGGCCTGAGAGAGAGGTGACATTGCCTTCCGTGAACTTCGCCTCGGCACCGAGCATCTCGGGGTTCGGGAATCCGATCGTGAACGCCGACATACCGACCGAGATGTCACTCGATTTGCCGAGGGGTAGCCACTCAGGGGTGGGCACCTTGGTTCGTAGGAGCGCGAGATCGTTGTCTGTGGATTCGCGTAGGACGTCCGCCTCCCCTTTTCGGCCGTCCGGAAAGACCACCGTGATTTTGGTTGCGGTATCGACCACGTGATATGAGGTCATCAGTAAGCCATCCGGCGATACTGCGAAACACGTGCCGGTTCCTGTCATAGGATCGTCGTACTGAAACTGCGACACGGCATAGGCGCAGCTCGAGGCGCTACAGCTTGGCATGCGCACCTTGAGCACGAGCTTGTTAGTCTTGCCAGATTCAAGATCGACTCGGGGCGTATCGTCTTCCCCTTCATCGAGTTCCATCAATCGACCATCTGCCGTAACGATACGCAGATCAAGGTCTGCACACGCCCGATCGCAGGCCGCGATCACCGTGGCGTCATGCGCACCTGTGATATCGAGCGGAATCGTCGTTTCTTCACCATGCCCGAGTCGCCCAACGTATACCGTGCCGATCTGCCGAATAGTCCGGTCACGGCTATCGGCCTTTGCCTTGAGCCACCCACTGTAATCCGCCATCTGCAGCCGTGCCTGGTGCTCGCTGGAGCTGACGTAGGAGTCGCAGCCTGTCATCAGAACCGCTGACACCAGAATTGAAGCGATGAGGTACTTCACAGCTGATGTATTTCTCGAACGCGCAGTTTGAACGTTTCGATATCGACCTGCTGTCCATGCAACACAGTGAACGGATGTAGTTCTCTCGGAGGCGCGACACCATAGTTGTATGCGAGATCGAGATCAGTCCAAATCACGCAGGGATTACCATCAACGAGATAGAAGTCCGGATTGCCGTCGAAATTGCGTTCTAGACGCTGCGCCATTGTCGGCTCAACCCAACCATCCGGTCGTTTTGTGTACCCACCAACGAACGGCTCGTCTGATATGAGCAGATCCTCGGAGAGGATGGTGGGTCCGTCTTTCCGAAACTTATTTTCTTCCATCAGCAAAATCCTAAGCGACGACTAGCTCAAGCTTTGATACGGATTTGGCGCTGGCGCATTTAAAGTCGAGCTAGTTACAGATTTGCTCCCATGCGCCATCTACACACCGCCCGATACGACACCCGAGTTCCGGCAGAGGCTTGAGACCGCAAGAGAGCGAGGGTGTTCGGTCGCATATCTGCTCCCAGGAACCGTCGATGCACCGACCTATCCGGCAACCTAGATTCGGGAGCGGCTTGATCCCGCAGGATAGCGCTGGATTTTGGTCACATATTTGCTCCCACGCACCATTCACACAACGCCCGATTCGGCAGCCGAGCTCAGGAAGAGGTCTAAGCCCGCAACTTGCGGACTGTGCGGACGCGTCCGTGGTCGGCGTGATCGAACCTATGCCGATCATTGCCAGTACAACCAAAACTCTAAAGAACGTCATAAGTTTTTCCTCATAGAAAAATATCTAACATTAGATCCGCCAGGCCTCTAATATTTGGCCGTCAGTGATCGTATCAATCTCATGAATCACAATTAGCTCGTGATCTCTCAACTGGCGAAAGAATTCGGGTTCTGAACGCACGATCGGTAACCACGTTGTCTCTGGGCCTAGCTGCCCGTGAAGTTCGGTATAGCCACCGATCACAACGTCTCGACCTTTTCTATCCTGGATCGTGCAATAGACGATCGAGGGGGTTACACAATCATCTAACTCCTCAGCTAGATAGGACATCATCTCTCGGGCAAATGCCAATCGATCGCTATCCGCGATTGGTTCGTCATCCTCAAGCCCGACATGGCTGCGCAACTCCGAGTCGTCCAAGTATCGCTGGGAGAAGATTTCAAAATTTAAGGCGATCAAATCATTCGAAGCGCTGAAAAGATCGTCCCATCCGTCGATCTCAAGGTACTCGTGAAGCGCTTTCAATTCGCCGCTATCGGATCGATGGTTGAGGAAGCCCTCGATCATCGCATCGACGCTTTTTTGGAGCACCTCAGGGACTGCGATTAATGTCATGACAGTCGTGCTCCCAACACTTAAGACGCTCCACGCTCGTGATGCTTCTCGCGGTATTCGTCTATTAGGGACAACACCGTCAGCGCGTATGCCCGACAGCCTTCCTGATACTCCGTCTGTGACCAGAGGCCGGCTTCGTATTCGTTCACGCACTGCGAGGGTTTCGTGATCCTGACGCTACGCGCGTGATCGAATCCGCGCTCGAAGACATTACACGCCTCTCGGCAGTCCGGATCCTTTGTAACGTCGAGGTAGTTCATTACGCGCAGCGCAGCATGGGCGTGTTCAATCGCCGCCGCCTGATCGAACGCGGTGATAGGGGGCGGCAGATATCCATCGTCCTCGACATGTGTGCATCCTGCAACGATCAGGGCAACTAGGGACGCTAAAGTGATGATCATTAGTCGCATGCTTTATCGCTCCGCATATTTACCGGCGGCTGCACCGAGAGCGTCGCCGACGGTCTTTCGTAAGGACGCCGGCCCGAGCACTTCGACGTTGGGTCCGTGGCGGAGGATGTCCATCACGAGCTCGGGCTCGTGCTTGTAGGGGATACGCAGGATCACCCCGCCGTCTTTTTGCGGCTCGCTCTTGACCCCGGGATGCCACTCCTCCTCGGCGACCCAGCGGGCAGCGAGCTCGTTGAAGCGAAGTACCGCGATCTTATCCGCCTTCCCGGTGAAGATGCCGTAGCCGGAATCTAGCTCCGCAGCAATCAGATCGGGTGGCGGGTCGTACACGGCCTCCGCCATGCAGCGCGGTGACGCAATGCGATCCACTGAGAACACCCGCATCTCCTCACGCTCATGACACCAGGCGGCGAGATACCAGTTACTACGATAGAACGTTAGGCGTAGCGGGGATGCGCTGCGGGTTTTCGCCTCGTCCCGGCTTCGACTGCGATAGCGGAACTCCAAGCGCCGCCGGGAGCGCAGCGCCGCAAGTACCGTCGCGAAAGCATCTGCCGCGGTCGATCGGAGCTGCGACATCCGCAGCCGAACCCGATCCTTCAACTCCCCTCGCCCAAGGGCGCGATGGCGGGCCTTACCGAGTCGGGCACGGACGGCCTTGGTCTCGTCGCGCATGAACCCCGGAGGGATCTGCTCAAGCAGCGCCTCCGCTTCCAAGATCGCCGAAATCTCCTGCCCGGAAAGCCCGAGAAGCACTGCGGCGTTCACATCCTCCGGGCCACGCTCCAGCCGGTAGCCATTCAGGTTTCGGTCGTACTGGATGTCGAGCCCCCGCTGGTCGCGCAGGAACGCAATCAGCCGCTTTATGGTTGCTGGAGAAGCGCCCAGTTCATCGCAAAGTGACGCGAGCGATCTCGCCTCGCGAGTTCGCCAAAGAGCATCGAAAAGATCCTGGAGTTTTTCGAATCGGGCCATGCGGTATCACTTAACGGCAGTGGTGGATCAGATTTTGAGACGAAGATACTTGGCCGTATAGCTGCTTGATAAATCGTCAATGAAAACCGCCCATTTTTCGAAACTCCACCCCGCTGAGTGCCAAGTTCGCTCTCCCCGCCGTGTCAGTCGTTGACCCACCGGCGGACCACCCTAACGGCGCCGTTCACCTTTGGGACCGTTTCCCCTATCCTGCTCCTATCTACCAACCAGCCCACAAGCACTGCCGCCATGCCCCCCGCCTCCGGAATCCTCACGATCCCCAAAATAGCGAAGTACCTGAAGGTTGCCGAGAAGACCATTTACAAGCTTGCCGGCGCAACGAATATCCCGTCATTTAAGTTCAACGGACTTTGCCGGTTTTGGAAGGCGGACGTCGATGCTTGGATTACCAAGCGATCGACCGTCCGAGTTCCGACACGATCACGACACTGAAAACACTAATCCGACTCCATGGCTCAACGATCGTGCCGGAGAAATAAAATCACATCTCTTTAGATGAGCTCGTTAAAGGATAAAGCTGGAGTAACACTGTGGATCTGAACAACTTCATCGAATCCCTAACCCCAGCCGTCATTGTTGCTTCAATTACCATCGCGCTCATCGCGCTAGTCCGATGGTGGGCCTCTAATCCGCCAATACTTGATGTGACCGACGAGCTTCGACGACTGCGACAAGTTCTCGACGATAAGGAAACCGCAAGCCCGCAAGCGATTCGAGACGCTACGGAAAACTCGTCAAACAGCGTCGTTGTTTCACTATTTAAAGAGACACAAAGCGGATTTCTCGACTTAGTCGACGACACGGGCGTACGAACCTACTCACTACGCCCCTACCAGAGCATCTGGACCGCACGTGCACTTCTAGCAAAGCGAGTGAATATTGCTCTTTACGAAGCAATGCCTAATATTTTAATCGGCGTCGGACTTCTCTTCACGTTTTTATTTCTCGCGCTGGCGCTTGCGGATGTCATCCCTGCCTTACGAGATGGCGCAGATCCCGAGTTGATTCGCTCGTCAATATCAGACCTACTAAAAAACGCGTCTGGCAAGTTCCTAACGTCGATAACAGGAATGGCGTGCTCGCTGCTCTGGACTTACTTCAGCAAACAGAACGTCGAGGCACTCGAGAGCGAAATAGATTCTCTTTGCAATGCAATGCAGCGGCACGTCGCGCCAATCGGAGCGGAGGCTGCCATCGCCACCCAAATGGCGATATTCAGCGAAATACTGACCGTGAACCGCGAGCAAGTTGGGCAGCTTAAGAGATTTGAAACCGACTTCGCGGTTGCAATTGGCAAGGCTCTTGGAAGTCAGATGCAGCCCGCTTTTGAGCAGCTCACCTCTTCAATAACGAACGCACTCAACGCACTAACGGAGAAAGTCGGATCAATGAATGAAGACGCTCTTGGAAAGATGCTGAGAGATTTCCAAGATGCTATTCGCGAGCACTCGGGAAAAGAGATGGCAGCTTTTAAAGAGTCTCTTGTAGAGATCGCTAAGCAGATCAAAGAAGCGGCGGAAAAGCTCGAGGGCGCTGGAATCAAAGTCGTTGGAGACCTTGAAACCGGAGGGAAAGGAATTACCGATGCGCTATCCGGTAGCGCAGGAGATCTCAAACTAGCTGCCAGCCTGCTAGAGCAGGCGATGATCACTGCAAAAGCGACCGTCAATGACATGGATGCGACGCTTGAACGAGCATCCCAAGAGGGACGAAGCGGCCTTGAGCGGGTTCAGGGCACGCTCAACAAGCTTTCTTCAGTGGTCGACGAAATTACAACGCTTGTTCAGGCACTGCAGGCCACGAGCACCACGTTCAGCAATATCGCTAGTGCAACAACAGACGCCACAAGCAACCTGCAACAAATCGTTTCGACCCAAAACACGATCGTCAACTCGGTCACCGGTGCTACAAGCACTCTGACAAGTGCGTTAACGACAGCGAATCAAGAGTTTCGTGAGAATGCCCAGACGATGGCTCAAACCACTTCGGAGATGGCATCTGGCGTTGAAAACTACTCCAAACGGGTCGCCGAGCTGCATAGCAAGCTTGATGAGGACATGGCAAAAGCAATCGGTTCCCTAAATGGAGCCGTCGCCGAACTAGTCGACGGACTTGATGACTTTCTTGAAGAGATTGGCAAGGCGCGCAAATAATGCTCACCCTTCCTGACAAGGGAAAGGAACGACAACCGTCCCACGCGGGCGAGGGTTACCTTGCGTCTTCTGCCGACCTGATGATCGGGATACTTTTCATTTTCATCATCATGGTCGTATATCTTGCAGTTGAAGTTAAGCGAGTTCAGGAAAGCTCTGAACAGGCTGCTGATCCTGTGCGTTCAATCGTAGAGGAGCTTGGGCCTCGACTTCGCGCCTCCGGCGTTAACGTCGAACTTGATCCGGACAGTGGCGTCATTGCTCTACCGTCAGATGCACTATTCGACTCAGGCCAATCCATCCCGAAAGTCAGCGCCGTTGAGGCCATTGCGAAAACTCGAGAGGTACTTGGCCAGGTTGTTCCGTGTTACGTCCGATCTGTTAAATCAGTGACGCCTAACTGTGCTGAGCTGAACAAGCATGGTGTCGAGTTGGAAACAATCATGGTCGAAGGCCATACGGACTCGGACCAATATGCAAATGACCCGAATCAAAATTGGCACCTAGGCCTTGATCGGGCACGTTTTGTTTTCGCTGAGATAGGGAACGGACCTCTAGGATTACTCAGCAACAGCAAGGGTCAGCCCCTACTTGGTGTCTCATCCTACGCGGACACTCGACCATCTAAGTTTTCAGCTGACTCGCCTGACCCAAAGGAGAAGAATCGGCGTGTTGAGCTGAGGTTTATTCTTAGCTATCAGAACGACACTGACACCACGGGCACGGCACGAGATCTTACGCGAGCTGTTGATGAACGCCTCTAGACAATTATTTTCAGATCTGCAGCCATCGTTTCCGAGCCTCGAGGCGTTGATTAACTCCGGCGGGTTACCGATTCCGCCCCCTGCAAATATTCTTGATATCGGGGAGCGCGTCTTCCAAGCGTGCCGAGGACTTAGCAAAGCACAACTAAGCGATGTACGCCCGTCTATTCGTCGCAAGATCCCATACGCAATGTGGCTCGACGAAGCTAGGGATATCAACTTTGAGACCGATGTAACGGACTGGTACTTCCACCACCTTGAGCTCGTGGCCAGCGAGCGCCTCGCCAGAAGCCGACGCAGCGTTGCGCCGCTACTGCACACCTACATTGGAAAATTCAATCCTGACAGACCGCACTTTGAGAGGCTTGCCAGCTACCTTAAGTTATTCGCTGAGCGATATCAGATCGCCGGCCTGAATCCCCTCCAACTTGCGTCGTTACATAAAAAATTCGACTTTTTTAACGCTGCTAAAATCGGCCCAAACGTTGCACAAGCGTTTCTGCAGGGCGAAAAGTCATCCGACGATATCGACTCCTGGTACGAGTCCGCCGGACTTTGGAGAGGCTTTAACCAATCCCCTGCTGGACGACATATTTTTCGTTGTGCCCTCGAACTCAGTCAGCATCTTTATAAATCGACGCCATCAGTGGCTCGATTGATGGCTTGGACACGAAAGTTTGGTAGCCGCGGAATAAGCGTGCAGGAATCCGGGCTATTGGTCTCTGCACTAATCAACCCTTGGTTACGCGAAGATCCGCCTGAAGAGCTTAAGCGCACATTAGTCAACTTTCTTCTGGAGGTCGTCAGCGATCCGCGTATTGACGCGTTTAGGTGGCAGCAAACGCCGGACACCCATAAAGAGATCTTTCTTCGCTGGCTGACCGGAAGAACTCTAGATGTGTTTTTTGAGGTTCTCGAACATACGGCGGATAGCATCTGGAAATACCGCCAGTCATTTTGGGGCGAGTATTACAAGCAGGGATACATCGCTGAGGCATGGGCAGTTCTTGGTCCCGATGCACATCGGTATATTCGCCAGCAGTACAAGGACTCAGCCGCAGAGCTAATCTATGGTCGGTTAACGGGCCAGTATGAGGATAAACAAAGCGCCCTCCTTCTTCGTATTGGCGACTTTTTGTTTTGTGAGTGGAGTCATAACGGCAAACTGCGCGCTGCGAGTATCGCAGATGGCGAGTGCCCCCCGTTGTACCGTAAAGCATACGAAGCGACGGATCTCAGGTTCTCATCACGACCTTTCAAGTCGCCGAAAACAGGCTCATACCATCCAGACGGGCTCCCACATATGTCATCCGAAACTAATTGGTGGCAGGAGACCGCTCGCGTTTTTATTCGAAGGAACGTCGGTATTAAATTATGACTATTTCGGCGCGGCTTGAGCATGACGGTCTTCATATTGAGCTACAGGGCTCACTACAAAAGTGGGCGAGTAGTTCACCGGAGGCTCTGCTGCCTGTGGCGGCGCAGATACTTAGCGACTGTGAGTCGGCAGGAATATCGACAGACCAATCTACATTCAAAATTCCTGCAATGTTGATCGCTGCGTGGCCCGAACGCCTCGCCACCCTGATAAAAGTACCGCCTGCGTTACCGTTTCCGCTTGATCTGCGCTTGAGCGCGGGCCTCGGAAAGCCCGGCACAACAATATCTCACCGCTGGCTTAGGGTCGGAACATCGCTCGCTCTATCCAGCCCAGTAGAAGTAAAAGGCCTAACTGCGACATATAAGGACCAGAAGTTTCGCGTCACGAATCCGTATTGGACGGTGTTACAGCTTGTCGACGAGTTCAATCGGCTGTCGGACAAACCAGACGCACAGTTCGAGGCCTGGGCAGCGATACGCAAAGTCTTAGGCGATCAGTTGACGGAGAAGTTACCGGATACATTTCTGCGCAGCTTACGAGTGATCTCCGCCGATTCGTTCACGCTGAATTTCTCCAAAGATCCCACGGGAAATCCCGACATCGTCCCCCGCCTCATGCTCAAAAACTCCGATCCAACCGGCGATAGCCGCCCCGGGGGGTCGAGCATTGCTTCAGGAGAGCTCGCTCTACTTCCCGACGATGACGCGGTTTTCATAAATCGCTTAGACGGACTCGCCGATGGTCAAACCGTTTTCCCGCTGCGCGATGGCACATTCATCGCCGTCACGCCAGAACTCGCTCGGCAGCTATCAGCTGTTAAGAGAGTAAGAAGGGCCTCGCCCGCGGAGCGTCGTCAGATGGTGTTGAATCCCTCTGGCGTCTTGCGCGAGATACTGGGTGGTCAGGATGCCGACTCCGTGGCTCTCGACTTGATCGAGACGGACAAGTACTCCGAACGAGTCACGACCCTCGCAGCATGGGTTCCCCCAATCGTCCCATGGGTAAAAATTCCACCCATCGACTGGAAAGGTCCAACGAAGACCAAGGTTGGCTTTCGTATTGGCGATAAGGAAGTTGACTTAACTAGTCAGGAAGTCGGCGCGGCTATTAGTTCAGTTGAAGAGGCGATCGCTGACGGAAAGCCCACCGTTGAGATTGCAAAGGGCACATCGGTTCCTGCTACCGCGGCGACTCTTACTAGCCTTCGTAAGCTTGAGAAGGCGCTAGTCGATCCTCCCTCCGCAGGTGATGTGGGCGGGCTGAAAGAAGCAGCTGAGAGCTTAGTCCTCGTCATTGAGACTAACTTTGAGAACGAAGATTTCAATCGAACGAAGGTCGGCAAACGACCTGGACAGCCGGGTCTCCCATACAGCCTCTCGACTAAACCAAAGGAGCACCAAGAGACGGGTATACGCTGGCTGCAAGAACATTGGCTGAGCGGGTCCACGGGATGCTTGCTCGCGGACGATATGGGCTTAGGTAAGACCTATCAAGCCCTCGCCTTTCTTGCGTGGGTTAAGGAGCAGATGAATGACGGTCGAGTCCCGTTGAAGCCCCTGCTGGTCGTCGCTCCCGTCGGACTGCTTGCAAATTGGGAAAAAGAACAGGAGATGCATTTACGCCACGAGGGTATCGGAGCACCGCTAAAGGCTTACGGGCAATACCTAAATTTTCTCAAACGAGGGTCTCAGCGAGATGGTACCGCAACTCTCGATACGTTAGAGATCGCTCAAGCACCGTGGATATTGACTAACTACGAAGCGGTCAGCGAGTACCAGCTTTCGTTCGGCGCCATCTCATTTGGGACGGTCATTTTCGACGAAGCGCAAAAGATTAAATCCCCTGCAACCGCAATGACCTCTGCCGCAAAGGCCGTAGCGTCAAATGCAGACTTCGTAATTGCCATGACCGGAACCCCGGTTGAGAACAGACTGGCCGACCTATGGTGCATTACAGACACCTGCCAGCCCTTCTCACTCGGCGACATCAAATCGTTTAGTCAACGATTTGAGAACGATCCGCAGCCCGAAAGCTTAAAGACTCTGCGCGAAAAACTCTGGCAAAAAGAAGAGTTGGTAGGTCGCGCAGAGCCTCAGATTATGCTCAGGAGGCTGAAGTCCGAAAAGCTGAAGGGTCTTCCACAGAAACACGAGCACGTCCTGCGCAAGAACATGCCTGCTCGACAAGCAAACGCGTATCGCCAAGCTACGGCACTCAACGACATTCGGGGTCCACAAGGAACACTCGGCCTCATTCAGTCGTTGCGACAAATTTCGCTTCACCCTGGCCTTTTCGATAGCGATGGCTTTGATCCGGCTGATTCTGCTCGATTCCTTGCGATGATCGAAATTCTCGATCAGGTCAAAGAGCGAGGGGAAAAAGCGCTGGTCTTTGTCGAATCACTCGAAATCCAGTCGACAAGTGAGCTTCCTTTACTGTTGCAACGCCGGTACAACTTACCTGACGTACCGATGGTCATTAATGGCGCAGTAGACACTGCTAAGCGACAGCAGCGTGTCGATGCTTTCCAATCCGGTCGTGATGGCTTTGACGTCATGCTGCTATCTCCTAAAGCCGGTGGCGTAGGACTAACACTGACGGCGGCTAATCATGTTATCCATCTTTCACGCTGGTGGAATCCGGCCGTCGAGGACCAGTGCTCCGATAGAGCCTATCGGATCGGTCAAACGCGCGACGTGAATATCTACTACCCGATCGCCCTTGATCCGGAGGATCCCGATCACAGCTTCGATCTAAAGCTGAATGAGTTGATGGAGCGAAAGCGAAACCTCAGCAGAACGATGTTGATGCCAACGGAATTTGGGAAAGAAGACTATGAAACCCTGATTTCAGAAGTTTTCGTAAAAAGACAATAGGTGGTTTTTGAGCCGGTCACACTTAGACGAAGAGGACTTTCAGCGCATACTGCGCTGGGGTCGTAGTCGCTTAAAGTCGTTGGTAGAGGAAGGCGGTTTTTCTGAGATATCAAGCTTTGCTGGACACTTAGCGGACTTCAAACTACTTGAGCATCGATGCGCATTGCCAGTCGCGTGGCTCAACGGCCGACTGTCAGACGCTCACTACGTGATTAATGAAATGCTGATCTGTGCCGCCGACCCTGAGCGGCATCTCCAACTTGAATCTGCGATGTCGAAAATACTAGCTGATCTTTATGAGTTTAATCGACTCAACGATTGTCTCGGCAGCGGCAGTGCCATTGGACGTGATCATCAGTGGAATATTCCACTTTCCGCGTCCGAAGAATGCTTGATCCTAATAGACACCAAAGAAAACCCATGGCATTAAAAAAATCAGACCTCTACTCTTCCCTTTGGGCATCGTGCGACGCGCTTCGCGGTGGCATGGATGCCAGCCAGTACAAGGATTACGTCCTCTTCCTGCTGTTCATTAAGTACATCACTGACAAGTACGGCGACAGCGCAGACTTAGCGCCTCCCGTGGCCATCCCGAAAGGCGCAAGCTTCAAGGACATGCTTGGCTTGCGCGGCAAGAGCGACATCGGCGACAAGATAAACACCCAAATCATCGCGCCATTAGTTGAGGCTAACGCGCGATTGGCGCGCAGTGACTTTCCCGACTTTAACGACTCCAACAAACTAGGTGAGGGGCAAGCCAAAGTCGACCGACTGACCGACCTAATTAATATCTTCGCGAATCCGCAACTCGACTTCTCGCAGAACCGCGCCGAGCACGACGATATTCTCGGCGACGCGTACGAGTACTTGATGCGGCATTTCGCCACCGAGAGCGGCAAGAGTAAGGGGCAGTTTTACACCCCTTCGGAAGTCAGCCGAGTCGTCGCAAAAGTGCTTGGAATCTCTCCAGAGAACGCAAAGGCCTCGACCACCGCCTACGACCCCACCTGCGGCTCCGGATCGTTACTACTGAAGGTTGCGGCGGAGGCCGGAAAACGCATCACGCTGGAAGGCCAGGAAATGGACGTGACTACGGCCGGTCTCGCCCGGATGAACATGATCCTTCACGACTTCCCGACAGCTAACATCGTCTCCGGGAATACGCTCGCTGAACCAAAGTTCAAGGATGGCCAGCAGCTACGGACGTACGACTATGTCGTTGCAAACCCACCCTTCTCGGTAAAGACGTGGAGACTCGGGCTCACGCCCGAAGCCGATCCCTATCAGCGCTTTGCGTGGGGCGTGCCACCAACCAAGCAAGGCGACTACGCCTTCCTGCTGCACATCATCCGCTCGATGAAGGGCACGGGTCAGGGAGCATGCATCCTGCCGCATGGCGTGCTGTTTCGTGGCAATGCCGAGGCCGCCATCCGCCGCCAGCTAGTTAGCTCAGGTGTCCTGAAAGGCATCATCGGCCTACCGGCCAACCTGTTTTACGGCACGGGCATTCCGGCCTGCATCCTGTTGCTGGACAAGGCGGGTGCAGCGGAGCGGGCCGCCAATGGCACGGGCATCTTCATGATCGATGCCAGCAAGGGCTTCATTAAGGACGGCAACAAGAATCGCCTGCGTGAGCAGGACATCCACCGCATCGTAGACACTTTCCGCCGCCATGCCGATGTGCCGAGCTACGCGCGTCTGGTGCCGCTGGCCGAGATCGCTGATGCGAAAAATGATTTCAACCTCAACCTGCCG
>JACCED010889124.1_pt1 | contig 16915 bp, 14 predicted proteins | sample 7455021 | NCBI WGS metagenome assembly JACCED01 (sample SAMN15323456, study PRJNA562643) | freshwater metagenome | isolation source: river surface water | place: USA:Blue River Watershed | collected 2017-08-19 | reverse complement strand
CGGCGAAGGCGATGTTGGGGCCTTCTGCGGGGGCGAAGCCGCCGAACCAGCCCACGGTGCTTTCGACGCCTTTTGCGAACCATTGGGCGGTGCCGGTTTTTCCAGCGACGGTGACACCTGGCACGGATGCGCGGGATCCGGTCCCGCTTCGGCTGGACACGACGGAGATCATGGCTTCGCGGAGGACGAGGAGGGTGGTGGGTGGAAGTTCGATTTGGTGGGTGATTCGTGGGGGGAAGGAGTGGATGACTTCGCCCGTAATGTCTTGGATTTGGGAGACGAGGCGTGAGGCGTAGATGTTGCCACCGTTGCCGAGGGCGCCCATGGCGTGGGCCATTTGCAAGGGGGTTGCTTCGGTGTCGCCCTGACCGATGGCGACTTGTGCGTCGAGGCCGGCGTTGTAGCGCATGCGGCGTTTTTCGCGGAGGTATTCTTCGGTGGGGGCGATACCTGGGGATTCGTCGCCGAGGGGGAGTCCCGTTTTTGCGCCGAAGCCGAATTGGGTGGCGTAGTCCATGATGAGCGGGCCGCCGAGGCGCATGCCTATGCTATAGAACCAGGTGTTGCAGGATTCGGTGAGGGCTTCGACGAAGGTGAGGTCGCCGCGATCGGTACTTTTGTGGTTTTTGAAGGCGCGGTTTCCGATTTCGAGGGCGGCGGGGCAAGGGATGCGTTCGGCGGGATCGAGTTTTCCTGAGGCGAGGCCTGCGGCACCGACGAAGCATTTGAAGGTGGATCCGGGGGGGTAGGTGCCTTTGTAGGCTCGGGCGCGGAGGGGTTCGTCGGGGTTTTTATCGAGTTTGGTGTAATCGGTTTGCGAGATGCCGGTCACGAAGAGGGAGGGATCGAGGGGGGGCCAGGAGGCCATCGCGAGGATATCGCCTGAGTTGGGGTTGATGAAAACGGCTGCGCCACGGCGGAACGATTTTGCCATGACCTCTTCGCAGATTTTTTGGAGATCAAGTTGGAGGGTGGTGACGACGTTCATCCCCGGCGTGGGCGGGTAGACGATGGTTTTCTGAGCGATGCGGCCCTCGTTGTTGAAGAGGATATTCAGTTGGCCTGGTTTGCCAGCGAGCTGGTTTTCGTACGCGAGCTCAAGTGCGTAGCGGCCCTCGATGTCGGGAAAAAGAAACTCGTTGTTATCGACAGGAGCGTCGGGGAAACGGCCTGCGAGGCCGATGTAGCCGAGGACGTGGCCGGCGAGATGGCCGTTGGGATAGGCGCGAGCGTAGAAGGGTTGCGTCGAGAACCGGTTGTCCGCGAGGGTTTCGATTTTGGCTCGGTCGTCCTCAGAGAGGTTGAGGGCGACGATCCACGGCATGATGGCGCGGTTTCGGTAGTGTTTTGCGCCTGCTTCGACGGACAGAGGGATGGAGCGACCGAGTTTTTGTGAGAGGTCGTGGGCAGCATCGTTGATCCAGGAGTGGATGCTGTTTTTGTCCTTCAGCGCGTCTGGGTGCGGGAAATGGATGGAGAGGTTGTGGCCAATCCGATTGTTGGCGAGGGGCGAACCGTCTGCCGCAGTGATTTGTCCGCGCGGGCCGGGGACGTTGAAGTTGAGGGTGCGCGCGATTTTCTGGGTTTGCGAGGTGGGGGCTGCGGCGGGTTTGGGCGGAGCGGAGGGTGGGGATGCTGGTTCCTGCGAGAGGGCGAGGGTGGACAGGAGGAGGGCGGCCAGGAAAGGGATGGGGCGTTTGAGAGGGAGGGGGATCATGGCCGCTTCAGTCGGAAGGTTAGGGGAGTTTGAAGCGCGGGTTTTGGGAGAGGAAGCGCAGGGGGTTTCCGAAGATGAGGTGGTCGATGGATGACGCGGAGTATCCGCGGCGCCGCATTTCTAGGGCGGTGTGGGGGACGGCGAGGGGGCGGCTGATGCCCCAGTCGCACGCGCAGTTCATCCAGATATTGTTGAGATGAGCGGCTTCGACGATGTCGATGGCGCGGGCGGGGCTGCATTTGGATTCGGGGTAGAGGGTGAGTCCGGCCCAGAAGCCGTGATCGAGGACTTGGCGGTAGGTGTGTTCTTCGACGTGGTCGATGATGACGCGCTCGGGTTTGACGGCAGAGTGGGCTTTCAGCACGTCGATGATGAGGTTGGTGCCTTTGAACTTATCTTCGAGGTGGGGGGTGTGGACGAGGATGAGTTGGTTGTGATTGACGGCGAGTTGGATGTGTTCCTCGAGGATGAGGATTTCGTTGCGGGTATTCTTGTTGAGACCGATTTCTCCGATGCCGAGCACGTTGGGTTTTTGGAGGAACTCGGGGATGATGGAGAGGACTTCTCGGGCGAGGGAGACGTTTTCGGACTCTTTGGGGTTGATGCAGAGCCAGGAGAAATGAGGGAGCCCGAACTTGGCGGCGCGTTTGGGTTCGTAGTCGGTGAGTTGGCAGAAATAGTCGCGGAAACCTTCGACGCTGCCTCGGTCGAAGCCGGCCCAGAAGGCGGGTTCGCAAACGGCGGCGCATCCGGCGGTGACCATGGCTTCGTAGTCGTCCGTGGTGCGGCTGACCATGTGGGCGTGGGGTTCGATGTAACGCATGGGAGTTTGGTCGGTTGGTCGCGGGAGCGGGCGAAGTGGGGGATGGACGGCGTTATCGGGCGCTCTTGAAGTGGGGCCATGCGCCGCAGGCACCTTTGGTTCCGGCGGAGGGGAGGGGTTCGGTGGTGGGATCGCTGAGCGTCATCAGTACGCGTCGTGCTCGATCGGGTTGACCGTCGGAGAGGACGTCGAGGGCCGCGAGCAGGGAGGATTCGCGGAAGTCACTGGAGCCTGAGGAGCGGTCGAGGCGATCGAGGAAGGCTGCGACTTCGATGAGTTTGCAGCGGGCGTCCATGAAGTACAAATCGAGCGTCCGTTCCTTGGACAGGGCGGGAATTTCCGGGGCGGAGGGTTTCGAGAGGTTGCTCATGGGAGGGGAGGTGTTGAAAAAAGGGAACCGGAGCCTGAGGACTCCGGTTCCCGTTTTAGTGGAGGTTCATCCTGACGTCATCCGCGGCGATGGCTTTGGATGAGGTTCGGTGTGGGATGAGCACGACCGAGGTGACGTTTAGTCGTCAGCGCCGAAGTCTTCGTGTCCCTTCTTCTTGAGGTCCCCGATTTTTTCGAAAGCGGCTTTCACGGCGGCGTCGTTCCCGGCTTCGATGCCTTTTTTGACGTCGTCAAACGCAGCGATGAGATCCTGCATCTGCTTTTTGTACTTTTCGAGGTACGCGGGTTTTGCGGCAGCGGGCTGATCCTTGGTGTGCTTGGGCTCGAGCGGGATGGATGCTTCGAGGCTCTTTTTGATTTTCGCGAGTGATTCGAGGTTGTCGGCTTTTTTGGACGCGTCGGACGCATTCTTTTTCAAGGCTTTGTAGGCCTTGTTCATGGTCGACATTTCCTTGCCGAGCGGAGTTTCGTCGGCGACGGCTGCGGAAGAGAACGCAAATGCGGTTGCCGCGGCGAGCAGGAGGGATTTCGTGATTTTCATAGAGTTGCGATGAATTGAGTTAGCGTGCGGGGTGCATTTTGCAATCTCGGAATGGCGCTTTGGGCAGGCTGGGAAGTGGCTTCGGAGTTGGGGTGTTCGCGTTGTTTACGGGGTGGCGGGTTGCTTCTTTGGGAGGGGGGCGTTAGGGAGGTGGCCGATGAAGCGGACACGACTGCGCGTTTGGTTACAGCTGGTTCGGTTGCCGAACTTGTTTTCGGTGCCCGGGGATCCGTTGGCGGGGTATTTGGCGGCGAACCAGGGATGGGTGGAGTGGCCTTTAGTTTGGGTCGTTCTCGGGAGTCTTTGCGTGTATGCGGGCGGTTTGTTGATGAACGATTATTACGACGCGGCGGAGGATTTGGCTGACCGTCCGGATCGTCCGGTTCCCTCGGGGGCGGTGTCTCGCTCGGGGGTGGGTTGGGCGGCGGTGGGGTTGAATGGGTTGGGTTTGGGGGCGTATGCGGCGACGGGGCAGGAGCGTGTGTTTGTGGTTGGGGTGGTGCTGGCTGGGATGGTTTGGCTGTATAACGGCTGGGCTAAGCGGGTTGCGGGGGTGGGTGCGTTTACGATGGGGGCGTGTCGCGCGCTGAGTACGCTCGCGGGAGCGGTGTGCGGGCCGATTGGCACCTGGCAGATGGCGTTTCCCGCGGTGTTGACGACGGGGCTCTTTATTGCGGCGGTGACCCATTTGGCGCGGTTCGAGACGTTGCGCGAGATTCCGCGTGTGGCGCGGCATCTTCCGTTTTTTGCGTTATTGCCCGGATGTTTGTTTGGGGTGGTGAACGCTTCGTATGCGCCTGCGAAGTATCCTGCGATGGTTTTGTTTGGGTATGTGCTATTTGTGGCGCTTCGGATTCAGGTGCGGTTGTTGCCGCGTGAGGCCCCCCCGATTCCTCCGCTGATTGGCGCGCACATCCGGTTGTTAATCCCGTTGCAAGCGGCGGTGTGTTGGTTCGGTGATCCGCAGGGTGAGGGGCGCTGGATTGCGTTGGGTTTATTGGGAATGATGCCGTTGGCGCGGGTGGTGGGACGCTGGTTTTACGCGAGTTGATGGTGGATTGGTGCTGGGTGCGGACTCGCTGAATCGGAAAAGAAGAACGGCTCCCCGTCGCCGAGGAGCCGCTTGCTTGTATGGGGCGAGCGGAACCGCCATCGCGGCTCGCTCTACCGAGCGTCACACACCAGTACGCTACACTGCTTTATCGCCGGTTTCCTCCGTCCGAATCCGGACGGCTTCATCAACCGGGTAAACGAACACTTTGCCGTCACCGATTTTGCCGGTTTTGGCGGCTTTCACGATGGAGGCGATGGCGGATTCGACGAGCCCGTCCGAGAGAACGACTTCGATTTTGATTTTGGGCAAGAAGTCGACGGTGTACTCGCTTCCGCGGTAGATTTCGGTGTGGCCTTTTTGGCGTCCGAAACCTTTCACCTCGGTGACCGTCATGCCTTCGATGCCGATTTCGGCGAGTGCTTCTTTCACTTCCTCAAGTTTGAACGGTTTGATGATCGCTTCGATTTTCTTCATGACTTTCGTTCGGTTGTTGCCTGAGCCGAGATGTTGGATCGTCGGCCCGTTGGCGTTTTTGTTTCAGTGGTCGTATTGCGTGCTCGTCGCGATTAGAGGATGTAACCTTCTTCGCCGTGGTCGGTTACGTCGAGTCCAGCCGTTTCCTCTTCTGGAGTTGGGCGTAACCCGATGAGTGCTTTGACCACGTAGGCGATGATGATGGTGCCGACCAGCGAGATCACGAGGGTGACCAGAATCGCTTGGAGTTGGGCTCCGACGAGGCTTCCCCCTTCGACGAGTTTCGCGAGTCCGTTTTTCGCTGCGTATGCATTGCCCTCCAGGAGGTTGGCGTTGCTTTTTCCGTCGGCGAGGATTCCTGTGAGGATTGCGCCGAGGGTTCCACCGACCGCGTGTACGCCGAAGGTGTCGAGGGCGTCGTCGTAGCCGAGCTTCGATTTCACCACCATGACGAAGAAGTAGGGCACCACTGCGGCGAGAACGCCGATGAGTACGCTACTGGAAGGGGTGATGAACCCGCAGGCTGGGGTAACAACCACGAGGCCAGCGACTGCACCCGAGCAGAAGCCGAGGATTGAAGCGTGACCGCGGAGCATTTTTTCCATGACGCCCCAGGTGAGCGCTGCGGTTGCAGCAGCGAGGGTGGTGGTGGTGAATGCGTTGGTTGCGATGCCGTCCGCTGCGAGCGCCGAACCGGCGTTGAAGCCGTACCAACCGACCCAGAGCATGCCGGTTCCGACCATGCAAAGGACCATGGAGTGGGGAGCCATCTTTTCTTTCCCGAATCCGAGGCGTTTACCGAGGATCAAGCAAAGCACGAGGGCGCTCCATCCTGAGGTCATGTGAACAACGGTGCCGCCGGCGAAGTCAATCGCAGGGATTTTGGCATCAGCATTCCAAACTCCGTTCATGAGGCCGGTTGCGCCCCAGACCATGTGGGCCATTGGGAAGTAGATGACGAACATCCAGAGTCCGATGAACACCATGATCGCGGAGAACTTCATGCGTTCTGCGATGGCTCCCACGATGAGCGCGGGGGTGATGATGGCGAACATCATCTGAAACATGGCGAAGGCGTTTTGAGAGACCCAGTAGCAGTAGTCGGTGTTGGGTGCTGAATCGACTCCGTTGAAGAAGAAGAACTCAGTGCCACCGAGGTAAGGGCTCTCGAAGTTCTTGCCGAACACGAGGCTGTACCCGAAGGCCCACCACAGCACGCTCACAAGCCCGGCGCAGCCGAGACATTGCGCGAGCACGCTGAGCACGTTCTTCTTGCGGACGAGGCCGCCGTAGAAGAGGGCGAGACCGGGAAGGGTCATGAACAGCACGAGCGCGGAGGATGTCATGATCCACGCATTGTGTCCTGGACCTGCGGTCGCGGAGGTTGGGGTTGCGAGGCCCTCGGGGATTTTGTCATCGACCTTGAGCGCGGCTGTGGGGTCGGTGTTATTCACGTAGGCTTCGAGTGAGGCGATACGCTGTTCGAGCGATGGCTCTGGCTTGGCTGCTGCCGGTGCGGGCGCTGCGGGCGCAGCGGCCGGGGCGGGAGCAGCCGCGGCCGGAGGTGCCGCGTCTTGTGCGTAGGCTGTCGGATAGAGGTCCGTCATCACGGACCAAGCCGCGATAGTGAGGGCCACGATTCGTAGGGTTTTCAACATAGTGTTCTGTGTTGGTTGCTGCGTTTCACCCGGCTCAGGGGCGGTCCCTCACTTGAGGATCCGCCCGGGAACCGTTTGCCACACCGACCAAGCGGCCGGTTTTGGCACAGCGCACCCTAAAGCGACGGCCGTGCCAAGGATTGTAAACAACTGGGTATGAGTCATATAAGCGTTTGAAGGGTGTGTTTGGGCTGTGTAAATCGCCACAGGGTGTAAAAAAACAAACAGGCCGCCCGGAGTGGGCGGCCTGTGTAAATCGGGGGGAACAGAGTTTCTGTTGTTCGGTTACGCAAAGATGTCTTTTGCGGCGACGCCTTTTCCGTCGAGGGTGGCGTAGAAGGGGCGGTTTTCGATATCGAACACGGTTTTTGGACTGATACCCATTGCGGTGAACATGGTGGCGTGTACGTCGCTGACGCTGAGTGGGTTTTTGATGGCGAGGAAGGGGCGTTCTTCGGCGGTTTCGCCGTAGAGGAACCCTTTTTTCACGCCGCCTCCGAACATGGCGATGGAGCAACCGCCGGTGAAATGGCGGTGAAGTCCGTAGTGTTTGGGATCCTCCATTGTATCTCCTCGGTGGGCTGCTTGGTCGCCGGCGGTGGAACCGACTGTGCCTTCGACCATGGCGTCGCGGCTGAACTCGGTGGCGATCACGACGAGTGTTCGATCGAGGAGGCCCCGCGCCTCGAGGTCTCGAATGAGTGTCGCGATCGGCAGGTCGATTTCTTTGTGCATTCGGACGAGAGTTTCGTGTCCGCTGCCGTGTGTATCCCAGTGAAGGAAAGGCACGTATTCGGTGGTCACTTCCACGAACCGCGCGCCGTTTTCGACCAAGCGTCGTGCGAGGAGGCAGCCGCGTCCGAACCGGCCTGTGTCATATTTTGCGTAGCTGTCTTTCTCTTCGAGCGAGATGTCGAACGCCTCACGTTCCTTTGAAGTGAGAAGGCGCTGTGCATTCTCGTACGACCGGAGCATGGATTCGCGTTGGTGGTCGGAGAGGAGGTCGCGGTTGGGGTGGGCGTCGACGAGTTTCCGGTAGAGTTTGTACCGATTTTCGAAGCGGCCGGGTTCCATTCCTGCGGGCGGGCGGACGGCGCGGCCGGCTTCCTCCGGGAATGGGAGGTTCATGGGGCCGAACTCAGAGCCGAAGAATCCAGCGGTGGTGAAGGCTTTGATTTCCTCGGATTCACCCACTCCTTCGATGCGTTGCCCGATGTTGATGAAGGCAGGCATGACGGGATTCCGAGGGCCGAGGACCTTGGACATCCAAGCGCCGATATGGGGGCACGCAACGGTCTGCGGCGGAACGTATCCGGTGTGCCAGTGGTACTGGTGGCGTGAGTGCAGGATACTGCCGAGGTCTGGCTGAAAGTGGGAGCGGATGAGCGTTCCTCGGTCGAGGACGGACCCGATGTTTTCGAGGCCTTCGCAGATTCGGATGCCATCGACAGCGGTAGGGATGGAGGGGAAGGTCGACTGAATGTCGGCCATGCGGTTCCCTTTGGCGTAGGGCAGGTAGCGTTTGGGATCGAAGTTATCCGGTGCGGCCATGCCGCCTCCCATCCAGAGAAGAATGCACGCGTCGGCTTTTGCTGCGGGGTGTACGACTTGTTCCGCTCGGGCGGCGGGTTCCGGGGCCATGAGGCTGGCGAGCCCGGCAGCGGAGAGTTTGCGGAGGAAATCGCGGCGCGGTTCCGAGGGGTCAATGGAGAGCTGATTCATGGTGTTGTTTTCCTTTCGTCGGGTCCTGATTTCTGGCTGCAGAGGTTATTGGATACGTTGGAATTCGGGAAGATTGAGGATCGACCAGAGGACGTCCTCAATGGATTGCGCGTTGGGTTTTTGTCCGAGCACTTCCATCAATGCGGCCCGCTCTGGGGGTGAAGCGGGACGGGTTAGCATCGCGGGGAAGAGCCAGTCGACGAAGGCGTCGGGCTGGGTGGTCCAGCGGGCGGCGAGTTTGGATGCACCCGCGGTCAGCATTTCGGCGAGGCGCTGTCCGGCGGAGAGATCGAGTGCTTCCAGCGTGCTGAGGTCTTGGGGGCGCGAAGTCACGATTTGATCGCGATTGGGGCGTCCGAGCGCGCGGGTAAGGAGGTCGGCCTTCCGTAGTGAGGATCTTGCCGGTTTGCGTGGAGCGACAGCGCGGGTGAGTTCTGCGGGGAGTTGGGTTTTATTCGAATCGATGTCTGTGATTCCTGAATCGTTCCAGACGAGCGTCTTCCATTCGTTGGAATCGGTTTTGATTTTGTTTTTGTCGAGGGCTTGAGGCGGAACGTGGGCGACGGTTTGCCAGGATGATTCGGCGGTGATCCACTGCGGCTCTCCGGCGGCATGGATGGCGGCAATCATCGGTTGAACCGGCGTGGTCGGGGAGGTTGGAAGGAGGATGACGATTTCGTTGATGCCTTTTTTCAGGTGTCCACCTGTTTGGATTTCGATGAGCGAGCTGTTGGCGAGTTCTTGTAGCTCGTTGGGGTTGAGAAGCGTGCCGTTGAGCGCGATTCGGCTTCGTGCTGGGGCGGAGATGATGCCGGCGAGGCGGCGAGGTTTGTCGCGAAGTTCGAAGGAGAGCCGGAGCGCGGGAGCGGCCTTTGCTTTTGGGTCGGCCGTTGCGGGCGCTGTTGTTAAAGCGCCATTGGGGATTGCGGGAAGGGCAGGGGGGGTGGCGGTGTCGTCCCATCGACGGACGGGGGCTTCGACGGCGTCGGGTGCGGAGGCGGTGATTTGCCAGAGGGCGTCCACGAACTGTTCTGCGGTGAAGCGTTTTGGGAGGGGGCCTCGGAAGGTGAAGGGACGTTCTGATTCTTCTCGCGAGAGGGTGACGAGTCGTGCGCGGTAGGCTTGCGACGTGGCGATGAGTTCGAGGGTGGCCTTGAGGTTGTATCCTGAGTTGGCGTGGTGCCAGCCGAGGTAGTCGAGGAGGTCTTCGCTCCAGGGTTTCGTGCCCATGGCGTCGACGGGATGGACGATGCCGTGTCCGAACAGATTGGCCCAGAGGCGGTTCACGATGGTGCGCGGGACCCAACCGTTATCGGGGTGAGTCATGAGTTCTGCAAAGCGCTTGAGGCGTTGGTCGCGTGGCGCTGCGGGGTCGATTTGGCCGATTTCGGGGAACGGCCAGGAGGCGGCGGCGGTTTTACCGGTGCCTTTTTCGCATCGCGCGACTTCGATGGGTTTTTCGCCGTAGATCGCGGCGAGTCCGTATGCGTCAGTGAGTTTCCAGCGGTCGATGAAGCTGTCGTGGCAGGAAGCGCACTTCATGTTGATGCCGAGGAACGATTGTGAAACGGACTGGGCGTATTGAACTTCGCGCGTTTGGCTGGCGCTGACGGTTCCGCGCCAAGTGATGCCTTGGGCGTAGCCCTCGGTGTCGGGACCGGGGTTGACGAGGTCTCGGACCATTTGGTCGTACGGGATGTTTTCGAGGAGGCAGCGGTAGAGCCACGTGGAAATCTGTTTTCTACCACCGGTGATGAACCCTGTTCCGCCGTAGTCATTGCGGAGGAGGTCATTCCAAAAGGTCATCCAGTGGTCGGCGTAGTCGGAGTTTCGCGCGAGGAGCGAGCGGATGAGGGTGTTGTGTTTTTCGGGGCTTTTGTCATTCAGAAACTTTTCCTGTTCCTGTGGAGAGGGGAGGATGCCGATGAGGTCGAGGTGCGCTCTTCGGAGGAAGTTTTGATCGTCGGCAGGTTGTGGCTGTGGTTGCCCGAGTTTGCGGAGGTGTTCGTCAATGATGCGATCGACGGGGTTGGCGCGTCCTGCGACGGCTTGGGGCAGGGCGGGGTTTCTCGGTTTGACGGGGGCTTCGTAAGCGGGTCGTGCGAAGGTGAAACCAGATTCCCAGGGTGCACCGGCCAGAATCCATTGTTTCAAGGTTTCACGGGCCTCGGCGGGCATGGCTTTGGAAGGATCCTTGGGAGGCGGGGGCATGCAGGTGTCGGGGTCTTGGCTGGTGAGCACCTCGAGCATTTTGCTTTTTGAAAGGTTGGCGGTGTCGATGACTTTGCCGTTTTCGCTGCCGGCTTGGAGGTCAGCGGCTGTGTTGAGCGAGAGACCGCCTTTCTTTTTTTCGCCCATGTGGCAATCGCCGCAGTGTGTTTTGAGGATGGGGGCGATGCGGTGGGCAAAATCGACGGGCGCGGCTGCGAGGAGCGCGGTTGGGGCGAGGATTAGGCTGAGCGCGGAGAGGGTGCTCTTGTTCATGGGGGCGTTGTTCAGAGTTAAACCGTGGGTATCAGGGATTCATTAGTGGACGCGCGGCGGGGCGCTTTGCAACCGTTCGACGAGGTGGGCGGCGAGGCGTTCGGGGGTTCCATTCCATGGGATGCGGTCGAGGAGCGGGCAGCCGAGGAGGTCTTCGAGGACGGAGGGATTGGTGAGGGCCGCGAGATGCTCCTCATGATCGTCGGAGGGAGGAGGTTCTGCGTCGTTCAGGATTGTTCCGAAGAGAGGGGCGCCGCACTGCGCGATGGATTCCAAAGTGAGGCGTGTGTGATTTAGGATGCCGAGCCGGTTGCTGGCGACGACGGCGATGGGGAGACCAATCTGTTTTGCGAAGTCTGAAATGGCGAACTCTCGGAGGATGGGAACGCGCCATCCGCCAGCTCCTTCCACGAGGACGAACGAGTGTTTTTGCTGAGCCGTTTTGACGGATTGAAGGGCGAGGTCGATGTCAACGTGGCGGCCCTCCACCATTGCGGCGACGTAGGGCGCTGCTGGGGCTCGAAACCACACGGGGTTAATCTCATCCAGTGTGAGTGCGGATCCTGACGCGTCGCGAAGCAGCTCCGCATCGTCGCGGGGGCCACAGCAGAACGGTTTGAGCGCGACGGCATCGACCCCGTGGTGGCGGAGGAGGCGGGTGAGGGCCGCGGCAACCCACGTTTTGCCGACGCCGGTGGAGGTTCCGGTGATGAAGAGTCCTTGCGGCGCGGGTTCCACGGAATGCGTTGGGGTTTAGGCGCCGATGGCTTCCTTGAGTGCGTCCGCGATTTTATCTGCCATGGGTTCGATGACGGAGGCGTCGCGGCCTTCGATGAGGAGACGCACTTTGGGTTCGGTGCCCGAGTACCGGAGGAGGACGCGGCCCTGACCGTTGAGGGCGCGTTCGGCTTCGGTGAGGAGGCTGGAAACTTGCGTTAGCGTTTCGAGCGGGGGTTTGGCTTTGACGCGGAGGTTGCGTTGGGCTTGCGGGTATTTGACGAGGCAGCGTTTGAGTTCGGAAAGGGGGCGTCCCGTTTCCACCATGATTCGGAGGATTTGAAGGGCTGCGGCGAGTCCGTCTCCTGTGGTGGCGTAGTCTCGGAAAATGAGGTGGCCGCTTTGTTCGCCGCCGACGTTTAGGTCTTCGCGCATCATGGCTTCCATGACGTTCTTGTCACCGACCTTGGTGCGGAGAACGCGGCCTTGGTTTGAGCGCAGCGTTTCATCGAGGCCGAAGTTACTCATCACGGTGGCGACCAGAGTGTTTTTGGCGAGGCGTCCGGACCGGATGAAGTCGAGGGCGGCGATGGCGAGGATTTCGTCACCGTCGACGACTTCCCCTTTTTCGTCACAGAGGAGGACGCGGTCGGCGTCACCGTCGTGTGAGAGACCGACTTGCGCGCCGGATTCGCGGACGAGTTTTTGGATTTCCTCGGGGTGCGTGCTTCCGCAGCCCGTGTTGATGTTACGTCCGTTGGGCGAGGCGTTGTAGATGAGGGCGTCTGCGCCGAGTTCTCGAAGGACGCATGGGGTGGACTTGTAGGCGGCGCCGTTGGCGCAATCCACGGCGATGCGCATCCCTTCGAGGGTGAGGCCTTTTGGGAAGCTGGCTTTGGCGTATTCGACGTAGCGGCCGAGGGCATCGTCGATGCGCTTTGCTTGACCGATTTTGCCTGCCGTTGGTCGGATCGAATCGATTTCCCCGGTGAAGACGAGTTGTTCGATTCGCTTTTCGATGGCGTCATCGAGTTTGTAACCGTCGTGGCGGAAAAACTTTATTCCGTTGTCTTCGTAAGGATTGTGGGAGGCGCTCAGGACGATTCCGGCATCGGCGCGGAGTGATCGTGTGATGTAGGCGATGCCGGGGGTGGGGAGTGGCCCGATGAACAGCACGTTGACGCCCAGAGACATCACTCCGGCGGCCAGCGCGTTTTCGAGCATGTAACCGGAGAGGCGAGTGTCTTTTCCGATGACGATGGTGGGACGGTCTCGGCGTTTTGCGTCGGGTCGGAGGTTGCTGCTGGTGAAGACGTGAGCGGCGGCGCGTCCCAGTTTGAGGGCGGTTTCGGCGGTAACTGGTTCGAGGTTTGCGACGCCGCGAACGCCGTCGGTTCCGAAGAGTTTGGGTGATTGGTCAGAAATGCTCATGAAAAGGAGTGGGTTAACGCGGGGTATGGGAGAGTTTAGCGGCCATGAGAAGGGCTTGAATGAGGCTGCCGGGGTTTGCTTTGCCTTGCCACGCGATGTCGCAGGCGGTGCCGTGGTCGACGCTGGTTCGGATGATTGGAAGGCCGAGGGTGGTGTTCACCGCGGAATCGAACGCGAGAGCTTTCAGTGGGATGTGGCCTTGGTCGTGGTACATGCAGACGAAGGCATCGGTTGCCCTCCGGCGATCGGGGAGGAAAGCGGTGTCGGGCGGAATGGGGCCTTCGATGCGGATGCCCTCGGCTTGGGCGGCGCGGATGGCGGGGATGATGATTTCCTCTTCCTCTCGGTTTCCGAAGAGACCGTTTTCGCCGGCGTGCGGGTTAAGTCCGAGCACCCCAAGAAGCGGGTTTTTGGTGCGGATTTTTGCCATGGCGTCCGCGGTGAGCCGGATGACTTCGAGGATTCGGGGGGTGGAGAGTGCTTGCGGAACTTGGGCGAGGCCAATGTGAACGGTGACGAAGCTTGCGCGGACTTCGTCGGAATATTGCATCATGCAGGCGGAGGGCGCGTTGCAGCGGGACGCGAAGATTTCGGTGTGGCCGGGGAAGCGGTGTCCTGCGGCGTGGAGGGCTTCTTTGCTGAGGGGCGCGGTGGTGATGGCGTGGACTTTTCCCGCGAGGGCGTCGGTGAGTGCGGTGTTGACGTATTCGAATGCGGCGGCCCCTGTGGCGGCGGAGATGATTCCGGGTTGGAGGTCTGCTGCGGGGAATGTCCCGATTTGAACGACGCAGGGCGCGCTCGGGGCGGGGTTGGCGAGAAAGGCTTTGTGGGAGAGGGTTTGGGCGGGTGGTGGAAGGTGGAGGGTGGTGGCGCAGCGGCGGAGAACCTCGGTGTCGCCGTAGATGATGGGGGTACAGTTTTTGGTGACTTCCGGGTGATGGAGGATGCGGAGACAGATTTCGGGACAGACTCCAGCGGGGTCGCCCATGGTGACCGCGATGAGGGGAGGGCGCATAAGGGGTGCGGGTCTGGCTAGCGGGTGATGCGAACGGCGACGAAGTTTGTGTCGGGGAGAATGTATTTTCGCAGTTCGATCTGGAGGGATTGGACGTCGAACTCGGCGAGGATGCGGGTGGCGATTTCTTGTGCGAGGGATTCGATGAGTTTCCAGCGTGACTGGGCGGCGATGTCGCGGACGCGTCGAGTGAGTGCGAAGTAGTCGACGGTGTTGGTGAGTTGGTCGTCGAGCGCGGTGAAGTCGTGTTTTGGCTGGAGGGTGAGGGAGAGGGTGAGTCGCTGGGGGTGGAGGCGTTCTTCGTCGGGGACTCCGATGTGGGCGGAGAGCTCCAGTTCGTCGATATGGATGGAGTCCTTGGTCATGGCGCGTCTTGCGGTGGGGTATCTTTTCGAATCTTGCCGCCCCAGGAGAGGATTCGCGCTTTTGCTCCGGCGGATTCAGCCTCTTGGATTTTTCCGGCGCGAACGTAGAACAGGGAGAGGCTGGACCACGCGAGCTGTTCGTTGGGGTTGAGATCGACGGTCTTGAGGCCGGCTTCGATGGCTTCGTCGAAGCGGCCAAGTTTCATGAGGGTCATGCCTTTGGCATGCCAGGCTTCGAAGTGATTTGGGCTGAGGCGCGTGCATTGGTCGTAACACGCGAAAGCCTCGTCGAGTTCACCGACTGCGAGGTGACCGCTGGCGTCGTCCAGGAGGGATTCGAGATCGCCTTCGGACATGGGGTGTTCGGTCAAGGTTGGCGGGGTTTGCGCAGGACTTCGACGGAGGTCTCGTTCCTTGCGATGAGAATCCACTCGTTGAGGAGGGCTTCGCTTCGGGAGGAGGCGAGGCGTTCCTTGATTTCGGCAGAATCTTTCTCGAAGGCTTTTTCGTCGATGGGGAGGCGTTTGTGGACGTGGACGAGGATGAGTCCGGCGGAGGTGTTAACGGGGTTGCTGGTGTTGCCGTCTTGGAGTTCGACGATGGCGGATTTGATTTCTTGGGCGTCGGGTGCGTCGAGGGTGACGTCGCGGGCGGAGAAGGGTTTCAGCACGGCGGGTTCGAGACCGGCTTCTTTTGCTGACTCGGCGAACGGTTTTCCGGCTTTCGCTGCGGTCTCGATTTTTTTGCGAGCGTCAGCGGCAGCGAGTTGGAGTTTTTCGTTGGTCCGCTCAGATTTGAGGGATTGGGAGAGGCGTTCTTTGGCCTCGTCGAGGGTCATTTCGCGGGAGGGTTGGGTTTCGACGAGGTTGAGGACGAAGTAGGATTTGTCGCCGACGACGGGGTCGCTGGTGCTTTGGGAGTCTGAGAGTTGGAAGGCGGCGGAGACGGGGCCTGGGGCTTTACCGAACTCTTCGCGCGGTTCGCCGAGGCCGAAGGGTTCTGTTGTTTTGATCTCGAGTTTCGCGTTTTTGGCGAGGGTCTCGAAGTTGGCGTCTTTCGCGAGGGCTTGGGTGCTGAACTCGCTGGCTTGGTCGGCGAGTTTTTGTAGGGCTTCCCCCATTTCTTTCCCGGTGAGCTTCTTTTGTTCTTCGGTGAGGTTGAACTGAACGAAGCGTACTTTTCGTTTTTCTGGCGCCTTGAGGGTGGATTTGCGCTGTTCGTACGCTTTTTTGACTTCGTCGTCAGAGACGGCGACGTCTTTGGCGTAGTTGTCGCGTGCGAATCGGATGACGGATGCTTCGACCTGTTGATGATCTTTGGCGTAGGCCTCCATGAGTTCGGCTTTGGAGGGTTGGGTGGAGGCGCCGAGCAGGTTTTTGATGCGGTTCACGCGAACGCTATCGCGGATGAGTTCCTCGAAGTCTTCTTCGGACATCCCGCGAGGTCCGAGGGCCATTTGCATGTAGAGTTTGTAGCGATCGTGATCGAACTTCCCTTGGTTTTGGAATGCGGGAAGTTTTTGGATGGCCTCGAGGACTTGGTCCTCCGTGGGGTTGATGCCGAGTTGATCGGCTTTTTGACGGAGGACGATGGTGTTCCAGACGAAGGCATCGGCGCTGTCTTGGGGGGTGTTGGCGCCTGGGGTCAGCGAGATGAGGAGTTCGAACATTCCGAAGATGCGGCAAAGTTCGAAGTTGCGTCCGAGGCGGAGGTATTCGAGCGAGGAGACGTCGCGACCGGCGACGCGGCCGACGTTATCGGAGCCGAGTTTGTCCATTCGCGCGCCTGGGCCGCCGTAGAGGACGACGAAGGTGACGATGACGACGATGGTGAGGGCGGTGAGGAGGGATTTCTCGAAGCGCCGGAAAAAGTTAATCATATGGGAGAGACGTGATGTGCCACAAAAAGACCTCCCAACAAGCTGTTGCTGCCTGTTGGGAGAGTGGCTAGAGATTGGGGGATGAGGCTACGGTTCCCCCAGCGTTGGTCGCAATCCCTTTTTGGTTCGCTTGGATGCGTGGTGGCGGTGTTTTGTGCGGTGACGCTGGCGGGTGGTTGGGCGGGGGTTCGGGCGCAGCAGCCTGCGGGTCAGCAACCGGCAGCGCAGCCGGTTGGGGAGGGGGTGACGCTGGTTGACGGTCGTTTTCAAGCAGGACAGGTGGTGGGGAGTGACGGGAAGACGGTTCAGTTGAAGGGGTCGATTGGAGTGATTGGGCTTCCGATGGCGCAGATTGCCTCGGTGCGTTCGAATCCGCCGGCGCCGTTATTTGCGCCGCCGATGGAGGCAGTGCGTGCGGGGGATTTGGTGAAGGCGATGCCGTTGTTTTGGCAGGTGTACGAGAAGTTTCGTGGGGTGCCGGTGGATTGGGTGGCGACGGTGTTTGGTTTTGTCATGGATGGTGCGATGACGGCGGGTGACAAGGGGATGGCGGATCGCGTGAAGGCGGAGGTGGAGGCGTTCCCGAAGTTGGGTGAGTTGCCGGGGATGGACATGGTTTTGGCGCAGTCGGACTTTGTGGCGGGG
>JACCED011872138.1_pt1 | contig 16922 bp, 10 predicted proteins | sample 7455021 | NCBI WGS metagenome assembly JACCED01 (sample SAMN15323456, study PRJNA562643) | freshwater metagenome | isolation source: river surface water | place: USA:Blue River Watershed | collected 2017-08-19 | reverse complement strand
AATTTCATAATTATTTATTGAAAGAAAAAAAACTAAATGAAATTTATAAAGAAACTAATTTTGTAAGATATCAAATAGATATTGTTAATATAATAAATGTATTTATAAACACAGTAGTTTCAAAGATAGAAATAAAACAAATAATTAAAAATGAAAAAAATATAGATTATATTTTAAATATAATAAAAAGATATTGTTCATTTTATATTTATTTATTAATAGGTTATTATTATACAGGTAGTCGTGATTTATTTATCACAAATATATTAGAATGTAGTAAAAATCAAAATATTACATCATTTTTTAGTTCTGATAATAATTCCAAAATTATTAATTATTTTACTGATATTAAAAATATAATAGGATTAGCTGAATATAAAACAATAGACCAAGTAAAGATTTTATTATTAAATAATCCGGTAAAATATACAAGTGTAATTAAATTAGTTAATGAATTAGGTGAAGATTATGTAATTAATAATTTTTTAATTAAAGATAATGTAAATTCAATATTAAAAACATTTATTTTAAAGTTAATATATTTTAAAGAAGATAAAATAGAATTAAATGAACTTTTAAGACAAGTAGAAGAGAAAGAAGGAGAATATAAATATATAGAAATAGTAACAGCAAATAAAAATAAAATAGTAGATTTTACAGTAATACAAAAGTTTGTTACATTAGCTGATATAAAAAGAAATATGGCACAAGAAATTTATTCATATTTAGAAGAACAAAATGAATATTCAGAACAAGTAATTAAAGAGAATGATGATTTTGTAAATTTTTTATTTTCTAATAAAATATTAATACCAATAACTGAAGATTTTTTAAGATATCATAAAGATACCGAAAAATATGAGTCAGATACAAAATTAAAAGAAGATACTAAAATAAAAGTAGTAATGAATAAAATAAATAATGTAAAAAATTATTATTCACCTTTATTAGATAAAAATCCTAAATTAAAACTAGAAACAAAAAATTTATTTTATAAAAATTTAGAACACAGATATGCAGTTTTATATAATGACGATGAAGAAATTAAAATAATTCAAAAGTTAGAATATGCAGATAAAAAAAATGAAAATGATTACTTAATTGATTTAGAAGATTTAAGAAAATATGCTTATGTAAATTTTAAAAATTCATCAAAGGATTATATAAAATTAAGAACACCAAATACAATTGAAGCTATTAGATATATGAATTTTAAAAATAAAAAGAATGATCCATTAGAAACAAGAATAGGTCATGATAATATAGATTTAAATGTAGTAGGTGTAGCATGGAATCCATCACGATTTAAAATGGTGAAAACTCCAAATTTAAAACCATTAGAATGTTTTAGTGTAAATAATTTAATAGATGTATCAAAAAATCAAAAGAAAAATAATGGTTATTTAGGTTTTATAAATATATTTAATAAATCAATATTAAATAATAAAAATTCAAATTTATTTTATTGGTTATTTGATAATTTAAAAGATATTCCAAAAAATACAAAAGAATATAATGATTTTAGTGCAAATGATTCACAAAAAAATATAAAATTATTATTATATCAAGTTTATTTAAATTACATTGAAAATGTTAAAAATAAATTTAAAAATTATATAGAAAAATCAAAGAAAACATTTAATATTTTTTTATTAGATTATTTATTTAAAATATATCAAGAAAAATATTTAAATTTTGAATTAAATCCTTATATTAAAAATAAATTATTATATGATGTATTAACAAAAAATATAGTTGAATTAAAAATAACAGAAGATGAAACTAATAATATTATTCCAGGAATGAGAAAAAATATGATTAAATTACCTGTTATTGATATAAAGAAATCAAAAAAAAATATAATTATAGTTCAAGATAAAAAAGAATTAGAAGATGAAGAAATAGTAGAAGAATCACATGCAGTATGTAATCATTATAGAAAATGGGACAGTATAAATGAGTTTTTTAAATATTCAAAATCATCTGAAGAATTTAATCAAATGATATTTGATTTTGTTAAAAAATATGTAAAAGAAAATGATAGAGGAGAATATTTATGTAAAAGTTGTAATGAAGGATTACAAATAAAAAAATTTATAAGTGAAGGATTTTACAATAAAGATAGTCAAGAATTTATGACTTCATCTATTATAATAAATCAAAGATTAGAAGAATTACCAAAATATATGAAATTAAATAGAACAATTAAAAATTTAGAAAAAAATTTAGAAAAGATTGCTTATATAGCAGGTTTAACTTCTTATTTAGGTAATACTCCTGTTATAAAATTACATAGAAAAACAATTATTAAAGATACAATAGATCTTATATTATTACATAGTGAATTTTTAAAAAATCAACCAAAAGATAGAATTGTATCTGCAGGAACTAAATATGGTATAATTAAAAATTTAACAAATTTATTCTTTTTTGAATTAAAAGATGAAATATTTTTAACATCATCAACTGATACTGATTATTATAAAAAAATTAAATATAATAACGTCTTAGCATATTTTATTTTTATTTTAATTTTAGAATTAAATCCAGGACAAATTTTAAGTTTTAAAGATGATAAAATGTGTAATTATTTTTTCTATTCAAAAGTATCACAAACATTATTTGATGGTTTATTTATTAGATTAAATCAAAAAGATAAAGTACAAATAAGTAAAATTCCATTATTATCATATATTATATATTATTTTAGTTGTTTATTAGTAACTAATAAATTATGGTTACCATATGATAATGTTGAAGAAAAAGGTTTTAATATAAATATGCAAAAAAGTATAATTCATACTGTAATTGATTTAATAAATTCAATAATAGAAGCAAATTTATTACCAAATAAAAATTATTTATATGAACTTTTTAATACTAGATTTACAATTAAAATAAAAAATTTATTTACTGATGCAACATTAATTAAACGTGTTACAGATAATGCTAATAAAAATTTTAAAGTAGATGAAAAAACAAATAAAATAATAATTACTAAAAAAATAGTAAATGATATTAATATTGAAAATAATAAAGAAGATTTCACAAATGAAACTAATAATAAATATTGTTTAAATACAAAATTTCAATTAAAACAATATAAATATCGTAAAGATAATAATACATTTGATATATTAAATAATTGTGAAGATGGTAAATTACATCAATGGACTGCATCAACTGGTGAATTAATTTGTTCATTATGTAATAAAAAATACAATGATTTATTAAATGAAACTAAAACAACAACAGAATCTGATAAATCATTAAATCAGTATTATGATAAATTAAAATTAATTCAAATTAAAAAATTAACAAAAAAATATTGTTTAACTGGTGAAATACATGTTTTAGTAAATGGTGTATGTTCATTATGTAATGTAAATCCATCAACATATGAGTATAAAGAAAAAGAATTATTATCTCTTTATAAAAAAATACAAGATAATGAAAATAATGATTTTATAAAAAAAATAAATATTCTTAAAGAAAAACAAAATAATATATTAGAAAATGAAAAAGAAAATCATACAATTAAAAATAAATTTTTAAAACGTTATGAAAAAGAGTATTCATTAAATTATATTGAAGATTTTGTAGAACGTTTAGTTAAAATTTTAGGACCTAAAATTAAAAGTGAAAATAAAACAATACATTTAAAACAAACATTATGGATAATTAATCATGATTATTTAGGTAATGAATTAAAAAAACCAATAGAAATTTTAAATAGTGATAATATTATTCAAGAACAATTAAATCATCCAATAAATAATAAAGATGTTTATTTTTATAAAGATAATATTAACAAAGTATATGTATATTATGATATTGTTACATTACAATATTTAGGATATTCAGAAGATAATAAAAAATTAAAAACAAATAAAAATGTTGCTTCATTAATAAAAGAATTATCTATAAGAGATTGTTTATTTATTTTAGGATTAGAAAATGAATATTATAATTTATCTCATTTAATGTCAGATTATGATGAAAATACAAAAATAGATAATACTAATGTTGTAAATACATTGATAAGAAATAGAATAATTAATATGAAACAAATAATATCAAAATTTGAATCAATTATTAATGGTATTAGAAATCATTTTAAAAATAATAGATTATATAATCAAGAAGAAAATAAAATATTAAATGAATTTACTAAAAAAATAAAAGAATTTAAATTAAAAGATAAAAATAATCATAATGGAATATTTAAACACTCAATATATTTATTAAAATTATTAAATATGAAAAAAATAAATAATGTAGAAACTGAAATAATTAATAAAAAATATATTAATACAAAATTTTTATCAAAATTACAAAATACTGATTCTAAACTAGTTTATTATTTAATTTATAACTTAAATAGATTATTAGATTATAATTCAGATAATGTTATTGAATCAGAATTAGCACATTTAATTGTTAAAATTATAAAATACGTAACTAAATTATATTATAAAGATTATTCAAATATTGATATCCGTAAATTTGATTATATTATTTGTAATGAAGAAGCAGAAGTTATTAATACAAATATAACAACAGTTGGTATATATAATGAATTAGTTAATGAAAATGAAATAGACCAAGAACAAATAAAAGAACAAAATTATGATGCACAAGAAGAACGAGATGCTTTCGATATTGATGATTATGAAGTAGACGATGATATAGATGGGTCTGCTGAGGCGTTTGATGGTTATGAAAATTAATTTTAAATTAAAATAATATATATATATTATTTTAAATCTAAATATATATAATTTATGAATCAAAAAATATTTAATAATATTCTTTTATTGCTAATTATATTAGTATTAATTAAATATGTATCACCTGAACCAGATTCTGTTTTATTTGTAATTAAAAAATATGTAAATTTTTTAATTTATAGAATGAAAAGAGTTTTTAGTAGAATTTTTAATATGGATACAGAAAATTTTATTAGTACTGAATTTAATGGTAAAACATTTGGTGGTATTGATAAATTTCAATTAAAAGCACCAAATTTCCAATCTGCTTATCAAAACTATTGGATTGAATATATTACTAAAAAAAATTCAAAAGTTTCACCAAATACTGCTAAAAAATTATATCACTTTATTGAAAATTTAGTAACTACTGATACTGATGATTATTTTATATCTGCATCAAATATTACCCAAAATAATTTTACAAATGACCAATTAACTAAAATACAAAATGTTATTTTACAAAAATTAAATTCTAATTCATTTGAATTTACTAATTTTAAATTTAATAAAAAACCAATTTATTATAATAATGTAGGTGGTAAAGAAGTTGAACCATTTACTTTTTCAGTAGATTGTTCTGAAAATATTGGTAATTTAAATATTTTTATTGAATTAAATATAAGAAATGATATTGTACAAAATTTTGAATATATCACTATTAAAAAAATTAGAATTGTATTAAATACTAATCCTGAATTAAACAAATTAAAACCTGTTCAAAAATCAGTTATTATAGAAGAACAAAATAAAACTTTGCAAGAAATATTACCACCTATTAATAAAATAACACCAAAATTAAATGATAATAATAATTTATATGAAGCACCTTTTGATAAAAAAGATGATTATAAAATAGATTATACTAATTATGATGATGAAACATTTAATTTAACTAGTGAATACGATAATAAATATAGTTTAGAAGCACCAATTGTTCGATTAATGAAACCAGAAAGTAGTAATGTTGAACCTGAAGCAAATTTAATAGAATCAAACAATGAATCTTTTACTTATTAATATTTTTATTATTTAATATAATAAATTTTCTTTTATTATTATATTAAATATATTTTCTTTTATTATTATATTAAATAAGATTATTATTTTAATGATTGTAATAGTTGTGAAAATGATTTAGTATCATCAAATTTTATTTGTTTTCCATTAAACTTATATTTAAATATAGAATATTGACCAAATACATAATCTGGATTAGTAACAATATTTTGTATAAGTTCTGTTTCAACAGACCGATTATCTGCAATTTTTGTATCAAAATATACTAAGTATCTATCTCCTTTATAAGATGTTGGTCTACCATTTACAACATTTTCTACCTTTTTAATCATACTATTATTTTTTTTTAAAATATTTAAAACAGGATACATATCAAATAAATATAATTGATCTATTCTGTAAGGGTACTTTTTTCCAAGAATTATAGTTTTTATTAAATCATTAATATTACCATCTTGTCTAGATTTTATACACTCAATAAAAATTTTAGATTTTTGTATTTTTTCTTCATTAAAAATATTTTGTTGCATTTTATAAAAAGTATCATAATCATAATATTTGAGTTTTTTATTTTCGTCATCAAATTTTTTTAATTGTTCTTTAGTAATTTCTCTATTTTCTTGTAATTTTATAGATAATTCTGTTTTGTCAATATAATTTTTTATATAATTACTGATGATAGAAAATTCTTCTATCATATTAATAATTTTTTTATCTAAAATAAATGGTACGACAAATCTATAATACAAATTTATGTTATTATTTAAATTTGTAAATATATCATTTGTAAAAAAAGCTACTATTTGGCCTAACTGTTCACCACTATATGAACAATCATCTGCAAAATGCAAATATATATTTTTATTTGTATCAATATTTAATTTTTTAATAGATTCTAATATTTTAGAGTTTGCTTCGTTTATACGATTATTAAGATAAGGATCAGTTACATCAATTATATGGTCGTAATTTAAATATTTACCAGTAATAGTTGTAACATATAAACCCGATTTAGTATAATATTTTAAAGCACCAGAACCACTATTTCCTGGTTTTATAATATATACTAATATATACACATCATTTGATTGTTTTACTTGATTATATTTATCACAAAATTCTTTAATTAATGATTCATGTTCTAAAGCAGATACATGTTTAATACTATTATATAAATCAATCATAACTTGTCTATCTGGTGTACCAATTAACTTATCAATCACTGTCTGTTTTTTTCTCATATCAATTGGATTACTTATTATTTGGTCACTTATATTACTATTTTCACTAATGAACTGTCTAATTAACTCGGTTGATTCATCAGGATTACTTTCTTGTAATGCACCTCCTCCTCCAGCTGTACTGTTGCTAGTTAAAGCACCACCAATTTGTTTTTTTAATTCTAAATATTTATTTTTATATTTTAAATATTTATTTTGAAAAGACATATATATATATATATAATAAAAAAATTGAAAAAAATATTTAATAGTTATTACTTATAATATTTATAAATAAAAACACAAGTAACTGACACAACTAATATAAAGTAACTGACACAACTAATATAAAGCAACTAATATAACCAATAAATGTCATTTTATTGGGTTATGTTTTTTTTTGTAACAATAATAGTGTCTACTAATGGTATGATACATATTATGGATTTTTTAATGAATGATAATATTAGAGTTATAATACCATACATAAATCGGTATCCATCTAATATACTTTTAAATAATGACTTGTATAAATTAAAAAAGTGTGAATGGTTTGAATCCAATGATAAATGGTTTGAATTCAATAATAAATGGTTTGAATCCAATGATAAATGGTTTGAATCCAATAATAAATGTTTTTATCAAAATAAAAATAGCAATATAGTTTTTGTGTAAAAATGGCTTATTCATTAATTTAAAAAATTGAAAAAATATTTGTTTAATAGGCTCAATAAAACAACAAATTTATAAAACAAATACACCAATATACAACCAATATATAGCAATAATACAACAATATATAGCAATAATACAGCAATAATACAGCAATAATAATGTTAACTAAATACATTTTAACAATTCTAGGACTACTGTGCATACTACCCTCAACATGTACTAGTGCAACAGTAAACTATAATTCAAATGTTCAACTTGATTCATTTTCACAGAATGGATTAAGCTATACACCATATAAGACATATAGATACGGCAGAGAAGTATCACTAACATCATCAGCACCGGTTTTTCCAGGTGAAGGTCATATTCTTGGTACAGGTGATATTATTACACCTGTAGTTAGAGGAATTAGTAATTCTCTTGTTCAAAGTCCAACCGTCTATAAAATGGGTTTAGAAACCCTATCTACTGATGCATTTAGTGGAGGAATTCCAATGAGTGGACCCATCAATCAAGCAATTATATCTAATGGTAAAGAATTGGTTTCACAAACTATATCTAACCAAATGACAACTGCTTTATCATATGTTGGTCCTGTAATAGCTGTTGGAACTACTAGCTACGAAGTTTATAACGACCTTAGTGATGGAGACTATAGTGGTGCAGTCCTTCATACAGGTAAAGGTGTTGTTTCGTGGTATGCTGCTGGAGCTGCTAGTTTAAAATGTGGAGCTTTAGCTACAGCTGCAACATCTTTTTTAGGACCATTTGCTGTAGTACCTGGCTTTATTGGAGGTTTATCTTGTGCCATGACAACAAATTATGCCATTTCATATACAACAGAAAAAGCAAATCAAGCATGGAAAGAACAACTGATTACAAGCTGCAGTGATGGAAAAGGCACATGTAGTAGCAGCAGTAGTGGTAAAGGTAGCAGTAGCAGCAGTAGTGGTAAAGGTAGCAGTAGCAGCAGTAGTAGTGGTAAAGGTAGCAGCAGTGGCAGTTCTAGTGGCAGTGGTAGTGGTGGTCGTGATGATGATGGTAAAGAACCGCCAATATTTAGACTTCCTAGTGGTCATGATTCAAAAGTACTGTTTGAAAACCATTGGACACAAATTGCTACTGAAATTTATGATGAGCTAAGAAGACGATTTCCAAGTGAAGTATTTTCGGTTGTAATTAATAATGGATATTCTGTACGTATGGGAACTGGTGATAATTATATTAATGTTTATCACCATCCAAATTCACATGACATAAATGAAATTATACATTTTACATCTCATCGATCTTCAGCCACTAGTATAGGTTTAAGAACAAGTTCACTTCATCTTAGAATTCCAGGTTTTTCAGCAATAGAATTAGACATTATTGGTAATCCTATTATAAGGTCTGAATGGATTTTACCTCGTGAAATAAGTCGTTTTAGAACTTTTGAATCTGTTGTAGCAAATACTGTTAAAACCTATATTGAAAATATGATACTAAGAGGTTTAAATATTACTGACCTACATTAATTATAGTTTTAATAATATTTTTCATTTAATAAATATAATAATTTAATATATAATAATTTTCTCTTATTATTTTAATGGATTTACTTAAAATAATAACACATGATTTAAAAATAGAATCAAATGTAAAGTTAATATCAACAATAGATGAAATTAAATATATAAAACAATGGGATAAATATATAAAATTACTAAAAAGTTATAAACCAAAAAATGATATTGAAAAATATTTAGTTGAGTTTACATTAAAACCAGAAACAACAATACAAACAGAATTAGGTATTAATTATTATAATAATCCATTTAGTTCAATATATTTTGTGTTATCAAACCCTTTTACTTTAGATAATCCAGTTTTTAATGTTTTATTTAAAAACAGAAATATGATTAATGAAATACCTACATTACTCAAGAAATGTTTTTCACATCCTGAATATTATAAATATTATAATGAAGAAATTTTAAATAGATGGTTAAGTGTCATACAATATAAGCCAATTTCATTTAAAGAATATAAAAAAGTTTCAAAGAAATCTGATGATAAACAACTTTTAAAATTTAAAAAATATAAAATACTTTGGAAAATATTTATTGATAATTGTAATGAATTTAGTAAGGAAATACAAAAATATGCAAAAAAATATAAAAATAATAATAATGAAATAGTTGGATGTTATCATATAGGTCAATCATATTATGAACACTGTTTGGAATCGCATTTAGGAATAAAATTAGACATTGATAACTTATTAAAATGGGGTTATACTGAATTAGAACGATTAGTTAAAAAAATGAGAGTATATGCTCAAAAAGTAGATAATACTATAAAAAGTGATATGGAGTTTACAAAAATATTAGATAAACTTAAAAATAATCCAAGTCAAAAATATAAATCAATAAAAGAATTAGAAGAATATTATAAAAATGTTATTAAAAAATATTCTGATATTTATATAAAAAAATTAAAGTTTCCAGAATATGAAAAACCAAATTTAGTTATATTTTCAAATTCTAAATTAGGCGGTGGATATTACACATTGAATAATTTTTATTTAAATACATTTAATTGGAAGAATATGAGAAAATTTACAGTAGAAAGTTTAGTTTTACATGAAACAATTCCAGGACATCATACACAAGTTCATACAATGTTAAATCATGGTATTAGATATCCTGTTTTATTTTATTTTCATTCAATATTAAATGGTTTTATTGAAGGATGGGGTTTATTTAGTGAACAGTTAGGGTTTAATCAAACTGATTGGGATATTATTGGACAAATAGAATATGAAATGTATAGAACATTACGTATTATAGTTGATATCTCACTTCATTATCATGGGAAAACTCCAGATGAAATGTTTAATTTTATGAAAGACTATTTATTAATGGATCATGAATCAATTAAGAATGAAATTTATAGATATGTATGTAATCCGGGTCAAGCTGTTTCATATAAAGTAGGTTCACAAGTTTTTAAAAAAATAATAAATATTAATAAATGGGATACAATTAATAATAAAAATTATGGAATATGTAATAAAATAATATTAGATGGACCCTTACCACTTAAATTTTTAATTGATAAATATAAAATTAATATTAATAATTTATTTACTTAATTTTTGAGTCATAAGTTTATTATAAATATCAATATTACTTGGTCTTATGGATTTCCAAGTATTATTACGAAAAATATATGCAGACCATGGTTCATTATCAAGAATAAAATCTTTATACTCATAAAAATTATCAAAGAAATTATCAATATCTTTAACACTTTCTAAATCATCTAAATCTATTCTATCATATACAAATTCAACAATATTTTCTAGAAAAAAATTTTCATATTCATCTTCTTCTATTGTACTAATATTGTTATAAATATAGGGTATTTTTCCTTTTTCTACAGTTGTAATAATATATGGCAATGTCATAAATATATATAATAATATATTTTTATATATTATTAAATACAATTTTTTTAATTAATAAATACAATTTTTTTATATTATTAAATTATTTATTCTTTTTTCTAATTTATATATTTATTCTTTTTTCTAATTTATATATCTATTCTTTTTTATCTTTTTCTAAATTATTAACAACAGGATAAACAAATTTTTGTGCTAATTCTTCACCAAGATTCATTTCAACACTAGCTAATGATTTTTCACCAGTTTTAACTTGTTCAATTAAACCTAACATTTTATACAAGTAAGTATTATCTTGTTTATCAGCATCTTCACGACAAAAACGTTTTACAATACTTGGATATAAATCATAAAATTCGGGCATAAGTTCAATTAGTTTCATTTCTAAATCAAAAGAATTAATAATTCCTTGAGTTTTTAAATCTTTAATATGTTTTTCTAATTCTTGAATATTTTTTTTAATTTCGTCAATATTTTGTTCCATTAATTATAATGAAAATAAGTTTTTATATTGTTTTTTTTCTAGTATCGTAATAAAGAAACATAATAATAACTACAATTAAAACAAATAAAATAACATATTTTGTGTTATCATTATTTTTTTCATTCTTTATTTCTTCAATAATTTTAATATTATCAGTTTTATTAACTATAATATTATTAGTATCTGGTTTATTAACTATATTAGTATTAATTTTATTAACTATATTATTAGTATTTGGTTCAGTAACTTGAGGTTTATTATTTTGTACAATAGGTGAACATTCATAATTTCTTTTAATAAGTTCAACAGCTGTATCATAGTCATATGTATTTTTCCCATTTAATTTATTAACTTCGTTATGAATATCAATTGTCCAGTTTAATAATTTTTTTCTGTTTATTAAAATATCATCAGTAATTGGATTTTTTAATAAATGTTCTTTGTAATGTTCTCTACAATGAACGCATGGTATAATATCACCAATAGTTGTATAAAAACGTTTATAATTTTGTTTTTCTTCTAATGTTGGTTTAACTGGATATGCTAATGCAACAATATGTATAAATTTCCATGCATGAGGTCCCCAAGATTCAGGTCCTAAATTAGTCATTATATAGTTATAGAAAAAATTAATATATTTTTTATATAATTATAACTTGTTAAATAAAATAATAATTATAACTTGTTAAATAAAATAATAATTATAACTTGTTAAATAAAATAATAATTACAACTTGTTAAATAATATAATAAAAATGACTTATTTATATTTCAGATTTACGTCTAGTAAGTTCATCACTTATTTTTTTTAATTGTTCTTCTGTAAATTGATTACTGATTATCATTTCTATTAATAATCCTTTTATTTTATTAACATCATCATATGTTGATAATTTTTCTATAACTAATTCTTTTTCTTCTTCACTTGATTTAAATTCAATTTCTGTATGATTTAATGAGTTACTTCTTAATAGATTAAAATTTCTACATTTAGGTAATGTATCATATATATTAATAACGGGTGTTGTTTCACTTGATAATATACGTTGAATTTCAGGTTGAATATTTTGAATTTCGTGAACAATATCTCGTTGATTGCCAAATATTGTTAAATTACTTTGATACTTATTTAATTCAAATTGTGTAATTAATGTTTTATATCGTTCTTTTAAGTTAGTTAATTTTTCATGTTTTTCTTTAAAATTTTCAAAATATCCAAATGATAAACCTTGTTGTTCTAATAATGCCATATCATTTTTTGAAAATAATACGCCATTTATATTATTATTGATTTCAGCTTTTATATAAAATTTATTATTAACACCTTCTATTTTAAATGCTAAAAATACAAATTCTTTTGATATTTTACTTTTTCCTCCAATTCCTTTAAATCCAGAGAATTTAAAAAGTTCTAACAAATCTTCATTATCTTCATTAGGTGGTATATTATGTATTCTACGTATTTCATTAGCATTTGGATTAATATAATTATCAATAAATTGATTTATAGTTATATTTTCTGCAAGTTCTATTAATTTACTAGGATCCTTAGTGTCAAAATTTATTTTTTTATCAAAACTAATTTTACTAATAATATTATTAAACATTATTATATTTATTGGTTGAATACTAATACCGTATTTTTTTAATTTAAGTATATCTACTGTTTCATCATCAACTAATGTAATAGCATCATTACCTGAGTCAAATGTAGTATTTATACGTATAAATAAATCATTGTTATTTTTATATTGGACATTAGTAAAATTATAATCACATTTATATAATGTTTTATATGTATGATTGATATTTTTTAAATTTAAAAATCCAGACATTTCTAATAGTTTTTCTTCATTATCATAATAATATTTAAATACTATTTTTTCACGATTAAAATGAGACATTTTATATTTTACTTCAGATATATCAATAGGTTTACGTTCTGTTTTATTAGATAAATCTAGAATATATATTATAATATTATTTCTAGATAATAAAGAAAATAATGAATCAATTATATCAGGTCTTATTAAATTTTCAACTTTAATTACATATGAACGTTTTTCTTTAATAATTTTATTAATACCTTTAATATTTACTATTCTTTCGATATCTTCAATTATTTGTGGGACAACATTATTAGGTACATTAGATTTTATTAAATTAGTTAAATCAATAAAAAATGGTTCTACACTATTACCTTCACCACCAGCAGCACTTGAACCACCTATTTGATTTTTTTGGTTTTTTAGTTCTAAATATTTATTTTTATATTTTAAATATTTACTTTTATACATTATATATTATATATTATATATTAGTATTTATAAAATAATAATAAAATAATAATTATAACTTGTTAAATAAAATAATAATTACAACTTGTTAAATAAAATAATAATTATAACTTGTTAAATAAAATAATAATTATAACTTGTTAAATAAAATAATAATTACAACTTGTTAAATAAAATAATAATTATAACTTGTTAAATAAAATAATAATTACAACTTGTTAAATAAAATAATAATTACAACTTGTTAAATAAAATAATAATTACAACTTGTTAAATAATATAATAATTAAACTAGAGAATAATATAAAGCTTCATCAATAGTTTCAATAGGAAATACTGAAAGATTTTCATCAATCAATGTTGGATTTCTTTCTTTAATTTTATCGATATCTTTTTGATTTTCTTTAGGATATAATGCTATTTTAACTCCTGCTGCTTTAGCACCTTCTAATTTATTTTCAAGACCACCGATTGCAGTAACTTTACCAAGTAAATTGATTTCACCTGTAATTGCAATATCATGTCTAATTTTTTTATTAGTTAACATTGAATAAATAGCAACAGTTAAAGCAGTACCTGCACTAGGTCCATCTTTTGCAGTTGAACCATCTGACATATGAAGATGAAATCCTTTAGGTGCATCTTTAAACTTTCTTAAATATTCGTCTTGTTTTTCTTGAGGTAAATTATTAAAAGCTAATGTAGTTGCAACTTGAGTTGATTCTTTAATAACTTGTTGTAAATTACCAGTAGCTTTAACATCAAGTGGTTTGGATGTAGGAATCCATTGGACTTGAATAGGCATGACACCACCATAACTACCTGAACCACTAGCATACATACCATTAATTACACCACATCTATCTTCATCATAGATTTTTTCAGGTGTAATTTCATGTCTTTGTTTTAATACAGCTTTTACATTTGATAATGTAACACTGTATGGGAAAATAATATTACAATTATCAAAAGTAGATTTTGTAAGATTTGCAATATTTAATTCTCTAACAACACTATATAATAGTTCTTTAATTTTTCTAACACCACCTTCTTTAGTATATGTTTCAATCATATATTTAATAGTATCATCAGAAATAACAATACTATCTTTTTCAAGTCCCATTTCTTTAAGAATATTAGGAATTAAATATTTTTGAGCAATATGAATTTTTTGTGATGTTAATAAAAATTTAGTTTCTACTTGTGTAATGCTATCCATTAAAATAGGATTAATTGAACTACGATCATTATATGAGAAAATAAATGTAACTTTTGACAAATCAAAATCAATACCATGAAAGTATTTATCCTTAAAATGATTATTTTGAACAGGGTCAGTTAAGTGAACTAGAATATTAGCAATTTCATCTCCTTTAGTAGTTTTTGAAATTTTATCAAGTTCATCAAAATAAATAATAGGATCCATACATTTAGATTCAATTAAACCATTTGCAATTCTTCCACAAATAGAACCTTCATAAGTATATGAATGACCTTCTAAAAATGAAGAATCAGTAGCTCCACCTAATGAAATAAACACAAAAGGTTTATTCATTGCTTTTGCAATACCTTCTTTGATAAGTGTGGTTTTACCATTTCCAGGTGGTCCATGAATACCAATCATATTACCTTTAGCATTAGGATTTCTAAATTGTTGTCCCATAATTTGAATAATATGATGTTTAGCTTCATCATGACCCCAAACTGCATCATCCATTGTCTTTTGTAAATTAGACAAGAATAATTTAATTTGAGAAGGATTTAATGTTTTAATATTAGTACCAGTATAAAGTCCAAATGGAATAGTCATAACTGAATCAATCCATGATTTTAATTTTGAACTTTCTCCTCTTGATGATACTAATCCTAAATATTTTTTAAGAATATGATTTTTATTTGCTAAACTAGTATTCATATTTAGAATTTTAAATAATAATGGTTTATCATTTGATTGATAAGAATTAATTTCTTTCATATATTTAATTGAATTTATTTTATCAGTTTTACTCATATTATCAAAATATTCTAATAAAGTTCCATTTGAATCGTTAACAGAAGACTTTAACATTTCTTGGAAAAAATCACTTGTATACTTGTTACGTCTTTTAGGCATTTTACGACCACGAATAATACCATCATCACTATCATCATCGTCATCATCGTCGTCATCATCAATATCGTCATCATCATCGTCATGATCATCATATTTTTCATCGAGTTCTAATGTGTCATCCTGTTTTTTCTTTCCTTTTTTATCATTTAACATATATCTAATATTATCTTCATCTTCTTCTTCATCTTCTGCATCTTCTGCATCATCTTCTTCTTCATCTTCTGGTAAATATTCAGAATCTTCTTCATATTCTTCATCATAATCATTTTCATCTAAATCATCATTATCAGAATCTTCATCAGGAAGATATTCAGATTCGTCATCATAATATTTATCATCAATATATTCATCTTCAGAATCATCTTCATTTTTAAGATTATCTAAAAATTTATTAGACCCAGAATTTTTAATTTTTTTACTACTAGGTTTTACATTAGTATTAATTTTATCAAAACATTTATGTAATGATAAATTTTTATTTGTTTTAACTTCAATTAAAACTTGTTCTAAAATATCAATTGATAATGATAATTGTACTTTTAAACAATTGATATTAGTATCATTCATATGATTAAATGTTGATAGAATAATTGAAATATCATGTTTAAGTTTATTTAAAAACTTAACACTTTCTTTACCTTTAATATTTGGTGAAAATTTTTGAAGTTTTTCAATAGTATCATTTTTTAAATCATCAATAATATTTACGGATGAGAATTCTAACATATCTCTGCTTCTTTTATTACTTTTATTAATAAAATCCATAAAAATATGATATTAAAGTATAAAATAATTAAAATACAATTTTTTTATAATACATTATAATATGATTATAATAATAATAATATTAATATTTATGTTAACAATAATAAGTGTTATTTTTAGTATTTATTATT
>JACCED010333401.1_pt1 | contig 16928 bp, 12 predicted proteins | sample 7455021 | NCBI WGS metagenome assembly JACCED01 (sample SAMN15323456, study PRJNA562643) | freshwater metagenome | isolation source: river surface water | place: USA:Blue River Watershed | collected 2017-08-19 | reverse complement strand
TCGTTTCATTGTTTTCTGCTGCATCTTCTTGTCTTTTATGTTCTAAATAATGATGTAAAATTTCAAGTACCTTCTTTTTTCTATCATTGTCATCTAAAACAATATTAGTATAAAAAGAGTAAAAGGAAGAATCAAATGTTGGAAAGTATGAGTAAAACATTGGTTCATTCCATATTTTCCATGTCTTAGAATCCTCTGTAAAGAATCTGATTTTTTCAATCTCATCTTTAATAGAGTGTCCAAAATTTTCTCCATAAAAGTACCAATCAATATCAGGATAATCATTGTAGAATTCATTTTTATTTGTATATAGAGTCATTGAATCTTTATTATCAACAAAGTATTTAATAATTAGTTCTCTCATTGTTTTTTGAGAACTTTCTTCAAGATTGTTTTGTTGTAAAATTTTTTTAGAATAAACCCTTTCAAAAAAGGTAAAATCAAATGAAGGATACTTTTCTACAAAATAGCCATATTCATAAATTCGACGTTTTTCTAAAGTCTCTACCTCTTGTTCTAGTATAGAAATTTTTGCAGACTTATCATGTCTTTCCCAATCAGCATATCTTTTTTTAATATCAAATTCTCTTATTTCTGGATATGTTTGAAAAAAAGTTTTCAAATTAATAATTATTTTTGAACCCTTTTCTTGATTCATAAATTTTTCTACAAGTTGATAGTTGGAGCATCCTCGCATGTTTTTATTAAATGTTCTAAAATAATCCAAGTCAAACTCTGGGTATGTTAGAAAAAATATGTCCCAATAAAATATTTTGTTTTCATACAAACCCTTTTCTAAAAATACTCTTCCCAAATCTTTTTCTGACATTAATGAATATTCCTTATGACAGGCACGTGCAAGGTTAAAATCAATATCTGGATTAGCACTTAACATTGATTTAACACTTACTCTAGCACAATCTAAGTTGTTTCCTTCTAACAAATGACGAATACATTCATCAGCAGTATAATAGAATAATTCTCCATTTAAAAGTTTATAAACTTCTGGGTCAAAATCAATTGTGTCCAACAACATATTCTTATCCATTTGACGAGTATGAGCAATTCTTTTTTCATTCCTACCAATTTTAAGATAATGAATAATAAATTCTTCATCTGTATGTAAAAATGATAAATCAGTATTCACTTGTTTATAAATGTGTAACTGAAATAAAGATTGATACCTTTCTAAAAAACCTGTTTTATTGCAAACTCTATTTTCATGAATACCATTCATTTCATAATGAGCCATTAATTGTTCATCACCAAAATGTCTTAAATCAGGATTTGCATACCTATAAATGTCCATTACAAAATCACTCATCTTTGAAATTTGATTCTATTTTTTCATTAATAATTAAACGTAGTCATCTTTTTTATTGTTTATGTCTTTTTCATATAATCGATACTTTATTTTCTTTTTTCTTAAGAAAATATTTTTTAACATACCGGTTTAGGTTTGTTTTTTTCTTTTTTTTTCTAGTCAAGTTCTAAGAAAAAATGAGTCAAGTCAAGTGTAGACAATCAATTGGTTTAAATATGATTGTGAAGAATGAATCACACATCATCGAAAAAACTCTTGAAAAACTATGTAACCATTTTAAATTCAGTACCTATATTATTTGTGATACCGGTTCTACAGATAATACAAAAGAGATAATTAAAAAATTTTTTGATTCAAGAAAAATAAATGGAGTAATTTATGATGATGTTTGGAAAGATTTTGCTCACAATCGTTCTAGTGCATTAGACAAAGCATATAAAAAATGTGATTACCTACTTATTTTTGATGCTGATGATACAATTGAAGGAACAATGGATTTTCCAAATAATTTAGACAAAGATGCTTATTTCTTTAATTTTGGAAAAGATGTTTTATACAAACGTATTCTACTTGTCAAGAATGATTTAAAATGGAGGTTTAAGAGTGTATTACACGAATATATTGAATGTTATGATAAAACAAATTTACAATATGGAACAATTGAAGGAAACTATTCTGTTGATTCTGGTAAAACAGGTAGTAGAAGTATTGACCAATACAAGTATTTGAAAGATGCATTGACTTTAGAAAAAGCATATTATGAGGCAATTCAAGCACAAGATCCATTGCATGTAAGGTATGCTTTCTATTGTGGTCAAAGTTATCGTGATTGTAATCAAAAAGAGAAGGCTATTGAATGGTATAAAAAAAGGGCTGAACTAAAAGGCTGGGACCAAGAAGTTTATTTCAGTTATCATATGGTTGGATACTTATATAAAACTCTGAATAAAATGGAAGAAGCAATTTATTATTGGTCTTTAGCAATTGATGCTGATATTGAAAGATATGAAACAATTTATGAGATGGTAAATCATTATCGTATTTTGAAAAAGTTTCATTTAGCATCAAACTTGATTAAAATGATTCCAAACCTTCAAATTAAATTTGATGACAAACTGTTTTTAGACAGAAATATTTACGATAATTTAATGCCACTTGAAATAATTATTGTTTATGGAAATAGTAATAAATGTGCAGAAGGTATTCCTTTTTTACAAAAATATTTTCAAAACAAAGGTGCTGCTCCTCATTCTAAATCTGAATTGTTAAATAACATTTCTGCTTACATTCCTTATTTAAATGAATGGGTTAAGAAAGAAGACCAACGTGTTCAATGTACTTGTTTTTATTACCAATTTATTGGTTTTGTTCAAAGAATGCATATCGCAAAACATGGTTTTTCTGAACAACAATTAAAAGTTATTGATGAGGTCATTCATATATTTGAACCATTGTTTGTTCAGAGTGTTCCTAAAAAGTATATGACTTTCAAAAATAAAGATGCCCCAACAGTTTTATTTACAATGACTACTTGCAAACGTTTAGACCTAATGAGAAAAACTGTTTGTTCATTTTTCCATCATTGTCTTGATGCAAACAAAATTGATTACTTCTTCTGTGTAGATGATAATTCGAAAGAGAAAGATAGAACAGCAATGAGGGTTGAGTTCCCTTTCTTCGAATATTATATGAAGGGTCCTGAAGAGAAGGGGCACAGAGCAAGTATGAACATTATTTGGAACAAACTAAATCAATTGAAACCTAAATACTGGGTTCATATGGAAGACGATTTCCTATTCTTCGCTCCAAACAAATACATTCAACAAAGTATTGATTATTTGGAAAAATACAAATCACATCCTGAACATCCAGTTCGTCAGGTCTTATGGAATAAGCAATATGCTGAAACTATTTCTTGCTATCCAATTAAAGGTGGTCGTGAATTTGAAAATGGTGAATTATTATTACATATTTTTAATGAAAAAATTGAAGGCAGGAACTGTGCTTACTGGCCTCATTATAGTTTCCGTCCTTCATTGACTGATGTTGAAACTATTTTGAGTCTAGGTAATTTTGATACTTCAGAAAACTTTTTCGAAAGAGCCTATGCAGACAGATATACTTCTAAGAACTATCATAGTATGTATTTTAACAATATTAACTGCATCCATACTGGTAAATTAACAAGTGAATCGAATTCTGATAAACCAAATGCATATGCTTTGAATGGAACAGAACAATTTAATGTTGCCAACAAAAAAATTGCTTACCACATTACCGATTCAGATGAATTATCTGAGAAAGATGTCGAAAAAGTTATTGGAATGATTTTTGATGAAAAACAATCAATTTTATATTATTCTGACAAAGTTTATAAGAAGTTTGAATCATTAATCAATAAAGTTGGGAACGTCCAAAAACAATGTATGGATTCTGATGTAGAAAAACATATGTTATCTCAAAATGTCGATTGTGTTTTTGTAGCGAAGACAGGAGAAAAAAGTTCTGGAGAAAAAGGTTCTGAAATGTATAGTAATATAAATAATGTTATTGTACTTGCTTTTAATAAATTTGAACCACACGGATTTATGTATCATGTTTCAAAGGACCTTGCTAAAAATATTTCAAGCAAAGACAAATCAATCTTTTTGCAAGAGATGATGTCAGCAAAAGAGTATTCAGAATTAATTAACAATATTAGAGGTTTTAATTATAAAACTGTTGTTATGAATACTTCAACTGATGCTAAGCAATTAGAAATGATTGAATCGAATTATAAAAATATTGGGTTAAAAGGACTTGATATAATGAATCTGTGTGATAAAGAAAAATCATATAAATCTTATTTTGACTTCTTTTTATCCAATTCAAACAAAGAAAAAAATAGATATTTCTATAAAATATTCGATTCTCTTAAAAAATCTACTGCATCATCAATGCTTTTCATATTAAATGGACCATATGTTCTACAAAGAAATATTCAAAACTATTTATATCAATGGTTTGAAGAGAAGGCATCTTGGGATGTTACTGTACTTCCTGAAAATATGGGATTTGTTCTAAGTAATAGAATGATAAACACACTTTTGAATACTATTTATCAAGTAGGAATACAAGATGACTTTGAAAAAATCATTAGAGCCATTTGCACCCAAAACAAATGGTCAATCGAAGAGATTGTTTTAGATAAATTTGATGTAAGCAGGAATTTGTTATTTCCTGTTAATAATGTTGAATTCAAAGAGAAATTATCTTCGGTAGATTCTTATGCATTTATTCAAAAAAGAGACCATATCAATGATGATATTAATCATATTCAAAACTATTCTTTTTTACGTGCTGTTGAATACATGGATTCTGAACCAAATGGTATAGGTTTCAATTCATTGGGATTTGTTAAAAACAATATTGTTTGGGAAAGCCTACAAACTCCTCCTTTCTTTCAAGACAAAGATGGTATCTTTATTAATGTAAAACGTTATGAACAAAAATATGGTAAAAAAATTGAGGGAATTCAGTAAAATTCAAAATCTAAATATAGAAAAAAACAAAATCTAAAAAAACAAATCTAAAAAAATAAATCTAAAAACACAAAATCTACAATATAAATATATGAACTTTCAAGTAATTGATTTCGCAAATAAAAATGGTATGGTAAAAAACCAGTTTCACTGTCACAAAAACAGTGTTTCCTATTCTCCTAGTCTTGAATGGAAACCTCAATCCAGTGCCAAATGTTATAGTTTAATTATGGAAGACCCTGATGCACCAAGTGGAACCTTTATACATTGGTTTTTACCATTTATCAATAAAGAAATTCATCAAATTGATTCATTAAAACACAATAAAAATAATCATGAATTATTAGTTATGCAAAGACAGTATATTTCCTTGAATGGTGAGAAAACTCATATAATACAAGGAATGAACTCTGGAGGTTATATGGGATTTTATCCTCCTTGTCCACCAAGTGGAAAGCATCGTTATATTTTTACTATTCTTGCTTTAGGTTCTGACACAAAAAATATAGAGTGGGATAAAAAAACATTTAGCATCTCAGAATGGAAAGGGTTCTTACAAAAAAACAATATACCTATTCTTAATGAAGAATCAAAAACTTTTTTTTGCAATGCTTATAACTAGGGATTTTATTATTAAATTTATAATTTTTGTTGTAACATTTTTATATTTAATTCTGAATATAAAAAGTTTTTTAGCATAGAAGATATAAACTATTATTATTTCAAAATATTTATTTATTTATTTTAATATATTTTTTTATATCAAAAAAATAAGAATGTCCCATTATCAATGTAAAAGGTGTTTTCATATCACAAAACAAAAAATAGAAATGCAAAGACATTTAAATCGTAAGGTAAAATGTGTAAGAAATTTAGAGTCATATAAGTTCTCTGATGACCAAATATATGAATTGTCATTAAAAATTATAAAAAAAAATATGTCTGAACAAGATATTATTGTTCAACAAGAAGTTATTCCTCAAAAAGAAAATAATTCGAATTACAATTTTATTGATGAAAAATTTATTGAACCATTAGAAGAGTTTGATGAGGATTCTTCAAAAAGATGTTTCAAAAATAATTCTTCAAATGTTTTTGTTGAAGAAATAAATAGTTTTAGTGAATTAAATAAAAATACAATATCAAAAAAAAACTTAGACATGGTGTTGTATCAAGATTTCGACAATGAATCAATTAGAAGTGAATGTAATCATAAATTAGAATGCATTCATTGCAAAAAAGAATTTACCAGGAAAAGTAGTTTAGCAAGACATATAAAATATAGATGCAAAGAGAAAATTGATATTAATGCTGAACCAAATATAACCAATATTACAAATAATAATAATACTATTATTATCAATGTAAATATAAATAAACCATTACCTTTTGATGAAGATTGGGATGTCAGCAAGATTGATTCTGCTTTAAAACATTTGCTCTTATTTTCTGACTTAAAATATACAAAGACACTTGAAGCAATTCTTGAGAATGAAGTAAACCTAAATGTTATCATTGAAGATACAGAAGATTGTGGGATAGTTTATAAAAATGATATTGAAAAATTTACTCCTATGAAAATAGAAGATATTATTAATCTTTCAATGAATAAACTTCATAAACACCTCCAAAACTTTCATGAAGAAGTTAAAAACGATAATCCATACGAAATTAATCAAAAATTATTGGAAGCAGAAAAAGAAATGATTGATAAGAAGTATGTTAATTTCAAGAACAATGCTCATACACAAAAAACGGTTAAAAACTTTTTAGCCGATATATTCAATAAAAAAAAGGAAGATACACTGCGTATTTGCAATGATTTAATCGATAAATCAAGTGGTTATTAGGAAAGATTTTGTTTGATTGTTTTGTTTAATTGTTTTGATTTATTTATTGATAACAAAAGCATATTTTAGGTATATATCTTCAATAGCATAATTTGCTGTCAAACATTCATCAATCATTTTTTTATAGCATTCCAAATGGAAATCATATTCATTTGGAACACAATTGTTTATTTCATCATATAATGTTTTTATGAAAAGATATCTTTCTTCTTTCTGGTCTGATTTCTTTTTCAAATCTTCAAGTGTTGTTATTTTTTTTTTAATTTCATCATATATATTTTGTGTTATATTATTTGAGTTTTTATTGTTAATTATCAGTTTATAGTGAAGTTTTATAATCTTATGAAAAATCATTAAACATAGTACTCCTAAACTATAAACATCGTGTTCAAATGTCATTGTTTTTTTTTCATTGTAAACATACAATCTTGTTCCTCTTACTCTCTGACTATCTAACACTTTTGAGAAAAGAAAATAGTTTTTCGATGATTTAATCTCATCTGGTACAGGTAAGAACAATGAAACATCAAAATCAATCAGTCTTATTTCAGAAATATTAAAATTATTATCAATATTTAGAACAATATTGTCTAATTTTAAATCTGCATGAACAATTTTTATGGATTTCAGAAAAATAATTGAATTCACTATAACAGACAAAACGTTTATCATATTTTGAAATTGAAACTCTTTATTTTTTTTCTCTAATAATGCGAAATAGGTATTCAAATTACAATGATATTTAGGGGTCAACATAAAATAGGAAAAATCACTCATTAAAAAAACAAATTCGGGAAAGACGAAGAAAGAAGTGTATAATGGGTCGTCTTTACAACATTTTTTAACATAGTTATTTATCAATAATTCATTAAATGATTTCATAGGTTGGTATTTTAAGATATATTTTTTTTTATTGTTTTCAACTGAGCCTACAAAACCTTTTTTCAATTTAATCCCATCAATTTGTGGAACGCTAATTTTTGAATAACCATACTCGTTAAGGAATGAATAGATATTTTTTTTATCTGAGAAATACCGCTCTACTGAATATTTAGAGTGTTTAGAGACAGGACTCATTTTCCAATCTATACAAAAATAAAAAGTATCATAAAAGTCTGAAGATATACTCTCCATTATTGATACAATTGGAATATCTTTTAAACGTTCTTTATATATATTGTTTATTTTACACAGCATATTTATTGACATAGGTTTTGTTTTTATGATATGTTTAAATACTTCGATACATTTTGTTTTTATATTTTCCTTATCATTTCCTGAAACAGTTATTGATAAACTATCTATAACCTGGTCAATACTTAAATATGCTTTTGATAAATCTTTTTCTTCTATAAACTGGTTTAATCTTTCTTTTATTTTTTTTTCATTGATACGGGAATTGAGAAAAGAACAACATAGGTTCCAGATGGATTGTTTCTCGGATTCCATATTTTGAATAGGCTTTTTATTTCCAATATCTTCAGAAATAAATTTCCTTTTTTTATTGTTAGACGGACTTACTCTAGCCAAATTCATTGAATTTTTTAATTGTTCTAATTGGTTTTGGTTACATATAGGGATACATTGGTTAAGCATTTCGTAGTGATTTCTCCAGTTCTTATTGTTCCAATTTAGTACTGAGTCTTGAATTTTGCTTAAAGTTTCACAATTATCTTCAAAAAGGTTTAGTTCATACTCCTTTCCTATTTTCTTCAAAACGCGTGACGAAAGATTGTTTTTCCACATTGAATAGAATATGTTTTCTTTGTTGTATAAAGCGGGTTCTAGTTCAAATACTTGGCAGAAATGTGTCCATTCTATTGATTTCAACTCGTGTATTGATTTTTTTACTGACATATTAAATCTCAATAATTAATTTACAAATAATAAATATTTTTTATTATTTTTTTATATACCTTTTTATTCTGAAAAAAACCTGGAAAAATCATAAAAAACCTGGAAAAATCATAAAAAACTGAAACGAAATATTCCTACCATATGAATTGTAAATCATATAATTTACTATAAAAAAACTAAACCAACAAATACCAACATTTAGACATTTAAAATGAGTAACAAAACAAACTTTATTTTTAAATTAAATTACCATATCAGGATAAACAAATTATTTGATGAAAACATGGGTCTCTTTTCAGATATTAATTTTGATGAAATTCACGATTACCATGAAAAGTATAATGCTTTTATTTACAACTATTTAAAAATACTTGTTAATCAATATTTTGATTCACATCATTTACAAAAACCATCTCTTCTTCGAAAGATTAAAATTATGAACTATTTATTCTTTTTATATATAAAAGACAATTCACATTTTCCAAATCTAATGGATAATTTTGATTTTATCAATTGTTTGTATAAATCAATTGATATTTTTGATTCATATATTGATGGTTTTAATAAAAATAATTGGGATATCAATGATTTTTTTGGAAAAATTATTTATTATGTAAAAAATGAAACATCTTTTAAGATTGAACCACGTGCTAAACCAAAAAAGGTTTCCAAAAAATGTACTGATATGGATTCATACAATGAATTCGATTCAGATGATGAAAATTCTAGTAATTTGACTTCAGATTCTATATCTGAACTTATACCAAACGAATATGAGTTAAATATTTCCAAATATGATTTATATCAATGTCCATTAATTATTACATTTGTTGTACTTTTTCTAGAATGTGTAATAACTTCTGGTAAAATGCCTGATATTAAAAAATATTTAATGTATTCTATAGAGCAATTTGAAAATAGTTTTATTGAATTTAATAATCAAGTTTCTGTAAAAGAAAGAAAAATTTTTTTAGAAAAATACATTGAAGAAACAAAAAACTATAAGTATTTTACACTGATTCAAAATTACAGGTCAATAATAAACTTTTCTGATATTGATTGTTTTAGAAATGATATTATTATTAAACAGTACAATATCATTGTTCTAATTACAAAAATGTTGAAAACTCCATTATTGGTTAAATCAATCATATTTTCTGGTATATTTGTTGAATCAAAACTTTATATTACTGGAAGCGGTGCTAAATTAGATACTTTACTAAGACAACAAGTTTTTAATCGTGTTATTGAAAATATTTTTGGTAAGGTTGATTCTAAAAAAACTCGCGGTCGAGTCAGAAATTTGGGTAGTAAATTATTAGATTTTGATAAAACATTTAAAGAGAACATCAATAGTAAAAAAGATATTTATACAAAGTTCAATAAGTCTAACCTACAAAAATCGTTTGAACCGATTAAACAAATTTTTTGTTGTGATAAAAGAAAAATAGAAAGTGTTTATGATAAACCGGAAATTATTAATTTTTTTTACTTTCCATATAGTTATGAACAAATATCTAAAGAACATTCAAATAAAAAATTTTGTAATTTTTATCTTGACCCAGAAGAATCTGAATTTTTAAACTTTTCATTGTTCTAAACAATGTTTTTTTAAAAAAATATTATAAAAAGAATATTATATTGAAGATGCTTAAACATCAACCCAATTGGTATCCTTTGTACCTCCATCATAAGGTTTACCGTGTTTTTCATCAATCATCATTTGATTGATTGATTTTGTATCAACTTGATTATAAATATTAACTAGGAGACGTCCGTACTTGTCGAATTCAAAACATTCTATTGAAACAAGTTTTGATTGGTGTTTTTCCAGTAACTCAGTAAATCTTTGTTTAGCCTTCTTCGCTAGCACGATTTCTAATTCTCTGTCTTGTTTTGATTTAGACGGCTTCATCTCTGGAGAATCATATCCCATACATCTGCATCTGTATTTTAGGATTTCTCCATTAAATTCAAATATCATACTTAATGTATCTCCATCATAAATATTGGTTGGCTTCGCAACAAAACGTCTGCCTTTTAATGAAAATAATGGGAATTTTTCAAGATCTTCAATTTTTTTTAGTTTTTCTTCTAATGATTTTGTTGGATTTTTTTGTGAGGCTTGATTTTTTTCTAAGTATGGGTTAGTTATTGTTGTGTCATTTTCATAATAACAGCAGAAAAATGATAGTATTGATTTCATATTATAAATATATTGGTTGTTAGTATTTTTAATTATAAAAAACTTTTAGAATTGATGGTTTATAAATCATTTTTTTATAATTTATTGAAAAATACTAGGTTAAAAACTAAAAAATTAAATAAATATATAATTCAAATGTATTATTACTCACAGTGTCAAGAGGATATTTTTTTAAATAAAAATATTTTTAAAAACAAAGAAAATGGTGTATACATTGAATTAGGTGCTTTAGATGGATTATTGTATTCTAATACTAAATTTTTTGAAGAATATTTTAAATGGAGTGGAATATTGATTGAACCACATCCAGAAAAATTTAAATCACTTCAAAACAATAGACCAAATAATTATTTATTTAATAATTTAGTAAGTTGTCATGAAGAGCATTTATTATTTAAATACTTTGTTGATGCCCACTCTGCTGTTTCAGGTGTTGAAAATACATTACCTCAAAGTCATTTTGATTATTTTTATAATAATGAATCAAATAAATCATTAGAACAAAGCAGTATTTTTATATTACCAAAAACATTAACTGAAATAGTAAAATCAACCAATTTAAATCATATAGATTTATTATCATTAGATGTTGAAGGTCACGAATTAGAAGTTTTAAAATCATGGGATTTTTCTGTTCCAATAGATGTAATATTAATTGAAACTTTAGGTGCTGAACCAGAAAAAGACCAATTGTGTAGAGAATATCTTATAAATAATAATTATAAGTTTTTTACAAAATGCGCTCATAATGAAATTTATGTTTTGGATGGTATAAATATTACATAATGTAAATTTTTATTTTACATTCTCTAAATATTTTTGAAAATAAATCCATTCTGAATGTGAATCAAAGAACTCTCTAAAAAAATCTGTTTGTTCAGTTAGTTTTTCATAAAATTTTTTTTCTGATTCCTCATTGTTCAATTTATCTTTTAGTTCAATATAACTTTTGTATATAGATTCTTTATCGACAAATTTTATTAAGTCTGTACTAAAAAGTTTTTCCTCTTCTTCCAAACCATGTTCTGATAAGACAAAACAATGGTTTGCTAATAATGGTACCAATCTAAGCATTTCTAGATGTTTTGATGATTCTCTTCTATGGATATTTAAAAAAAATAAATATTCTTCTACAATAGATTTCCAACCTTCATATGAATAAACATCTTCTATTATTAATATTTCGTCTTTTGGAAACTGATTTATAATTGATAACCTATATTCATTTGGTATTCCAATAAAAACAATTTTATCTGTTCGTTTTTTGTTAATTGTTCTTGTTGGATTATCATTTATTTTATTATTGCTATTCCAACAATAAGTTGGATTAACAAAAGGTCTTATTGTCATTTGAGGAATATGTTTTATAAATGATAATGCATTTTTATTTTCAGTTGTATAACTCCATAAACAAAAAGGGTTCAACTCTTTAATAAACATTTGATAAATCTTCTTTTCTGCCATATAAAATGTTGGTTCTGTTATATATAAAATTTTGTATTTGAATCTTTGTGAAATAGTTTTTATCATTTGTTTAATTGATTGGTCTGTGTTCCAGAAATGATAATTTAAAACAACAATAAAAATAGTATTACCCACAGCAAAGTCATTGTTTCTCGTGTCAAGCAATTTTAATGATGGTTCTGATATAATAAATACTTTGTTTGATTTATCTATTTGTTCAATATGATTTTTTATTGAATCACATAACATCATATGCAACGGTTGTATTGGGTCAAATAAAATCCAGTTGTTCATTTTAGATTTTATTTATAAATTTGTTTATAAATTTATTTATAAAAAATACAAATATAAAAATACAAATATAAAAATACAAATAAAAAAATACAAATATAAAAATTAAATAAGTATTATAAACATATAAAAAAACAATGAATTCCCATCAAAAAATTATTGCACTTATTCCAGCAAGGAGTGGTTCAAAAAGTCTTCCTGACAAAAATATCTTACCTTATCAATCTATACCTTTAATCGCTCATAGTATAAAAGTTGCTTCTGAATCATCTTTTATATCTGAGACTTATGTTAGTACTGATTCGCCGAAGTATAAAGAAATTGCAGAATCATATGGTGCTATTGTTCCTTTTATAAGACCGTTTGAAATATCTCAAGATAACTCTTCTGACCAAGAAGTTTTTCAACATTTTTTAAGTTGGTACAAAGAACTGTATGGTATTGAGTCTATTAATGATTTAATAATTGTTCATTTAAGACCAACTTATCCAAATCGAAGTTTGGAACTATTAGACAAAACAATTAAATGTTTTTTGGATAACTCAGAAAAATATGATAGTTTAAGAACAGTAATTCCTTGTAAAACACCAATCAAATGTTATTATATAGAAAATGATTTATTGACTCCTTATTTTAAATCTTTTAATGGAATTTTTGAACCATTCAATCATGCTAGACAAAGGTTTCCAGATTCCTATATACACAATGGTTGTATCGATATTGTAAAAGCAAATATTATTGAAAAATCAATGTCAGGAGAAAGGATATATCCTTTTATTATGAAAGAAGAAGATGATGATGATATTGACACAATAAACGACTTCAAAAAATCTGAACAAAAATTGGTTTAGAGAATTAGTTAAATGTCTGACTGATGGATTAGGTAAATATTTTTATTTAATTTATCATGTCCGTTCAAACAAAAACAATTAAATCAAATAAAAAATATATGGAAGATTTGGATAAAGGTGTTCCTAAAAATAGAGACTTGAATTTTAAACAAAAATCTGTGTTGTCTGTGCATTTTATTGCTTGTATCATTATGTATGTATTAAGACTTAAATCAGTGTATTCATCATTTAGTAATAAAGGAGACCAACAAAACAAAGGAAACACAATGAAAAAGGTTGTTCAGATTAAAGACTTTTCAAGTTTTGTTTTTGATTTGATGACAATGAATGTTTCATCAATGTTAATGAATAGTACTACTTATTTTGATAATGCGAAATCTGTTTTTTCATTCGCTAAAAATAAGTTTAAGAGTATTCGTGAAAAAATGAGAGTTAAAAAATGTTCTGAATCTGATTGTAGTTCTCCTAGTTTATCATCACTCAGTTTTGATAGAAATAAAAATCCAGATGTTGATGATATTTTTAGAGATGAAGACGAAATATAAGGTTTGAAAGATAAATTGCTTTTGTTTTTATAAATTCTAATTTAATTTGTTTTAATTTTTTTTATAAAACATCATATTGTCAATCGTTAAATATGATACGAAAAAAAGATAAGAAACTTTAAGGGATTTATGTATGAAATTCATTTAACAGAAACATATAATTCATCTACAATTTTATTTTCTATACCTGTTCATGAAAGACAAGATATTATACATAATCAAATAGAAAACATACTTTATTATAATCCAAATGCAAAGATAATTCTACATATTAATCCTTCTTTTTCTAGTTTCCAAAAAGAAGATTTTTTCTCTAAATACAAACCATATGTTTTTATCAATAAGAACCAATATGATTACAAGCATGGGAAAGGTTTAATGTGGATTCATGTACAAAACTTTTTATCTGCAATTCAACAAGGAGTTGAATTTGAAACATATGCTCTCATATCTTCAAATGAACTCTTTTTCCAAAAAGGATTAATAGATTATATTAGAAAAGTTAAAAACGGAGTTCAATTAGTACCTTATAATACTTCTAATTTATGGCACAATTTTCACAAAGGTTTGGAAAATCACCCTCAAATGAGTGAATTAATGAAAAAAAGAGGATTAAATGTTTTTTATGGTGGACAGGCTGAAGGAAATTTTTTTGAAAAAGAAGTTTTTCAGGAAATGTCTGAAATATATTTGTCAACATTCGGAACAAATGTTCTTCACGATTTTGAAACTGAAGAAGTCGTTCCTCAAACAATATTTGCATCTTTTCAAAAACCGTTTGGTACCCCATTTACTTTGCAAAACTATACCAATAAAATAAAGTTTGACAGTTTATTTATTAATAATCTTCGCGAAAAATCTTTTATTATACCTATTAAACCAATTAAAGGGACATTACAATCGCCACATATGGGTAGAAGCACAGATGGAATATTTTCAGTAAAAAGGATTGACAGAGATTGGGTGCCTACAAGGTATTTATTGACTTTCCAAGATGGTTGGATAATGAATAAAGAAAAATTTATCGTTGATGGTGGATATTTTTCAAATCAACATTTGAAGTTGTCTGTAAATAGTTCTAACTCTTTTTCTCTCAAAATAATGAACTCATCTTTTTCTAAAAAACAGGGAGTGCAATATTATATTGATAAAGGAACATATAATTGTTTTTGTAAAATTTTGTTAGATTCACAATCATTGAGTCCATTTGAAACAATTGGTTGGAAACTTCAAAAAAAGAATTTAATTTATTATCCATATGAACAAAAACAAAATAAAAAACAAAATAATAATCTATATACAATTGAATGGCAAATGATTGTCGATGAACCTCAAAGTCTAAAACTTTGGTGGACATTATATGAACCAAGTGAAATAAATATTGAAGAAATCTTGATTGAACCAGTTTCAGGTATAATAAATTCAATTTCAAATTCTGAGATTGTTATAGAAGAAATAAATCAATCATTTCTTCAATCATTGTGTTTATGTTTTCATGTTAGATTTAATACAAAACAACAAAATCTTTTTTTAGATTGGTGCAAACATATTAAAAATAAAATCATTGAGCCATTGAAGAAAATGTTTCATATAAAATTGTTTTTCTCTGTAAACACAATCGATTATTGTGATTATTTAGAAAAAATGTTTGGAAAAGCGGTTGTTTTTTGGATTAATTCGAATGATATCAGCAATCATTTTGAAAAAATAATATCTGAACATTTGATTGAATTTACTGTTCAGAACAATCATTTTAGACACATTTTATTTATTTCATCTAATCTTTTTTTCAAGAAAGGTGCTGATTGTTGGAATCTATATATGAATAAAATAAATTTTTTACATTACCAAGTTTCAGAATCAGAGAATCAAATAAATTATCCAACTTCGTTTTTATGGTTTCCCGTAAAATATCTTTGCACTATTCATAATTGCTTAAATAAAGTAAAAACAATTGATTTACTCATACAGGAATTATTGTTAAATATCCAATCGAGTGATGTGCACGTTTTAGAGAATAGACTTTACAATCAGAATATTGAGTCAACAGCATTTTATCAAATAATTTCAGGGAACAATGTTCGAAATGGTTTTTTATTAAATAATTCATTTATCCCCGGAATAACATATATTAGTGGACCATCAAAATTAATGTTTGTTGATGAAACGAGGGAAAGAATAATTTATTATAAAAAAAAAGTTAATCAGGATACTCCATTCCAATGGATTGGATATGAAATACTTTTTGATGAAGGAACAAAAAATGATATTGTATTTTTCCAAATAACATTCGAAATAAAATTTTTCCATACACTGCCAAAATCAAAAAGGTCTGGTATTAAAACTCATTTTCCAAATCAGATTTATCATGACTGGATAGAAGATTGTCTTATTAATGAGTTTTCTAAGAGGTCTCTGAGAGTTGGTTTAAATAAAAAATCTCAAAACATTCTATTTATTTTTGATAATGAAATGGGACAAGTCAGTTTTGAAATGAAAGGTCTATCAATAACAATGTTGGACGACGATTAGAAATCTGTTCATAATTCTATATAAATATTTTAAGTGCATGGTACCCTATTGCGGCAATACCAATTGCTACACAAAACGAATATAAATAATAGGGTATCTTTTTACCCATAAAATGAAGTGCGGAAATAGATAAAAAGAGTGTTGCAAATAATAATAGATGAACAGTTAACCAAGCATATAAATTATTTTTCATATACTCTTCATAAAAAGCATATATTATTGCAAGTCCCATTAAAAGAACAATAACATAAAATATTGTAGATGTTGGTTTCATCAAACCAAAATATATCAAAAAAGGACCGTTAAAAAATATATGAATCCAATTTATAATTTTCATTTTGTACCTAATTATTGAATAGATTTTTTTGTTTTATTTATTTTTCTTTTTCTGTTTGGTTTGTTTTATTTATTTTTTGTTTGTTTTATTTATTTTTTGTTTGTTTTATTTATTTTTTGTTTGTTTTATTTATTTTTTGTTTGTTTTATT
>JACCED010700774.1_pt1 | contig 16932 bp, 16 predicted proteins | sample 7455021 | NCBI WGS metagenome assembly JACCED01 (sample SAMN15323456, study PRJNA562643) | freshwater metagenome | isolation source: river surface water | place: USA:Blue River Watershed | collected 2017-08-19 | reverse complement strand
TTCTTCATTTTCTTCTTCATTTTCTTCTTCATTTTCTTCTTCATTTTCTTCTTCATTTTCTTCTTCATTTTCTTCTTCATTAGATTCTTCATTTGATTGTTGATTTTCATCTTCATTATCAATAATATTTTCAATACAACATTTATGTTGACATGTACCTACACAGCTACCACAACAGTTAGAATTATTACATTCTGAATCATTACAGTCAGAATTATTACACTCATTATTAGAATATTTATTAAGATTTAATTCATCTAAATTTTGTACATTATAATTGTGCATTAAATAAACTTGATTTTGGTGATTTTTAAATTTTTTAAAAAGATAATTAAACATAGTATATAAAACAATAACAGACATTAAAAATGTAGAAAAAATCATTTTTGATGTATATATAATAAAAATGATGAATACTTTAAATTAAATTTAAAATTATAATTTAATAACTTTATTATTATCATTAGTAATTAATGAGCCTGATTCATTATAAAATTTATAATCTTTTTTTAAATTATTATTATCAGCACTAGGAATATATCTATAAACAATAGCCATATTTTTATCTTTTCTTTCTTGCATTCTTAATCTTGTTTTTCTTCTAAAAGAAATAGTTTCTCCTAGGCATTCAATTTCAAATTCTCTAAAAGGAGAATCATCTAAAATAGTTAATTTATTTTTAGTAAGGTAATTATTTTTAGCAAATAATAAATTTGCTATTTTATTTTCACTAACTTTAAAATCAAGATTAAATATTGCATTATAATTATAATAAATTAAATTATAGAGTAAAGTTAAAGTAAAATTAGATATCTTTATTTTTGTATTATATCTATCTATTTCTTTGAATTGATAACATTTTAATGAGTTTTCATAGATAGTTATTATTTTTTTCTTTTTATAAATAATTTCTATTCTTCTATCCCAAAATTGGAAAAATGTATTATATTCTTTTACTTCTACATGTTCTCTAAAATCATTATCTTTTTCAGCAACTGCATCTAAAAATACATTATATACTTTTTGTGCATTTCTTTTAATATCAGGTATTATAACACCAATATGAGATTCTTTTAATTTTTTATTTTCATCTTGTTCAATATAATAATTGTAAGCAGGATCATCAGTAAAAATAATATTTTTAATATTAACTAATTTAGGAACAATTACATTTAATAAACTCATATAACTATCATCTTCTTTAATATTTCCTTTTTGTGGTTTAAAATTTGCAACTTTTAATAATAAATTAGTTCTATCAAAAGTTTTATTTAATCTAAAATAACTTGTTAATGGATCTGTATATACTCTTAATGTATCTGTTAATATAAATATAGGATGTATACATTTATAACCATTTACATTTACTGTTGGTAAATTATGATATATTACTTTTGGAACATATGTAATATCACAGTATTTTTCAAAATTAACAAAAATAGTAAATGTACCAGGGTGATCAGCTTCCTTTCCTTCTATAAATTCAAACTTTTTTTGATATAACATATTACATATATTCATTAAATCTGTTACAGGATCAGGTGAATAAATTTCTATATCATTAACTGAACCTTCTTTATAAAAAACATCTTTTGGTGATTTTTCTTTTAACATTTCATTTAAAGCGATACCACCGTAAACAATGCGTTGGTGTCTTTTAATGAAATCAGAAATAATTTTAAAAACTATTAGATATTCGTTGTAAGTGGGAACTAAAACTTTTTGGGCTTTTTTTTCAGAAAATTCCATGATTTCATCTATTTTTTCTGAAACTGCAGTTAAATCTTCTTGTCTGTAAAGGGGTATTTCCATTAAATTTGAAAAAGAAAGTTTTTTTAGATAAACAAATAAATATAATAAATTAAAAATGGAAGTAACAGTAGAAAAAGAATATTATGATAAATTAGAAAAATATTATACAAAAGATGAAACTAAAGTAATTATTCAAAAAATTATCGAATTTAATAAAAAATTAATTGATAATCAAATTATTACTAAAGATAATTATAAAAGTATCATCATTTCCACGATTAATGATTTAATTCAAGATATAATAACTAATCAAAAAGATAACATTAAATGTATTAATATAACCCTGATAGATACATATTTAAATCAAACACCACAAGAACGTTGCCCTAAATTTTGGGAAGAAATTAAAAAGAAAACTGACTTCATTGAAGATAAAAAGAATAATATCTATACCACTGATATCTATGAATGTTTCCGTTGTCATAAGAGACGCTGTACTATTGAAATTATTCAGACACGTAGTGCAGATGAACCTGCAACTACATTCGTAAATTGTGTAGTATGTGGTAATCACTGGACAACATAATTTTTTGAAAAATTATGTTATGGTTATTTATAATAACGACAACGTAATTTAAAAATATATTTAATTTAAAGATATATATATATTTAATATAAAATGGGACAAACACTCGGAGTATATGATTATCGTGTATCCAATCCAAAAACACAATATGAATATAGTAGTAGTGATTGGTTTATGGATGAAAAATATATGGATGCGATAGAGGAATGTATACAGGAACAATTAGAGGCAGATGCAAGATATGTAGAAGAACTCTTAAATAAATATGATGGAAGTATAATATTTTTTGAGCGTGATATTCTTCGTGTAAAACTTGATCTAACTAAATTGGTAAAACTTGATACAACTAAATTTCAACCCACTCATGCTGTATTAACAAGAGGAATTCGTGTAAAATATTTGATGAAAAATATGAAAATTCCTTTTACTATCAATACTCATCGTGAAGGAAGAGGTTATATGACAACTATTCAAAAAGTTTTTAATCTTGATAATCAAGATAAATCTTCTATTTCTAATTAAATTTTTATTTAATTTAAAAATAAAAATTGTTAGCAAAGCGAATAATTTTTATTTAATTTAAAAATAAAAATTGAAGAATAAATATAAAATGGAGGTTTGTGATTGTAATAATAATCCGTGTGTAAAAAATCAAAAAATGGCTGAACCCCAATACGTCTACATGTTGTTACCAGATGGTGCAGAATGGGAAGATATGACTATCATATTAGATGTAGAAAAAGCAATAGAATTATCAAAGAAGCATCCTAAATTACGAGTAGAAAGATTTATCAAATCAGATTCGAAATATATTCCTAGTTATTCGTATTATAAGGAAGGAGTTTTGATTCTCCCACCAAGTTAATTTATTGGAGACTTTCAATAAATGCTTCATCATTTGGTTCCCTACCTAAGAAATCATAAATACAATCATATGCAGGTCTAATACATGAATCAGTTAAAACATAATTTCTGAATCTTAAACCAATAACTTGACTGAGTTCTTTATTTTTAAATGCTGAATACATATCTTTTGCATACATTAATGACCATAAATATCCATAATATCCTGCATCATATCCATTAATTAAATGATCAAATGATGCTATTGGATTAGTATTTTCAGGAACTTTTAATTTAAGTAAATCATATGTAAATTTTTTATATATTTCTAATGAATTATTATTATAATTTTTTGAATGAATATACATATCGATATAACAAAATGATAATTGTCTGTAGTAACCATAACCTTGAAATAATGATCTATTTAATTTTATTTTATTTATAATATCATCTGTAATTTCTGGTGATATTATTTTTAGTATTTTATCCGAATAACACCATTCTTCAAACATTTGGCTTGGAGTTTCAACAAAATCTGATTCAACATTAAAAGAGGATAAATCAGAAATAGTTGAATCTGAAGATACAAAATGCATTGCATGACCAAATTCATGAAAAAATGTTTCAAATTCATCAAAAGTAAGATAATCATTATTAAAATTACAAACCATTGCTACAATAGGATTTGATTTTGCTGATTTTTCAATAATAGGAAATGCGGCAGCGTGACCATATTTATTTTCTCTAGGATATAAATCAAGGTAAAAGAAGCCTTTAATTAAATTAGAATATGTATCAGTGACTTGATATAATTTAATTTCGGGTGACCATAATTTATTAGGATTTAATTCAGAAATATCAGTGAATGTATAAGCGAGTAATTGTTGATAAATTTTAAAAACATTATTGATAGTTCTTTGAACGGGAAAATATTTTTTTAATTCTTCAAAATTTATATTTAATTTTATTTCTTTGTACATTTTAGTATAATATGATACATCCCATAATTCTAATTTAATATTATCCTTATTCGCCATATTTTGTAATATTTCAATATCCTTTTCAAATATCGGCTTTATTCTTTCTTTTAATCTATCTAAAAAATTCATAACAGTATTAGTATCTTCCGCCATTGTTCCTTTTAGTGCATAATCACTGTAATTATCTTTTTCTAATAATTTAGTCAATTCCTTTCTCATTGAAAATATTTTATCTGCTAATTCACCATTATTATTCATTGCTCTTTTATTAAATTCTGTATAAAGATTTTTTCTAATATTTCTATTAATGCAATATTCCATAATAGGGTAATAATCAGGATAATCTAATGTAACTTTAACTTTATTATTTTCTAATCTATCTTGAATGTATTTTTCTGGTAAACCATCTAATTCACTAACAGTAAAATAAAATGTTTTTGAATATTGATTAATATTTGTATCAAATGCTAATTCATCGTCATTTAATTTAATTTGTAATTCTTTATATTTTTTAAATTTATCATCTGATAATTTTAATCCAGCACTCTCAAATCCCATCATCCTCTGTTTTACATAAACTCTTTGTTCATATGTTAATAGATCTTTCTCTACTTCATATTGATTTTCATAATAACTTTTAAATATTAAATATATTTCTTTTTTAATAAAATTATTTTGAGAAAAGTTTGATAATTCAACAATAACTGAATTAATTTTTTCGATTAAATCAGTATTGGGATGAAAACTTCTTAAAGATAAGTATGACATTTCTATATTATTATTATTAAAATCGACAAGAGGTTGAAATAGATTATTATAAGATAATTTTAATAAATCAAGTTTTAAAATTTTATTAATTATTCTTTGATAGTCATTTATATAATTTTTATATAGTCTATCAATATCATCTGGAGTTATTAATTTATAATTTGGAATATTTTGCATTTAATATAAGATAATAAATTAATTTTATATTAGTTTAATTTTGGTTATAAGGTATTACATAACCAAAAGATGAAATAATGTATGAAACTGGATTAGTTTCTACATATTTTCTATAATCAATATATTTAATATTAGGATTATCGAGGAGAACAAATGGATTAGTATAATATGATTGGAATGTATTAACTCTGAAATTATCATCAAGTTTATACAGATTTTTCCATTTTTCGTTATTCTTAATATATTCTACAAGTTTAATCATTTCTTTCTTATTTAAGAAAAGGGTATATCCTCTAAATACATATTTGAGTAAGATTTCAAAAGGACTCTTTGCACCTGCAAAATATTTGTAATCTATACTCTTATTTGTTAATAACGCTGAAATCGCAGATGGAATTAAATATACATTTTTACCATTGTAATAACCACGTACACAAGGTAAATGGAAACGACTTACCGTAGAGAGGAAATTATATTTAATCTTAAAAATTTCTAATTTACGGGACATATAAGGAGAAGAAACATGGAATTTGATATTCTCAGAATAATTAGGATTATATTTAGCTTCAGATACATCTTCATTTTGATATACATAATATTTAAAGTTCTCAACAGGGACTATTTGATTTATCATATGATACTTTTCATCTAATTTATCTTCTGATTCCTTAATTTGTTTATAAATATTATATGCAATATCATCGTTTATTTTATTATCTAATTTATCTTTAATATATTTAATATTGAGATGTAAGGCTGCTGTTTTGGTAATTTCATAATTAAGCACATCAGGCTCATCTTTAAACTTTTTAATATTACTTTTAATAGTGTCTAATAGATTGTAGACACGATCAACATATGATTTATAATCAGGGCAATCGCACATAACATCAATATCTGAATCCTTATAATATGTATCAAAAAATTTATAAGTATCATATCCACCATCTAATTCAAGTGGATCAATCTTTCTACATGTTGCTGCAATAACACTACCAGTAATTCCAAGATTTGTCCAATCTAAACCTTCGAAGATATCAATATCATATATAGTAATAAATTTACGTAATCTTTCCTTAAAAACATTCATAGTAGATAATTGAATACTTTGATTATTACTACTTTGGTAGCCACCAAAAATATTAATATAGCTTTTTTCAACCATTAAAGGGATATAAACATTTCTAGAATCGATATTATTAAGAGCTGGTAATGCACGTGCTTGTTCCAGAGTAAAGACACAGCGATCATCTTCTTTAATCATAGATTTAAGAATACCTTCTTCAAGATACATCATAAGCCAAGCGTAAGCAAATGATTTTTTAAAGGTAGAAAAATTAGCATGAATATATTCGAGGATAATAGGATTTTTGAGAATATTACCGCAATATTTCTTAGAAATTAAAGCAGAATTAAGGATATTTTCAAGAAAGATTCTTTTATTAAAGCTTGAATTTTTAGGTTCATGAATAATAGTTTTAACAATAAATTTATCAACATCAATGTTATTATATTCATCAATGTAATAAAGATTATATTTATGTGTTTTGATACCTGAACTTGCATCAACATACTTTTTCTTTTTGATAATATCACTTAAATAATCATTACACTTTTGAGCCATGATTTTTTTAGTACTATCATTAATTTCTTTAGCATCGTTAAAATCGATATCTCTTTTTAGGAATGGAGTTGTAATATTGAGCTGACATTTTTCAAAATCTTTCCAATAATTTACATCTCTACTTGACATAATTTTATTAATAATTCCTTGTAAATCATGTGAATTTAATTTATCTTCAAATGGAATAGTTAAATCTTTCATGAAAAAGTTATGCATATCTTTAATACCATCTCTGATAAATGGTTCAATTAATTCAGAAAACCAAAACCAATTATGATTAGGTAAGAAAATTACAGCATTATTAATACTATAAAATTCTTCATCGTTATTTAAATTTGTTAATTTAAATTTAAATAATAGTAATGAATCTTCATCTTGTTCAAAAATAATAAATCTATTTTTAAAATTACTAATTGATTTAATCATCCACATAGGTACACTCTTTATGCTGTAATTTTCTACAATCTTATCATAATAATCATTGTTTGTGATATCTTTATCAAATGCTTCAACTACAATATCTTTTTCAAGGGTAATTATAAAGCATTTATTAAAATTTTGCAAATTTTGATTAGCATCATTAACTAACTTGGAAGGATACAGAGGGTTCTTCATTTTAAATGATTGTAATAAAGAAATTCTTTATAAATAAAATAATAATTTATCAATTTTTTGATAGCTACTATAAAGGCTATATATTTAGGTTACATACTCAATATTATCATCAGTTTCCTTAACAAAGAAACGATTCTTTAAGCTATCAAGACGTTGATAAAACATATTTCTGATATATTCATCTCCGAAGAATTCTTGCATTCTTCTTTCTAATTCTATTTTACTAATTTTTTGTGGTTTTACTTCTTTAATAATTCTTGCATCCATTGTCATAATAATATCTGTAAATCTAGAAATCTTAGTTTCTTCTTTATCCGTAGTATTAATTAAAATATCATCGCATTCAACTTCTCCAAATGGTTCAACAAATTTATAATATATTGTTGTATCTTCTTTTAATTCAACAATAACATTATTCATCATAAATATTTTAATTTTATTCATAATATCATCTTTTTTTATATTAGTAACTAATTGTAATTCATCAATAGTTTTATTACCATCTTTAATATGTAATAGGATATTTGCCATATTTATAGGACATTTGATAGTTCCAAATTCTGTAGCAAAAGTAATGAATGAATTTTTAAAATCATGGATCATATATTGGAGAGGAGATCTAATATTAAAATATTTAGTTAGATTTAGGATGTAAGTATTAATAACTGGATGAAGATTAATTTGGTTAGATTCAAACATAGTTTTGTAAGAATTTTCATCATTAATTTCATCATAATTAACTAATTTAACATTAACATTATTCATATTAGTAGAATTATTAAAAACTATTTTTTGTAAATCTTGGTTAATGTATTTACTGTAACTAATATTGTTAATAATTCTTTTATAATTATCAAATACAATTTGTTTAGTAATAGGTTTATATTGATTATTAATATTCCAAAGATCAAATTCATCTTTAATAAGAGAATCAGTATCTTTAGATTTTTTAATTCTGAGTTTGAAATAGTTGCAATAATATTCCATAAATTTAGTCCAGTTATTAGTACTGAAAAAGTAAATAATAGCTAAAATAGCTTGCCCTTGTTTTACATTCTTATTTAACATACATGCATGAATTGATTTTACTATATATTCTAATTGTTCATCTGAAAAATTAATGAAATTAGTAAATTTAATTTCATTATATTGATTAGAATATGTATATCCAATTTCACTATCAATAATAATTTTACCAAGATTAAATAATTCAAATGCAACACTCATATCAGATAATTTCATATTATCAATAGATTGCTTAGTAGTTTCAGCTTTAATTTTAATTAATTTAGTAATTTTAGTCTTAGCATCATGAAGATTATAATAATAATCATCACATGAATTAATCTTTTTCAGAAAAAATGCAATCAATTTATTATCAAATAAGATTGTATCAGAATCATTTGAAAGATATCTAATTATAATATCAATACTAGTTTTAAAATTAATTACATGACATGCATCAATAAATTTTGGAATATATTCTTTATGTGATAGAAAATTAAGATTATGGGAAATATTTTCTAATATTACCGTGATTCCTTGATCACTAGTCATTAATTTAAAAAAGTCTTTATTATCTTCACAAATATTAAGTAAAATATATAATTGTTCATCAAAAGGTAATGATGTAAAACTATCGATAATTTCTCTTTTAATAATTTTTTTAGAATCTTCAGATAAGTCATTAATGAAATTAGAAAAAAAGTTTAATTTTTCTTGATTAATCGATATGGCTAATTCAGATAGATAATCTTTAAAGATTGTCTTCAAATTATTACAATAGATTATTTCTTCTGTAATAACTTTTTTTAAAATTGGATTATCGATTTTATTGTTAATGCATTCAATAACGTAAACGTCAAGATTCGGTAAAACACTCATTTTTTTAGCTTATTATATTCATTACCTCTTTACCCCTAAATTATATTAAATTCAATTTCTTTACCCCAAAGTATATTGTAACTAATAATACACTTCTAAATACTATACCCATATAACTTGGATATATTTCTTCTTCACTAGGTTTTAAATATGGTATTTTATTTAATATTGTATTAACTTGGGGTGATAATATTATAATACATAATAATAATAATACAAAAGGTTCTCTTATTAAATAAACTATATCTTTTACATCATTCATCATATCTTTACCTTTTTCTCCACCTTCAAAATGTTGTACCAATTGTTGTTGTATTTTTGGTCCATTTGGAATAACATTATTTGCTCCATTTAATTGTGACATTAATTGTTGTTGCATTTGAGGATGTAATTGAGGATTTAATTGTGCATTTAATGGATGTATTTGTGGTGGAATTTGTGGAATTTGATTACCTTGCATTTGTTGTTGCATTTGTTGTTGCATTTGTTTTTGCATTTGTTGTTGTAATTGTTGTTGTATTTGTTGTTGTAATTGTTGTTGTATTTGCTGTTGCATTTGTTGTTCTAACTGTTGTTGTTGAAGTTGTTGTAATTGTTTTATTTGTTGTGGATTTAATTCTTGTCCTTGATTTGATACTTGTCCTCTCATATCAGGCATTGTCATTTCTTCTATATTTACTTCTTTTTCTTCTTTTAATAATCTATTTATATCATTAATAATATCTTCTTTTAATCCTTCTTTTGACATACTATAATATATATTTTTTATCTATATATTTTAACGCATAATTTATAAATGCTTTTTTACACTCCAATAAAAATCATCAAATGTAACATACACATTTTCTGTTCTAAAATTTTTATTTGCTATACAATATGCTGCACATATATCTTTTAATTCACCTTCATCTGGTACTGAACTAATTAAATCAATAAATGTTTTTACGAATTTTTCATCTAATGATAATACTTTACATTGAGGATAAATTTTACAAATTATATATGCTTCGCTAATTTTTTTATTTAAAAATAATCCTACATTTTTTAAATAGGTTGAATCTAATTGATTTGATTTTCCTTCTTTGTAGCATATAAAAAATGGTATTCCAAAAATATTAACTTCTAAATTTGGTAAATCTTTTATACTCTCGATTAACTTAATTTTATCTTCTGTTATTTCTTCTGCTTCTTTTATTTCTAAATTTATGAAATTATCTAATACATTATACTTATTATCATATAATATTGGTTCTACTTTTTCTTTTATTTTAAATCCATTATGGAAAAACATATCCTTTATAATTAATTTTATATCACTCTCTAATATACTATCATTTTCATATGTTATGTTATTGTTTACATCGTTTATTTTAATTTTTATTAATATTACATGACCTTTTACAGTTTTTCTTTTATAATTTAAAATTGAACCTAAATAATTAGGTTCATCATTACCAAAACTATTTATTAATTGGTATGTATGTGTTCTAGTATATAATACATCTATTGTATCTAAATCAATTTCAGTTTTACTTGAATCTCTATTATAAAAATTATTTAATTCAGTTTGTAAATCATCGGTTTCAATAAAATCGATTAAACTTCTAACTTTATCATAATCAATCCATAAAGTATTTTCAAAATCTTCAAATTTATTTGGTTTGATAGAAATAATAGTAAATTTTTGAGACATTTTGATATTTTATTAAATGTTAATTAAATTTTAAGTTAATTTTTTATCCAATTATTAATTATCTTTTTACCATCATCTGTTCTTTCAGGATGAAATTGCAATAATATAAAATTTTTATAGAAACATATCATACTTTCACCTCTATAAGTTGCAACTTCAATAAATTCATTACTTTTAATAGATTTAAAATAATAATGATGATTACGATAAACGTGTAATTTTTCAGGTAAACCTTCAAATAAATAATTTTTATTAATTTTTTTTATTTTATTAATATCTAATTTTAAATTAAATTTTTCTTTTTTATTTTCATATCTTCTATAAATTTCATATCCTTTTTGATATAATATTGATTCCATTGAATAACATATAAACATAATCTTTTTATTTGTTAAATTTAATATTTCTAATGGTATTTGAGGAGAAGCCTCATCATTTACAGCATGAGGTGAACCACTAAAAATCCAATGGGTTATGTTAGAATTTTTTATAATATTAAGAATATCATTGTTAATATCAATGACATAGGTAGTATAACCTAATTCTTCAACAGCTTGTTTAATAAAATTATTAGATTTTATTAAAGGATGCATTGTAACTACACCGATCATATAATTATAATAGTTTTATTTTTAATTCTTTTAACTTATTTAAAATATTTTCTACTTTTAAGCTTTTTATTATTTTTATTGGTCTATCTGTAGTAAATTTACTTTTACTATTTTCTAATGGTAAAAAGTTATTTGAACTTACTACATATATATAACATTCAGATTCTAACTTTTTATACGATCCCTTTATTTTTTCTTTTATATATGCTACACCATCTTGATAACCTCTATCTAACCCTGTTGTTATACTCGTTAATGCTAACCAATCTTCATTAAACCCATATATCTTTTTATTTGCATTTATTACTTTATCATATTCTTGTGGTAATACAACATATAAAAACTCAGGTTTTTTTTCGTGAATTCCAGTATTAAAAAAATAAGTAATTTTATCTAAAGGGACTACATTATAATTTAATTTTTGGAAACCTTTTTGTAGTAATTCTCTGGTATTCATTAAATATTCTAAATTAATTAGATCTAAAGGAAAATCACCTTCTACTATATCATCATGATATTTTTTAAGATTATATTTTATAATTTCTTGTGCATTTTGTTTAAAATTAACTTTTAGAAAAAATTTATGTCCTCCATCTGAAATTGGTATAACTACTTTATATTTCATTTGTTTAATATTTAAAGTATTTCCAATAAAAATAATTCCATATGCATTTTCATTATCTTTTATACACTTCTTTATAAAATCATCTAATTTCTTTTTCCAATATTCATTGACTTCATTTTCTAGTTTCTTTTTTGTTGCTGGTTTTACATTGTTAATATCTTTTAACTTTGTTTGAATATCTTTTTCTTTATATATTTTTTCAGTTTCTTCATCCAAGTCGAAGATCATAAACATTTTAAGTAATTTTAATTTATTTAATAATTGTTGACGATATAAATCAGTAATACCTGCGATATGAAATATTTTTGTTGATTTATTTTCAATATTTTGATTCTTCATAATAAATATTAATAAAAAAATAAGTATATATTAATGAAAAAAAATATAACAATATTATTAATTATTTTAACTATTTTAATAATATATTTATTATATTCACATTTTGATAATTATGATATAATTCATTATGATTATGATAGATTGGTATTAAATAAAAAAGATGTTGATTTTAGTAAAAATATAATATGGACATTTTGGACAGGTAATAATAAATTAACATTTAATAGAAAAAAATCATTATATAATTTGATTTATAATACTGATGCAACTATTATTTTAATTACTCCAAAAAATTTAGATTCATTTATCATTCCTGAATATCCTTTACATCCTGCTTTTAAATATTTATCATTAACACATAAATCAGATTACTTAAGATCCTATTTTATGTACCATTATGGAAATGGTTATTCTGATATTAAAGAAACAAAAGGATCTTGGATAAAAGGTTTTGAAAATATAAAAAAATATGATAATATTTGGATGATTGCTACTCGTGAACAATCTCCAATTCATGTTGGATTTACTGAAAATAATGAATTATATCAAAAATTTAAAGATAATTATAAAAGATTACCACAAAATGGAGCATATATATGTAAATCATATACTTTATTACATAGAGATATAATGAATGAAATTCATGAAATATTAGATAAAAATATAGAAATATTAAAACAAAAAGAATGGCCTATTAGAGCAAAAAAAGAAGATAATCAAGGATATCCTTTATATTGGTCAGAAATATGTGGAAGTTTAATGCATAAATATGCATTAAAATATAATGAACATATATTATTTGAAGGTTTACCTGGATTTAGTACTAATAATTATCAATAAAAAAATATATATATCTATTTTATGGATTATCCAATTAACTATACTCATGTTATAATTTTTATATTAATTATTTTCGCTTTTAATTTCTTTTTTTCAAAAGAACCAATGGCTAATTTTGGTGAAATCGGCCAAATTCTTTCTCCTAATCAAGTTGATTTAACTGTTCAGACTCCAGCAGGTTGCCCTCAATGTACACCTTGTATTTGCCCAACATGTCCAACTGCACCTGATGTAGTTACAACTGGAAATAATTTTCAAAGAGATTATCGCGTAATTAATGATCCTCTTTATCCTCCTGAACAAAGATCTGATTCAAATTATACAAGCTCTTATAATTACAGTTATGGAAATCAATATGGAGGATATTTTAGATATCCAACAAGAGGGTATCCACCACCATATCAATTAAAGGGATATTTAGTAGATAAATCAGATCCAAAGAATATATTATCATTATTTGGAAGACCAAAATATTCAGGAAGTACAGAATTTGAATATTATGTATCTAAGAGAGATATAAATAATAATGATTTAAAAATAGATATACCAAATAAAAGAGAAATATTTGATAAAGATGAAGTCACATTAAGTAATGGATTATTCGATGGCACATATAATTATGTAGGATTAAAGATGGAAGATTTAGTACAACCCCCTATTTATTAAAAATTGAGAATATTTTTTTTTAATTATATATATCTATTTTAACAAATATAAAGCAAAAAATGAACCTGATTAATTCAGCTTTAGCTTTTTCATTATTCTCCATAGTTAATACTGAAAAAACTGATTATATATTAGTAAAAAATAATACTTTTACTATTCATCACACCACACATAATTTAGATAATATTTTAAATTATAATATGGATGATATTGATAAATACAAAATCAATATCGATCATCATTTAAATATGTATTCAATATTTACACAAGAATATTTTAGGAAATGTGATAAAATAAATGATAAATTTTGTACATACGATATTTATGAACAAAATTTAGCTTGCCATAAATTCCTTGAAGATGACTCTTCTGGTTTATTTGATTCTAAATATCTTTATTATTATGGTACTTATACAGATCAGGTTGAATCTGCTATGATTGAACATGACGGTAAAATTACACAAATTTTCAAAAGCGATAGAAATTATACAACAGATGGAATGTATGTTATTGAAGATTTACTTGATTCAGAAAAAGATCATGGTATATGTGAAATAGGTGAAAATAAAATTCAATTAGAAACATTTATTAAAGAACCCCATGATTTTTATCGTAAAATGATGATTTACATAGTTCCATATCAAGGTAAGAAAATATTTTGTCCAATTTGGATGTTAAAGGATAGATCAGATGATAACTTGGATGATATTAATAACTCAATAGAAGAAGAAAATACAAATGAAGAAATTACAGAACAAGTTCAGCTAGAAGAAAATTCAGAACAACAGGAATCAGAATTTAATGATCAATCAATACCTGATTTACAAACAGTTGAAACTGATCAAGAAGTATCTGATTATGAAGTATCTGATCATGAAGTATCTGATTCAGAATTTATTGAACCAGAAGATTATGATCAGAAATATAAACTACTTGAAGAAATAGAAGAAGAAATGAATTAAAAAATTATAAAATTTCTTTAATTAAATAAATTTCAGTAATATTACCTTTATTTATGTATATGTAAAATAAGTGTTTCATAAGATGTAATAATGCATTTAAAAGAACTTGACAAAATCTTTCATCTACTTGAACTAAACTTTGAATAAAAGCATTATATATTTGATTAAAAATTGGAGAATTTTCATTTGGTTCTCTTTCTAAAAAATATTTAAATATTTTTATAAGATTTATTTTAGATGATTTATTTAAATCAACTTCACTCCAAGCCCATTTTATAAAAATAGTATTATTTTGTTCTGATTTTAATATTTTTCCAATATATGAAGCCTTTAATTTTATTTTATCATTTTCTGTTTGTAATATAAAATATGGATCTAAATCTGATTCAGGTTTTTCAATTATTACTTTATTTGATACTATTTTTTCTATAATTTTTTCATACTTTTCTAATAAATATTCACTTTGAATAATAGCTTCAGCTATAAAATCATCATTAAATTTATCCATATTATACATAAATTTAATTTTTATTATTATTTTTTCTTATTATGTTGTGGTTCATTGTCTATTACATTAAATTTTTGATTATTTTGTACTACTCTATTTAATATCGGTTTATGTTGGTGTTTTACTAATATTTGACTTATTGATAATATATTTTTAGCTGAAAATTCTCTTTGTATTGTTTCTTTTTGACCGCCTTCATAAATAGGTGGAAATCCTCCGTTATGATACATATATTATATTATTTTTTATTTTTTAATTTTGCTTTTAAATATTCTTTTTTTCCTCCCATTAATGAATATTCTATTTCATTTATTTTATAATTAGATAATAACCTATAATTACCAGTTTCTTTATCCTTTGTCACAAAATCAGGCAATTTTTTATTTAATATTTTACTTTGCTTTAATATTTTTTTTAATAAATCATTTGCATCATAATATGTATTTACTTCATAATTTTCAAAACTTAAATTATATTTTTCTAATATTTTTTTTGTTTTGTCATTAATTCTAACTTTGCTTTTCTTTGATTCTTTTGGTACGGTTAAAACTTGTATTATATTAATATTATTATCATATATTTCAGTTGATAATACTTCATTTCTTAATTTACTTTCAGTTGAAGTAGTTAATGGATTAGTATTATCAGTATTTAATAAATTAATATATATTTGATTATCTTCAGAGTTACCACCACTTAATTTAAATTTTGTTAATACTCTATTTAATTCTTCTAAATATTTTTCAGCATTAAATATGTTTTTATCTTTTACTTTTAACATTCTTTCTATTTCATCTTTTCTCTTAAAATCTCTTGATGATTGTAATTCATCCTTTAAATTATTAATTGACGCTTTTTGCTCTATCAAATATGCCCTTGTTTTAACTTTATTCCCTTTAATTTCATCTTCTGTTAAATTCATTATTGCATCTTTATCCTCAAAATTTATCGGTGTTTCCTCTTTTCCTTCCTTCTTTCCTTTTTCCATTACTTCAGGTTCTTCTATTTCTGACTTATTTGCTTTTTTAACTGTTACTGGTACTGTTACTGGTTCTACATTATCAACTGTTGGTATTTTCTCTGGCCCAGATACAGATATAACTTCAGGGCCAATTATTTGACTTCTTAAATTTTGAACCATTAATTTTGCAGCTTCTTTCTCAGCTTCTATTCTAGCGGCTTCTTTCTCAGCTTCTATTCTAGCGGCTTCTTTCTCAGCTGCTATACGATCGGCTTCTTTCTCAGCTTCAATTCTAGCGGCTTCTTTCTCAGCTGCTATACGATCGGCTTCTTTCTCAGCTTCAATTCTAGCGGCTTCTTTCTCAGCTTCAATTCTAGCAGCTTCTTTCTCAGCTGCTATACGAGCGGCTTCTTTCTCAGCTGCTATACGAGCGGCTTCTTTTTCAGCTGCTATACGAGCGGCTTCTTTTTCAGCTGCTATACGAGCGGCTTCTTT
>JACCED010578540.1_pt1 | contig 16938 bp, 16 predicted proteins | sample 7455021 | NCBI WGS metagenome assembly JACCED01 (sample SAMN15323456, study PRJNA562643) | freshwater metagenome | isolation source: river surface water | place: USA:Blue River Watershed | collected 2017-08-19 | reverse complement strand
TTAAAGTGTTTTGAAAAGCGGTCCGCATCAATGGTGGCTGAAGTGACAATCACTTTTAAATCAGGACGTTTAACTAATAATTGCTTGAGGTAGCCGAGTAAAAAATCAATATTTAAACTGCGCTCGTGCGCCTCATCGATAATGATGGTGTCATACGCATTTAAAAAATGATCGCCTTGTGTTTCAGCCAGCAAAATACCATCTGTCATCAACTTAACGTAGCTAGACTCTGAAAGTTTGTCATTAAAGCGGACTTTATAACCGACCACTTCACCTAGTGGAGATTTAAGTTCTTGTGCAATACGACTCGCCACAGAACGCGCAGCGATACGACGTGGCTGTGTATGGCCAATCAAACCACTCACGCCGCGACCTAATTCAAGACAAATTTTAGGCAATTGCGTTGTTTTACCCGAACCCGTTTCGCCGCAGACGATGACGACTTGGTGTTTTGCAATCGCCACTTTGATTTCATCCTTGCGCGCAGTGACAGGCAAATCCAATTCATATTCCGGCTTTGGAAGTGCGTTTAATCTGGCTTGATATTTCTGATGTGAGCTGGAAATCTTGCGAACAATTTCAGCGAGTAATCTATCTGCTTTTTCAGTCGATTTGCTATCAGCCGCTTTTTGTAAATCAGCCACTTCACGGATTTTTCGACGCAAACCATGACGATCCGCCAACATACAGGTGGCTAGCGCAGCATTAAGTTGAGTAATAGAGTTAAGGGCTGTATTCATGCGATGAAAAACACTCACTTACGCAAAGCGTGTTTGCAGCTCATTCAGGTTGAGTGTTTCTAAGATTTCTAGCAATCGTGTTTGTGCATTTTTCCGTGGACTATTGGTGTAACGCGCAATAATGAGTTCGTTTTTCATGGAATGTTCCCAACCCACTAACTCAGTCACTGTCACTTGATAGCCATGCGCTTCTAATTGCAAACAACGCAGTACGTTGGTTATTTGGCTGCCAAATTCACGGGTATGAATTGGGTGGCGCCAAATTTCAGACAAAGGCGTTTTTCCAAAAGATTCGTTTTTATGTTTACGTAATACTTCTGCAACTTCTGCCTGACAGCAAGGAACCAAAACCATAAACTTGGCATGCTTCTGCAAACCAAAACGAATGGCATCATCAGTAGCGGTATTACATGCATGAAGCGCAGTCACAATATCGACTTTCGCTGGTAACAAATCCGAAGTCATCGACTCTTCAACGCTCAAGTGATGAAAATCCATCCGATCAAAATGCAATTGCTCGGCAAGTTCTTTTGATTTTTGCACTAACTCGGCACGCGTTTCTATCCCTACAACCCGCCCTGCTGAGTGCTCTTTCATGAATAAATCATAAAGAATAAAACCCAAATAAGACTTACCTGCACCGTGATCTACGAGCACCGGATTATCATTCTCAGCCATGATTTCATTCAGCAAAGGCTCAATAAAGTGATAAAGATGGTAAACCTGCTTAAGTTTGCGACGCGTATCTTGATTGAGCTTACCTTCGCGCGTCAGAATATGTAGCGCCTTGAGCAATTCAATGGATTGTTGCGGCTTAATTTCGGGGATTAAAGTCATGCGCACATTTTAACTGATGAAGCACGTGCTTGAATAATAAAACGCGGTGCTGCCTGAAATGTTAGAATGCCACCCATTAAAGTGATAGAGAAATTCAATGGCAATTCAATGGTACCCGGGTCACATGACCCAAGCACGCAAAAAAGCCGAAGAGACAATGGAGTTTACCGACGTTGTCATTGAGGTGCTGGATGCGCGCGTGCCTGAAGCAAGCCATAACCCAATGATTGATGAAATGCGTTTGTTTCGCCAACGCCCTCAATTAAAAATTCTGAACAAATCTGATTTGGCTGACCCTGCCGTCACGCAAGCTTGGCTTAATTACTACAACAAACAGCCTAATGTTAAAGCGGTCGCCATCTCCTGCAAAAAACCTGGGGATGCCGCTAAGATTCCCAAACTATGTGCGGCACTTGCGCCACATAGAGACTCACCGATCAAACCACTTCGTATGATGATTATGGGCATTCCTAACGTTGGCAAATCAACTTTTATGAACGCATTGCTCAATCGCCGGGTCGCTAAAGTGGGCGATGAACCAGCTGTAACAAAATCACAACAACGCTTTGAGCTTAGCCCGCTCATGAGTATTACTGATACACCAGGCATGATGTGGCCTAAGATTCAATACGAGTCAGATGGTTACATGCTCGCGGCTAGTCATGCGATTGGTCGTAATGCGGTGATTGATGAAGACGTCGCGATATTTCTAGCGGATAACTTATTAAAGCGTTATCCAGACTTATTAGCCACACGCTACAAAGCTGATGTGAGCCAAATGGACGGCATTGATTTACTTGAGCACATTGCTAAACGCCGCTCTTACAAACTAAAAGCTGGCGAATGGGATATGGAAAAAACTGCAGTGACTTTCCTGACGGAATATCGCGCAGGCACCATTGGTAGAATTAGTTTAGAAACACCATTAAGCAGAAAAGCGATGATAGAAGCTCTCGTTGCAAAACCGGCTGATGCGGCTATAGAAGAAGAGCCACCTCAAGAGTAGTCTTTATTTCTTGACGAGTTGCTTACTGAACTCAATATCGAGTTTACTCACACGCTTGGGGATTTGCGGGCCATAAGCATTTACAAAGCTCACAAACTCATCCATGACCATAGGCTCACAAAGCCGAGTTGACGCGCCTTGTTCGCTTGGTTGTGAGAGCCAAAATAAGCCTTTGCCATTGGTGCCCATTGAGTAGTTTTGTTCACCGCGTTTATTCAAACGCTCTACAGCACTACTTGCCTTAGTTGATCTCATGATATTCCTAATAAATTAAAGCGCTTTCCACGCTTTAATAATGACAGCCTGACCGAAGTGTTCTTTCGTTTCTATATCAATCACATTCCAAACCGTTGCTTGCTCAATTAAAAAACGAGAACCATCTTTAGCAATCCTCACGCCAGAATAATTATCAATATAGCCATGCGTTGCCACTTGATGTAAAAATTCAGCACGCGCTTCTCTTAGCATAGTCTCTGCAGAATAACGCGATGGCAAAGCAAGCATATCCTCAGCTTGCATACCAAATAACTGCAATGCTTTTTGATTAGCGTAATTAAACAAAGGATCAGCATCTGCATTATGCGAGGCAACAGCGTATGGTGCGTTTTGCAAAGACTGAACAAGTTCAATACTAGATGTTTCTAGAAGGTTTAAACCTGTCCAATGATGATAACTGGTCACCAATAATTGTGACTGCTTCAACAAAAAATCGGGATGCTGACAGGCTTTTATAAAATCTTCATTTTGCATGGCGCAAACTATGCCACGATTTGATAGCTAATGTTAGCCTTAAAAGATAAAATTGCGCGCTAGCTTTTAATCAACACTGATCAAAAACAATTCCGCATGTTAAATACCCTTAACGCGCCACAACGCGAAGCCGTGAAATACCTAGATGGCCCTCTGCTTGTGCTTGCTGGCGCAGGCAGTGGTAAGACACGCGTGATTACCCAGAAAATTGCTTATCTCATCCAAGAGTGTGGCTATTCACCTAAAGAAATCGCAGCGATTACCTTTACCAATAAAGCCGCGCGTGAGATGCAGGAGCGTGTCAGTCAATTACTATCAGGCACCAACATCAAAGGCTTAACGATTGCGACTTTCCATTCACTAGGCATGCAGATTTTGCGTCAAGAAGCCGAAGTGTTAGGTTATAAAAAACAATTCTCGATTTTAGATTCCTCAGATAGCTTCAAGATTCTTTCAGATATTTTAGCCACTACTGACAAACAACTTTTGCGCAAAACACAGTGGCAAATTTCAGCCTGGAAGAATGCGTTTTTAACACCCGATCAAGCAAAAGCGACGGCAGATGAAGACTTAACTGTAGCTGCTGCTAAGGTTTACCAAATCTATCAACAAACACTTAAAGCCTACCAAGCCGTTGATTTTGATGACTTGATTAAACTGCCTGTGGAGTTATTTGAACAACATCCAGAAGTGCTTAATAAATGGCAACACAAGCTCAAATATTTACTGATTGATGAATACCAAGATACCAATACTTGCCAGTACAAATTAGTCAAACTACTGACCGGGGCTCAAGGTTACTTCACCGCTGTGGGTGATGACGACCAAGCGATTTACGGCTGGCGCGGAGCTGATGTTGAAAACTTACGCCAACTCACTGAAGATTTCTCACGTTTAAAAGTCATCAAACTAGAACAAAATTATCGTTCTACCGTCCGTATTCTGCGCGCAGCCAATCAGGTGATTTCTAACAACCCTAAATTGTTTGATAAGAAACTATGGAGTGAATTAGGCACAGGCGACTTGATTCAAGTTAGCGCAGCTAAAGATGAAGAACACGAAGCCGAGTCTGTTGTAATGAAGCTGATGGCGCATAAATTCGAGCATCGAACGACTTACGCAGATTATGCAATCTTGTATCGTGGCAACCATCAGGCACGTATTTTTGAACAGCATCTTCGCAATCATAAAATTCCTTACACCATCTCAGGCGGTCAATCATTTTTTGATAAAGCTGAGATTAAAGATTTAGTCAGTTACTTGCGTCTAATCGCCAATGAAGATGACGATCCTGCTTTCATTCGTGCAGCCACTACGCCTAAAAAAGGCATAGGCAACACCACGCTAGAGCGACTTGGCGAATATGCTAGTCTGCATAAAATGTCTTTGTTTGCAGCCGCGTTTGAGGGCGATTTTCAACGCGAAGTTGGCGGTCGTCAGCTAGATGATTTACTTACTTTCTGCCAATTCATTAATCGCTTACAAGAGCGCGCAACAAAAGATCCTGCCAATGAAGTGCTGAATGACTTACTCACAGCAATTCAATACGAAGCCTTTTTGTATGACAGTGAAGAACCACACGCAGCAGAATCCAAATGGAAAAACGTATTGGAGTTTGTGACATGGTTAGGCAAAAAAGGGGAGGATAATGGTGAGGGTGAACCACGAGATCTTCTGAGCTTAACGCAAATGGTTGCACTCATGAGCATGCTAGAAGGTCGCGAAGATGGTGAGCCTGACGCGGTTAAGTTATCAACACTTCACGCGGCCAAAGGTTTGGAATTTGGCCATGTATTTTTAATCGGCGTTGAAGAAGGCATCTTGCCTCATCGTGAGAGCGTGGATAACGATAAAATCGAAGAAGAACGACGCTTAATGTATGTTGGCATTACGCGTGCCCAAAAATCCCTCAATATCTCTTGGTGTAAAAAACGTAAACGCGCTGGCGAGACAGAAATTTGTGAAGCTAGTCGATTTATTGAAGAATTACCTTCAGATGATATTCGCCATTTTGGCAACACCAATGCTGACCCTGCTGCCAGCAAAGAACACGGCAAAGAACGCATGGCGCAAATTCGCGCAATGCTAGGCCAAAGCTAACATTCATTAGAAAGTATTCATGCCTCACATTACACTCGATAACGCCTCACTTGCTTTTGGCCATCACCCTCTGCTCGACAAAGCTTCTTTTCAGCTCGATCCTGGTGAACGTGTTGGCTTAATCGGCAGAAATGGTGCTGGTAAATCGAGCTTACTTAGAGTCATTGCTGGTGAAACCAAATTAGATGACGGTAATGTATGGCGCGCCACTTCAGTTCGTATTGTTTACGTGCCACAAGAGCCTGTGCTTAAAACTGGACATACGGTTTATGAAGCGGTTGCTGAAGGCTTGGGTGATATGCAACAAGTATTGGTGGATTATCATGCAGTGACTCACAGCATGGGTTCAGCCGATGCTGACATCGATGCGCTGATGGAAAAGATGCAAGCGCTACAACACGAGTTAGATGCAAAAGACGGCTGGGGCATGCAAGCGAAAGTGGAAACGGTTTTAAGCCGACTAAGCCTAGATGCAGATACCAAGGTAGATTCACTTTCAGGTGGCTGGCGTAAACGTGTGGCTTTAGGTCGTGCATTGGTGGCAGATCCAGAAGTGTTGTTATTGGACGAGCCAACCAACCATTTGGATTTAGAAGCCATACAGTGGCTTGAAGAATTACTACTCAATTTCAATGGTGGCGTTTTATTCATTACCCATGACAGACGATTCCTTAATCGTTTAGCAACACGCATTGTTGAGCTAGATCGCGGCAAGTTAACGGATTTTGTGGGCAATTACGAGAACTATCAAATCAAAAAAGAAGAATTACTCGCAATTGAGGCAACGCATGCTGCGAAATTTGATAAAGTCCTCGCTCAAGAAGAGGTATGGATACGCCAAGGCATTAAAGCACGTCGCACCCGTAACGAAGGCCGTGTGCGTCAGTTAGAAAAACTACGCCTAGAGCGTGCAGCAAGACGTGAGCGTCAAGGCAATGTAAAACTTTCACTGGATGCTGGCGAACGCTCAGGGAAATTAGTGGCCGAGCTAGATAATGTCGTCAAAGCTTACGGCGAGCGCACGCTGATTAGTGGCTTCAGCACACGTATCTTACGTGGCGACCGCATTGGCTTACTTGGTCCAAACGGCGTGGGCAAAACTACATTACTCAAACTCATCTTAGGTGAGCTTGAAGCGGATAGCGGCACCATACAACGTGGTACCAATATGAATGTGGCCTACTTTGATCAAATGCGCGAAGCCTTGGACGAGGAAGCAACACTGGCTGACACAATCAGCCCAGGATCTGATTTCGTAGAAATTGGAAATGAACGAAAACACGTCATCAGCTATCTAGAGGACTTTTTATTTCCACCGCAACGCTCACGCTCACCAGTTAAATCGTTATCAGGTGGCGAACGCAATCGTTTGCTGCTAGCCCGCTTATTCGCACGTCCTTCCAACGTGTTAGTGCTTGATGAGCCCACAAATGACCTCGATATCGATACGCTAGAATTACTCGAAAGCCTATTGCAAGATTTCCCGGGCACTTTATTCTTAGTGAGCCACGATCGAGCATTCTTAGAAAACACAGTGACACAAGTGATTGCGTTTGAAGGCAACGGCCAACTCACGGAATTTGGTGGCGGCTACGACGATTGGTTACGCTTTACTGAACAACGCACAAAAGAAGCAGCAAGCGCGCCAAAAGTAAAAATAGAGACACCTAAACCTGCAGCGACAAGCGCTCCCACAAAAACAAAACTAAGCTACAAAGAACAACTTGAATTAGATCAGTTACCAGAGAAAATTGAAGCTTTAGAAATTGAACAGGCAGCCATTAATGCAACGCTGGCAGATCCTGAGATTTACAAAACAGATTTAGAAAAAGCGACCGCACTCCAAATTAAGCTGACCGAGTTAGACGACGCTTTAATAAATGCGTTAGCTCGATGGGAGGAGCTGGAAAGTAAGAAAAATTAATTGGTGCCCCCGACACGAATCGAACGTGTGACCCTCCCCTTAGGAGGGGGATGCTCTATCCACTGAGCTACGGGGGCATGTGTTTAAGGGCGCTTATTATAAGCGATTAAGCAGTTAACTTTAGCACTAAAAAGGGATGAACAACTTACCAGCAAATCCCTGAGTGAATCGCGTAATTGCACGTTGATTTTTCTCGGCCAAAGTCAATGCATACAAATCAATACGGCCTACCATTTTTCCAAACTCACGCTCGAATGATAAATTAGGCTCCTTACCTGCTACTTCATTCGTCACAAAATACAAACGACCATTCTCATCACGCGTATTAGATAGTTTCCAAACGGCTATCTCTATGTTTCTTGCTGAGTTATAAACTTTTTGAGGGTCTATGCTATCCAGCATAAAGAATTCTGTCTTATCGCCTCTTGATTTAATTAACATCGTTTGAATACCAATGATAAAAGGCAGCACGCGATCCCCTGAATATTCCGGCTTAAAAGCCAAGTACATTGCATCTAAATCTTTAACACCACCAATCGCTTCAAATTTCCATTGATGATTGCCTTCAAATACCCAAGCAACCATTTCATCAACCGTGCCAGAGGTGCTTTTTTTAAGTTCTGCGGGATTACGTTTATATAATTTAGTCATTAGCAAACGAAGACTTTGGGTATTTTCTCGCATCTCAACATCAGCCATGCGATCCACATCAGCCTTAACAAATTGACTTAATGAATTACTATCTTTCTGCTCAGGTACTTTTTTTCCTTGAACAGCTGGCGTATTTGTAGCACATGCGCCAAGTAATAAAATTAAGCTCAAAAACAATATTTTTTTGGTACTTAAAACAGCTCTATTCATTTTAATAGAATCGCTCATTAGGAAAATTACGCTTATAATAGCGTGTGTTGGCGAAATTAAAGAAGGAGATTTGCTTGAGCGTTTTCTCAAAAATTGCAATTGCCGTTATTTTAACTATTCTTGCGAGTACAAATGCGTTCGCAACTAAGGTCGGCTATGTGCAAATGAAATCTATCATGCAATCTCAACAGTCCTTAGACATCGGTAAAAAGTTGGTCGCTGAATTTAAGCCGCGCACTGCAGAACTAGAAAAAATTAGAAGCCAAATTATCGAAAAAGAAATTGCACTTGAAAAAGAAGCGCCAAAAATGGCACAAAAAGATCTGGTAGCAAAACGTCAAGAACTGGATAGACAAAAAATTGATTTAGATCGTAAAAAAACTAAACAACATGAAGATTTTGAGATTAGAAAAAGAGAAGAACTCAACAACTTCCAGAATAACGTTAATGCAGCAGTAACTTCTTTAGGACAAACTGAAGGCTTCGACCTTATTCTATACAATACAGGCGGCTACATTGGCCCACGTGTTGATATTACCGACAAGGTGCTAAAAGCACTTAAGTAAAATTTAGATAATAAAAAAGGCAGCCTAGGCTGCCTTTTTTATTTTTCATGGTGCCCGGGGCCGGAATCGAACCGGCACGCCCTTGCGAGCGAGAGATTTTAAGTCTCTTGTGTCTACCAATTTCACCACCCGGGCTAAAGCGGTGCGTATTTTAACTGTTGTAATGCAATTACGCAAAAACACTTACAAACTTCCCAAATACTTGGAGGCGCGAGCCGGAGTCGAACCGGCCTAAACGGCTTTGCAGGCCGCGGCATAACCGCTTTGCTATCGCGCCATACACTCAATCATGAGTATTAAGCTAAAAAAGGGAAAGCGATATGCTTTCCCTTTTTTAATATTTGGAGCGGGAAACGAGTCTCGAACTCGCGACCTCAACCTTGGCAAGGTTGCGCTCTACCAACTGAGCTATTCCCGCGTAAAGAAGCCAGCATTTTAAGGATTTTCCAGCCTGTGTCAAGCCACAAATCACCTTATTATGAAGGTTTTATTTCGCTTTCATTTGCGGCCATGCGGCCTTCAAGTAGTAAGCCATTGACAGCAATGTTAAAAATGCAGCGATCAAGATTAAAAGCTGGCCAATTAATTTTATGTTAATTACACCAATTGGATCAGAGTAAAGTAAAAATAAGATCGCAACCATTTGTGCAACTGTTTTGATCTTACCAATCATTGCAACTGCAACACTACCACCCTGTCCGATTCCAGCCATCCATTCACGCAATGCACTGATTGCAATTTCACGACCAATAATAATAAAAGCGATCAAGGCTCCCACGCGACCAAATTCAACCAACATAATGAGTGCAGCAGTGACCATCAACTTATCCGCGACCGGATCAAGAAATGCACCGAAAGCTGAAGTTTGATTAAGCTTTCGAGCAAAATAACCATCCAACCAATCTGTAGCTGCAGCTAAACCAAATATGGCGGTTGCTAAAACATTGACCTGATGTGGTGTAAGACCAGAATCAAAATAATAAAGCGACACGAAAAATGGAATAAATAATATGCGGAGTACGGTCAGACTGTTTGGTATGTTCCACTGCATTTAGTGTAGCTCCTGATAAATTTTCTCTGCCAACATTTGGCTAATACCTTCCACTTGTACAAGCTCATCAACACTCGCATTCTTAACACCATCCAAACCACCAAAACGCACTAGCAAGGCTTTACGTCGTTTTGCGCCTATACCCTCGATATCTTCTAAAGAAGAATGCATACGAGCTTTACCGCGCCTTGCGCGATGTCCTGTAATGGCAAATCGATGAGCTTCATCTCGAATCTGTTGAAGCAAATGCAACCCTGGGTTGTCTTTCTTAAGTCCTATCGGCGTATCACGATTTGGAAAGAACATTTGCTCCAAGCCAGGCTTACGCTCTTCACCTTTCGCAATACCAACTAGAAGAATATCAGGTAAGCCAACTTCCTGCATCACTTCCACTGCAACGCCTAGCTGGCCCTTGCCACCATCAATAAATACTAAATCGGGCAATTTACCCTCACCCGCCGCTACTTTCTTATATCGTCTGGTAAGCGCATCACGCATCGCCGCGTAATCATCACCAGGGGTAATCCCCGTAATATTATATCGACGATATTCGGAGTTCTGCATCTGCCCTTTATCAAACACCACACAAGAAGCAACCGTAGCCTCTCCCATAGTATGACTAATATCAAAACACTCAATCCGTTCAGTCGTCTCACTCAAATCCAAAGCCTCACGCAAAGCGTTAAGCCTTGCTTGTTGATTTGAATGCTGCGCGGCACGTTGTTGCAATGCCAAATCAGCATTAGTCTCAGCCATTTTCAGCCATACACGCTTATCGCCAATCGCGTTGATATTAATCTTCACTTTGCGGCCAGCTTGCTGAGTAAAGACTTCTTCAAGCGCTTCAGTCTCAATGGGCACGCCAACGATAATTAAAGGCGGCATGTTTTGAGAAACGTAATATTGCTCCAAGAAAGCTTGCATCGTATCTTGCAACTCAGCGCCATGTGTATTTTTAGGGAAGAAGCTTTTATCGCCTAAATGACGACCGCCACGAATCATCACAAGATTTACACAGTGCTCACCCATCAGCTCAGCCACTGCAATGACATCGGCATCATTCACCGCAAAATCACTTACAAATTGCTTAGCCTGAACTTGACGTAAGCTTTGCATACGATCGCGATACACTGCCGCCATTTCATATTCTTGATCTTCTGCCGCCGCCATCATCTTTTCGCCCAGCTCGTCCATCACTTGCTGTTCACGCCCCTGCAAAAACATAGTGGCGTGACTCACATCACGGCGATAATCTTCAACAGAAATTAAATCAACGCAAGGCGCGGTACAACGCTCGATTTGATATTGCAAACAAGGACGGGTGCGATTAGAAAATACCGTGTTTTCGCAAGTTCGTAACTTAAAGACTTTTTGTAATAGCTGGATACTTTCACGCACTGCAACAGCGTTTGGGAATGGACCAAAATAATCATTCCCTTTACGCTGCGTGCCGCGATGAAAAGCAAGTCGCGGATATTCATCACCAGTGAGCGTAATGTAAGGATAAGTTTTATCATCGCGAAATAAAACGTTGTAGCGCGGCATAAAACTTTTAATGAGATTATTCTCTAGCAGCAGCGCTTCTGCTTCTGAATGCGTCACTGTAGTTTCAATACCAGTAATTTGACTCACCATCATCCGTGTTCGTGGACTCGGGATGTTTTTATTGAAATAGGACGATACGCGCTTTTTCAAATCCTTGGCTTTACCGACATAAATCACCTCATCACTCGCATTTTTCATACGATAAACGCCGGGTAAATTCGGTAGGTTTTTTAAAATCTGTTTAGGATCAAAAGCATCAGTCATTTATGGAGTTCGACTTATTTCTTATTCAATACTTAAATTATTTAATGTTAAGTGCAGCCAAACGTAAACGCTTAGCCTCTTCTTCTTTACGAACATCATCAATCACACGCATCACTGTTTTTAAATCTACCGCTTTTGTGCTTTCTTGGAAGTGGCCAGTCAAAGAAGTTTCAGGCGTAAGATTGCCATGCGAAAACAAATCCCAAATTTCTTTAGCGTATTGTGTCGTCAATAATTCTGGTGCGAATCGCCCAAAATAGTCTCTCAAATTATTCACATCTCGTTCCAACATATCTGCCGCATGATTGTTACCTGCAGCATCTACGGCCTGAGGTAAATCAATAATGACAGGGCCATCACTTGCTAACAAAATATTAAATTCCGATAAATCGCCGTGCACAATTCCTGCACATAACATTCGTACAACTTCCGTGAGTAATGCTTGATGATATTTTCTGGCATCTTCAGGGGTAAAGGCGATGTCATTGAGTCGTGGTGCAGCGTTGCCATCCTCATCCACCACCAACTCCATCAGCAACACGCCTTCGTAGAAATTATGTGGCTTAGGCACGCGTACACCCGCTGCGGCCAATCGATAAAGCGCATCAACCTCAGCACTTTGCCAAGCTTCTTCCTGCAGCTTGCGACCGTACTTAGAGCCTTTTTCCATCGCGCGGGCTTGACGACTATTCTTAGTCTTACGACCTTCGGTGTAATCTACACTTTGTCTAAAACTACGTTGGTTCGCCTCTTTGTAAACTTTAGCGCAGCGTACATCATCCCCACAACGGACAACATAAACGGTGGCTTCTTTACCGCTCATCAGTTGGCGAATGACGTCGTCGACTAAGCCATCTTCAACTAATGGTTGCAGCCTCGAAGGTATTTTCATTAAAACTTACTCATCTAATAGTGTTCCCGCAATCGCCCAATCTTCATAAGCGACTTCATCAAAAGTAATGTAAGTGTAATTAGCCGGTTTATTCGCAACACGCTCCATGGTCTCAGTGACTTCTTTAGCAATCGTTGCTTTTTGTTCACGTGTTAGCGGGCCTGCATGTTTAATATTGATGTAAGGCATCACGTCTCTCCTTATGAATGTTCAGATTGGATTAAAGCAAATACTTGATGAAACATTGCTTCAGTTAAACGTTTTGTTTGGGTGTTATAACGACTGCAGTGATAGCTGTCATACAACACTTGGCCATTAGGCAAAGCATGACGTGCAGCATGGCCAAACTTATAAGCGCCCACCTTTAAACCTAAAGCTTTAAGTACAGCCAAATGCGCCACACTTCCCAAAGCCAAAATAGTAGAATTAGGGCTCAAGCCAGCTAACTCAGCAGCTAAATATTGATTCCAGATATTCACTGCTTCGCCCATTGGCTTATTGTCTGGCGGCAAACATTTCACTGCATTAGTAATGCGACAATCTTTTAACACTAAGCCATCATCCGCAGACAATGAAACTGGGGCGCTGGCATATCCAAATTGATGCAAAGTTTCATAAAGCAGAACGCCAGCATAGTCCCCGGTAAAGGGACGGCCTGTGCGATTAGCACCATGCATACCAGGCGCTAAACCAACAATCAGTAATTTGGGATTTTCTACGCCAAAAGCCGGCACCGGCTTGGCAAAATAAGTAGGCTCTTTGATTTTGACTGTATCTAAAAAAGACGCCAATCTAGGACATTGTCGACAATTGATATCAAAAGCTGCCATGGTAAGAACTTAGGCCTGATGCTGCTGATTCAACCATGAACTCGGATATTGCTTAGAAGCGGTTTCGAGTTCAGGCTGAATAGTGGCATGTTCAATTTTAAAATTGTGCTGCAAAGTGTGATGCAGGGCAGTCAACACTTCAGGCCAATCATTCATATCACGCAAGACCACGTGGGCTGATAAGGCAATCACTTCAGAAGATAGCGCCCACACATGAACATCGTGAACATCCACCACTTTATCGGTGCCAACCATGGCTTGCTGAACTTGCTCCACCTCAAGATGTAAAGGCACGCCCTCCATCAAAACGTGTAACACTTCTCGCAACAAACGAATGGTAGAGAACAAGATTAAGGCCGAAATAAATAAGGACAAAATAGCATCAATTTGCATCCAGCCACTGAAATAAACCACAGCCCCAGCAACCAAAGCAGCAACAGAACCTAACAAATCTCCAATCACGTGTAACAAAGCTGCACGGCTATTAATATTGCCCTTACCGTGATCATTGCCATCATGGCTATGTTGATGCAGATGCGTTGCCACCAAGATATTAATGACCAAACCAATCAAAGCAATCCACATGACTTCCAGGCCTTGCACTTGTGATGGATGATAAAATCGACCAATCGCTTCATAAACAATAATTGCGACAACAAACAACATTGCAACGCCGTTAATGAGTGCAACAATCACTTCCGCTCTGAGTAAGCCATAAGTGAGCTTTTGGGTAGCTGGTCTTTGTGAAATCCAACCGGCGAACCAAGCCAAGCCAAGCGCGGCGCAATCCGAAAACATATGCCCTGCATCGCCCATCAAAGCCAGCGAACCAGTAAACCAGCCCCCTATCGCCTCAACAAATGCAAAACCTAATGTGAGTAATAAAGGCCACAGCAGAGAAGACCCGTGATTATGCGCATGGGTATGGCTGTGGTGTGAATGCGCCGGATGATTTTCAGCGTGATGATGTTGGTGTGTATCGTTCATAGCCTACATGCTAGCTGATACTCATAAAAAAAACGACAGATTTACTTGATGTCAGCGCTTATAATGCATGCCATTGTTCATTTTATTAGCGCTTCACTATTCATGCTTAGTTACCGTCACGCCTTTCATGCAGGCAATCATGCCGATGTACTTAAACATTTTGTACTCATGCAAGTGTTAGCGCATACCGCTCAAAAAGATAAACCATTTTGGTATATCGACACTCATGCGGGCGCTGGTCGTTATTCATTAGAAACTGGCTATGCCAAACAAAATGCTGAATATGAAACAGGCATAGCTAAACTTTGGAATGCGGATGACTTACCAAATTCATTACATAATTACGTAGGCTTCATCAAAACACTGAATCAGCCATCCAGTCCTAAAACTGCAAAACTCACGATGTATCCAGGCTCACCCATTTGTGCTCAAGCCCTCATACGCCCTGATGATAGAATGCGTTTATTTGAATTGCATCCTAGCGACTTTGATATCTTGTGTGAGAATTTCAAAGGGCATCAACGCACTGTCAAAATCGATATGAGTAATGGATTCGCTGGCATTAAAGCGGTTCTACCGCCACCGCCACGACGTGCAGTCGTTCTGATAGATCCGCCTTACGAAGAAAAACAAGATTACCAACGCGTAGTTGAGATGATTAAAGATAGCTTGCAGCGTTTTGCAACTGGCACTTACATCGTTTGGTATCCATTATTGCAAAGACCTGAACCAATGATGATGGTCAATCAACTTAAACAGCTCAATTTAAAAAACTGGCTCAATGTCAGTCTTAATGTGGAATCCCCGTCACTCGAAGGCTTTGGGATGTATGGAAGTGGACTATTTATCGTTAACCCACCCTGGACACTTCCAGAAACCTTGGCTGAAGCCATGCCATATTTAGTCGATAAATTAGGCGTAGATGCTGGCGCTAGTTTTGATCTAGACAGCCATATTAGTTAATCGTTTTTGCTTCCAAGTGGGTATCAGAGGCGGGCTCTGTATATAGATTAAAGTGGTAAACGGTCAGCGTCCGCTCATTCTCAGTTTCGACTTTAACTCGCCATTCACCAGACTGAATATTCTGCTTATAGGTGTAACCTCTAAAGCCGCCATTCCGGCCTCCTGATAAAGCAAAACCCATGCGCGATGTAGTTTGCCAGCCAGACTTCTCGTCATAATGTTCCCAACGATGATACAAAGTAGTGCTGATGCCTTGCGGCGCAAATACTGCTGAAACGCAGTAAACAGGCTGGCCTGCTGGCACATGCAAATCATTTGAAAGTAAGCGCCAAGGTTTATACCAAGGTGCATGTTCCTGCATTAATTGAATATCACCATTTTGCTTTTTCAATTCCAAACCAATTTGAATATCTCGCTTCACCAAAGGCACTGGCGGGATAAAATCCATGAGATAAGCAACAGTTAAAGTCCCTGCAATCGCCCAAACCGGCCATGCTCGACCAGGGCAGCCTGGTGTTTTCTTACGTAAATAATGCGTAATTAGCGCGCCAGCGAAAGTGCTTAAATAAAACCAAATTGCGTAAACACTTCCTAAAACAAAAGGCAGTAAGAAATTAAAAACCAAGATTGCACATAAGCCGAACAAAGCCCATGTCAGCGTAAATCGATTGTAATGATGGTCAATGTATTCATTGGCAACCAGCAAAAACCCCAAACCCAAAGACCAGAATAGCGCAAGAAAGTGATTGGCACTTTTGAAATACAGAATGAATAAGCAGCTAAACAAGCTACCAAATAAAAATTGAAGAATAAAAATGGGTGCGTTTTTTTGCCATTCAGGCCGAAGCGAATGTTTTAGCTGCATCATCTCAGACATGGAGGCATGGGCATGGCTTTTATGCCCTATCCAATAAAGAATCAAACCCGCAGCTAATAAATATGCGGAAAGAATCCATAAATCAGAGGGATTAATTTGTCGGCCTATGGTGAGCGCATCCCACAAAAAACCTCCAAAGAATGCAATCGCTGGCAGTAGATTCTTCAAGCTCAACGTTTTATCGAGCTTAAAGAATCGTGCTAGAAATTGACTAAGAAACTTAAACAAATTTAGGAAACCTGAGCAATGCCTATCACTTTTTTAGGTTGATACTCATCCATCAAATTAAAGTTAAGGTACTGATAGATTTGTGCATGATGCTTGCTGATGGTGTCACCGACGACCTGTAAATATTCCTGTGTGGTTGGAATGCGACCGAGCTTGGCACATACCGCAGCAAGTTCAGCAGAACCTAAATACACATTGGCATCTTTACCCATGCGGTTATCAAAGTTACGTGTACTGGTTGAGAATACAGTGGCTTTATCTGCCACACGTGCTTGGTTCCCCATACAGAGTGAACAACCAGGAACTTCAGTTCTAGCCCCTGCAATGCCAAAGATAGAGTAAACACCTTCATCTCTTAGCTGTGCTTCATCCATACGTGTTGGTGGTGCCACCCAGAGTCTGGTTGGAATCGCGCCTTGACCTTCAAGTACTTTAGCCGCTGCACGGTAATGACCAATGTTGGTCATACAGCTACCGATGAACACTTCATCAATCTTATCGTTCTGAACCGCTGACA
>JACCED010655390.1_pt1 | contig 16942 bp, 11 predicted proteins | sample 7455021 | NCBI WGS metagenome assembly JACCED01 (sample SAMN15323456, study PRJNA562643) | freshwater metagenome | isolation source: river surface water | place: USA:Blue River Watershed | collected 2017-08-19 | reverse complement strand
TGCCTGCAATCGATTCATTCCCCAGCCAAAGGGGGACTTGAAAATCACGTTTTAATCCGCGCAATGAAATGGACCAACCCGTCTCGTAAAGCGGCCAACCGGTTGCGTAATCACCGATTAGGAGGCACAGCAATGACTTATTCCATTGGGCCAACATATTTTGAGGTTCATGCAACAGTACACGGTCAAAGCAAGCTCGGGATTCATCAAAGCGCTTGAGCAACGACAACACATTACCGAGATTGATTTCGGCATCAAAAAAGTCCGGCTTGAGCAAAAGGGCTTGGTTCAAATGGGCCAGCGCGTTTGCTAATTCACCCTGTTCTTTGAAGAACACTGACAATTTATTGTGCGTTTTCACCAAGCTGGGGGTCAGCGCCAACGCAGTCTTACAGCTCTGTATGGCCTCATCCAATCGCATCAAACCTTCCAGTGCACTGGCACGGTTGGAATACGCCTCGGCATAGTTAGGTTTAAGAGCAATGGCGGCGTCAAAATGGAGCAAGGCGTCTTCATAACGTTGCAATTCATTGAATGCATTGCCTAAGTTGTTGTGTGTCTGCGCACTGCTGGGGTGTAAGTCGATAGCGGCTTGAAAGCACTGCACCGACTGCTCTAAATGCCCCAAGTCCATCAACAAAATACCGAGGTTGTTGAACGCATCGGCATATTGAGGCTGATGGGCAATCGCTAAGGCATAACTTTTGAGTGCGTCTGTCCTTTGTCCCAATTCACTCAAGGCCAAACCTCGGTTATTGAGTGCTTTGGCCATTGTTGGCTCAAGTTCCAACACTTTGTTAAAACACATCAACGCCTTTTCACTCTGTTGCAACGCAAAGTAGACATTGCCCTGGGTGAGCAAACCCACGGTATTTTGCGGATCTAGCGCCAGGGCCAATTCAAGATCAGCCAATGCTTTAGTCATCAACCCCTGCTCATAAAAAGCATTGGCGCGGTTAAACAAGCAGGAAGCATTGTGTTCATCAACAGCCAAGGCTCGGTTAAACCATTGGATTGCGGCTTCAAAGTTACGGGAAATCGCGTCAAGAATACCCAACATTTGCAAAGCCTCAAAATCCTGCGGGTGCTGCTCGATCACTGCGTGAAAGCAAGCCTCAGCGCCTCCAATATCACCCGCTCGCTGGCAAGACAACCCTTGCGCCAACAAATCATCCCGGTTTTTCTCGCTTATATGCATTGCCCTTGTACCTTGAAACCTGACTTAGGGAGTAACAACCAGAATCGCTCATGACATTGCGTCATGCCATTGCGCCTATGTTTTTACAGTTCTTGAATCGACATGAAGCGCGATTAGTTGACAGAGCGGCAGACGATCAAAATCTCTTGGATAAGGTGATTTATGAATTCATAAGAATTCTTTTTTGGGCGCAAATTTGGTCTTTGCACTGGCCAGCAGAAAACTTTAGCGTCTTCAAGTGCAAAGAGATTAAAGAAGTGTAAAAAATGTAAATTCAGCTAAAGTTTTGGACATTCGCGTTTGGCGCATTTAAGCTTCCCGACATCAGTCACGCACGGAGATTTCAATGCAAGTCAATACCAACGTCAGTTCATTCATCTCGGCCAATGCACTTCAGTCGGCTCAACGCGACATCAGCAACTCGGTTCAACGCATCAGCACTGGTGTCAAGATGTCGCAAGACGACCCGTCGAGCATTGGCACCTCGGCGCGATTGAAAGCACAAATTGGTTCGCTCACCAAAGCCAACGACTCCATCACCAAGGGCATGGGAGCTTTGCAGATGATGGATTCATCACTTGGGGAAATCACTTCTATCCTGCTGAGCATGAAGGATTTGGCTGTGGCGTCGAACAATGCATCAGCCTCTAGCGACGACAAAACCGCCAACGACCTGGCTTATCAGCAACTTTTAACTGCGTTGGGTACGGCCAGCGCCATACCCAAACTGGGCGACACTGATTTGCTCAAGTCAACGGCCGGAATGACTTTCAGGGTGGGTTCGGCTTCAACTAGCACTTTGGCTGTGCCCACCTTTGACACGCAAGCAGCCGCGTTATCACTAACGGGTACCAACGCCAATGCAGCCGCCGCTGCGGCAGAAACAGCATTAGACACAGCCATCAATACCGTGTCAGGCTACCAAGCAAAAATTGGCGGCACGATGAAAGTGCTGGAAGCGCTTGGCAATGTGAACGATTCGGTCATCACAGGTGCAACCACGGCTTATTCCAGCATCACATCCACTGATTTGGCAAAGGAAACTGCGAATTTGGCCGCATCACAAATTCGTCAAAACGCCGCTGCAGCCATGTTTGCCCAATCCAACACCATGTCGCGCGAAGTGGTGAGCTATTTACTCAAGGGTATTTAAGGCTTAAGCCACCCTGATCACACGCCAGCCCTGGTCCATCTTGCGAAAAGTAAATTTCCAAGGCAGCTTGCGCGACTTTACCAAGTAATACGAAAGTGCGCGCATGCTTTGGGCTTTTTTGAAGTCGGACAGAAAAACACTATCTCCCACCTCCAAGGTGTTGAGGGTGTTGATGCCGTCTAGGCTGCGCAAGCGCTCAAGTTCAATTCGTTCGACGATCATGCGTGGAATCCTTTACCTATCTCGTATCGGAATAAGCCAACAGAACTTTAGGAAAAAAACAAAAAAACCCACCGGGTCTGAACCGGTGGGTTTTTCAGTCGCTAAACGACGGGTTGGCTTACTTGAGCAGAGACAACACACCCTGAGCCGACTGGTTGGCTTGCGCCAACATTGCGGTTGCAGCCTGTGTGAGGATCTGGCTCTTCGCCAAGGCTGTTGTTTCCTTGCTGTAGTCAGCATCCATGATGGCGCTGCGTGAAGCTTCGGTGTTGGTCACAATGTTGGTCAAGTTGTTGACGGTGTGCTCCAAACGGTTTTGGATGGCACCCAACATCGAGCGCTGGTTGCTCACGTATTGGATCGCATTGTCAATGCTGCCCAAAGCGTCAGTTGCAGCCTGTGTGGACAACACAGTGATGTCGCTGATGCGAGCGTTGGTGGCATTGCCAGCAGAACCGGTTGCAGACAAGCTGCTACCAAACTGCAAGCCAGCCAAGTCACCACCCGACAATGTCAAGGTGCTGCTTGTGCCTGTTGCACCAGCGGTGGCTTCAAACTTCAGCTTACCAGTTGCGGCATCGAAGCTGGCTTTCACACCTGCGTTGGCAGCGGTCAAGTCTTCGTTGATCGCAGCAGCCACGTCGGTCATGCTGGTCAATGTAGCTTCTTCACCGGTTGCACCGCTGGCGCTGACAGTTGCTGAACCGAAAGCGTCTTGAATGATGGCACCACCCAAAGTGATGGTGTTGGGGCCTTGTTGGTCCAAGCTCACCGACAGCTTGCCGCCTGCAAACGATGCATTCACGCTGTAACCGTCTGCTTGGAAAGCAGAGTTGATGGCTGCACCCAAGTCGCTGGCAAAGTCAGAGAATGAGCGGGTTGCGCTTTGGTTGCCCAAAGACACTTGCTTGGTGATGGAGCTGCTGCCGTTAGCAACAGTCACGCTCACCACACCTGCACCAGCAGTTGTGTCTACGCCACCATCAACTTTGCCAGCAGTATTTAAATTTGCCCAAGGCTGACCCAAACTGGTCAAAATACGAGTCGAGTTAATTTGCGTATTAGTTTCTGAGCCCAAAAACTTAGAGGCAAAACTACCACTGACCGAAACAACGTGACCGCCAGCATTTTCTAACGCCAAGTACTTGTTTGTTGCAACTGGGACGCCTTCGTGATAACTATCCTGACCGGAGTAGACAACAGCTTTGATAGCGTTGTCACCCTGGAAACCACCACTCTTGGCTATCTGCAGGTTTATTTCGCTTGCTAAATCTTCGAGTGTCGAATAAGTTCCCGAGGTGATTGTTAGGGTTTGACTTGCAAAGCCATCAACAGCCACAACGAGACTGTTAGCACCAGCAGTATCTAACGCTGTAGCGCTAGTTGACCAAGCATTAGCAGCAACACCAGTTACATCACCGGCAACGAAGGTTGCAGCAGTTGCGGAGGGGCCATCAGTGTAGGTAACGGTGGTTGCAGTGTTTGGTGTAGCTGCAGCAGCAGAACTCAAACCAGTCATGTCGGTTAGACGAATTGTTGTACCTTCAGCAGCAGCAAAGACTTTCGCGTTAGTAGCTGCAGCACTATTAATATGAGCCGCCACGTTGCTGACAAAGGTTTTAAAGGTCGTATCTGCTACATCAGCGTCAGTAATTGTGTAGGCACCAGTTGCTGCACCAAGAATACTCAACGATATTGTATCACCAGCTACGATAGTGTGGTTCGTAGCAAACGTGAGTGTTTGTACGCTACGATTTTCATCTTGGAAAGGCTTCTTAACTGTACCCAAAGTATATGACTGATACTCTGAGAATGGGTCAATAAAAACTGTAGTGCTAGTTACACGCTTATCTGAATAAACCACTGAACCCTTGTAATCAGCTGATGGCAGAACGTTAGAGTTCATTGTTACCGCACCAACCAAATTGGTCACAAAGTTGCCAGCAGTTGCCCCAACTTCCGAAGAGGTGTAATTTGAAATTTTTAAATATTTCTGCCCACCCGCCACAGAAAAACTCATTTTTCCGTCACTGCCTAAAGCAACAGTTACAGCATCATCACCAGTAAAGTTAGCGTTTAATGCTTCCTGAACAGCTTTAGTAATTTCTTCACCAGTAGCAGCTTGAAGGTCATTAACATTTGATCGAATATAAGATGTCATGTCAATATTGACTGGGTTATTTCCGTTGACTTCAACAGTCATAACCATGTTCTTTTCCTGCATCGGCATAGAAACGTTCAAAATGCCTTGCAACTCGAGATTCTTGGTGACATCGTTATTGTCAACTGTGCCAGCTCCACCAAAGATAACAGTGTGACCAGTGCCTGCCGCATTGGCAGCTGAAGCCATGTTTGCCGTTTGAGAAATAGCCACTTTACGTAAACCGCCTTGAACCTCAAGAGTTACGACACCTTCATTGTCTACACCAACTGTTAAGGAATCATTGCCGCTAAACAACTCATCAAATTTTGTTTGCAACACATTTTTAAGCTCACTTGCAGTAACGGCTGATCGGTCCTTAACAAAGCTCGTATCATCTAAGAGAGATGAAATATCCACTTGAACTGCAGTTCCGTCGTTCACAGTAACAGTGAAACCAGCTGCTGTTTGTGTAGACAAATTAACTGCATTCAAAGGTGCTGTAACAGCCGCGCCATATATAAAGTCTGTAACGAAAGTTCCATCAACGGTCAAGCTACCTTGGGTAGTACCTTCTCGCATTGAAATTGACGATCCGTCATTAGCTTGAATTTTCAGCATGCCATGACTGTCAACAGAAGCTGTAGCAGAAACTCCTGAATCGCTCAGGGCTTGATTCAACGCTGACACGAACTGCTGCTGGGTAACCTCATCTGAAGTTGAGACAGAGTAGGTAGTCGGGTTATTCAGTTCGTTAAATGAAACTCCAAGCTCGGCAGCTAGAGCATTTGTCATATCGACGGATACAAAACTACCATCTCCAACTCGAATGTCGAAAACACGACTTGTGTTTGCATGCATATCAAGAGTTTTAGCCTGAAAAGCTTGGTTGCCAATTACAACCGAAGCTTTTGCCCCTTTATCGTCACCAACCAGATTTCGTTCAATCTTCGCCACACCAGAAGTCGTACCCACAGCAGCAGGCAAGTTCACATTGGTGGTCACGCCATTCAAAGAAACGCCAAACGACTTACCTTGGTAAGCAGCAGCGTTAGAAGTCATGCCTTGAATTTCAAGTGCTGCACGTGTCGCTTGCTTGGCGGGGCCATCGGCGCGCTCACCCAAAACGCTGGCAGCCACAGAACCAATCGCCAAATCCATCTTCTGGTTAGCGTTGTTACCGATTTGCAATTTGCCTGCAAAAGAACCATCCAAGATGTTCATGTTGTTGAACTGAGTGGTACCGGCCACGCGGTCGATTTCAGCTTTCAACTGGGTCACTTCGTCGTTCATGGCGGCGCGGTCAGCATCGGTGTTGGTGCTGTTACCGGCTTGCACAGCCAATTCACGCATGCGTTGCAGCATGTCGGTTACTTCGGTCATCGCACCTTCAGCGGTTTGCGCCAAGTTGATACCGTCGTTGGCATTCTTAATGGCCATGTTCAAACCACGCACTTGCGAGGTCATGCGAGTACCGATGGCCAAGCCAGCGGCGTCGTCTTTGGCCGAGTTCACTTTGCTACCTGTAGACAAACGCTCCATGGCAGTAGCGAGTTTGTTGTTGTTTGCGCGCAAGGAGTCTTGGGCAATCAGGGACTTCACGTTGGTGTTGATTACAGACATGATCTTTCTCCATTCATAGATCAAATTTCAAGTACATAGACCCAATGTCCATGCGCCGTTTTCAAAAAGTTGCAAATCTGTTAGGGACTTGCACCACTCACAGAATTTGTTTTCTGTCCTGCAATGATTCGGTATGTGTAAAAAAAGCTTTAGCGCTTTTATGAAATTAAGCTGCGTGATCGTGCAGCAAGCCCTTGATGTCTTCCAAACCATGCGCCACACGAATGGCTACGTCGGTAGGAATGGTGCGCACCACTTCACCGGTGTCGGTGTTGGTGACCATGATGATGTGTCGCCCCAACTTCGGATCGACCTTGAACTGCAAACCGCGCCCGCTGTTGACGGCCATCTTGTTGAGTTGCTCAACCGCAGCTTCGAGCTGGGCCTGCATTTTTTCTGCGGTTAGGGTGACGTTGGCACGTTTGGCAGACTGCTTGCTGTCAGAGGCTGCTGGCGTATCCACCGGCTTCACTGGCGCATGCGATGAACTTGCCTCAAGCGCAACGACAGGGCGCACATCCATCGGCGGCGGCGGGGGAGCAGCGGGTTTGCTGCTGATGCTGATGTCTAAAGCCATGGTGAACCACCTCTCAAAAAACGACAAGCGTCGAAGGCCCAAAAGGGGCCCGCTCGGGTCACTTATCGACCGGTGTCAGCAAAGCTTTAGCGAAAAAGAAAATAAATTAACCATCACCCTTTGTTGGTGTAGATGGACATCATCCCGTCAAAAGTGGCTTTGAGGCTTGTTTTCTGGCTATTGGTCTGACCAACGAAACTGTCCATCACACCAAATTGCTTGGTGTAGCGTTGGAGCAAGCGGTCCATGCGCTCTTTGAGTTGGGTCAGCTGAGCGGCATAGGTTGTATTTTGCTTTTCAACCACAGAGGTTTGCGTGGTGAGTACACCGGTGTTACTGGTGATTTTGGTGAGCTTGCGCACCGCGTCGCCTGCAATGCCTGCTGGCAATGTGCTGAAGCTGCCCAAATTGTTGTACCCACCAGTGAAGGACTTCATCACATCGTCAAAGTTATCGTTCAAGGCAGTGTCTAATTTGGCTTCGTCCAGCGTCATGACGCCTTTTTCGTCAATTTTGAAACCCATTTGCGACAACGAGCCTATTTTGGTGCCTGGGGTAGACGATGTGCCTGAGAAGAGGCTACGAAGTTGCTGCTTGAGGCTGCGCACAGTGGAATCACCGATGAGTGTTTTGCCATAGGTCTCTAGGGTTGACTTGGGGTTAGAGACCTCGGTCAAGATGTCGTTGGCATCTTTATACGCCGTGACCAGAGCGTTCATTTTTTCTTTGAGGGTGGTGGTGTCACGCGTGAGCGTGATGTTGGCTGCGGCACTGGTGGTGGCTTTCAAATCGAAGGTGAGGCCTTGTACCGCGTCACTGATGCTGTTGGTGCTCCGGGTGTAGGTGATGCCATCGACCTTGAGCAACGCGTCCGCTGCGCTTTGGCTTCCAGGGTTGCCGTTAGCAAATGTCAGTCCGGGTGAACCACCGCCATTGATGTAATCGATGTCAAGGGCAAATGCGTTGCTGGCTCCACTGCCCCCCGTGACCACTACTTGATAAGGGTTAGCAGACCCGTCGCCAGTGTTGACCAACTGCGCCTTCAAGTTGGTACCGGATGCATTGATCGCAGCCACAATGGCGTCGGGCGTGTCTTGGCCGGCACTCAAGCTGATTTTTTTTGTGGCAGCAGACACGGCCAAATCGGTCACATTGGTGTCTGCGGTGGTGCTGGTGAATGTCAGGTTGGCGCCATTACTAACGCCGGCGCTGAACCCAGCCAGTGCGCCTGTGAAGGTGCCACCAGCCGGATTGTTGGGTGTGCTGCCCGCAGCCGCGTTGGCATAAGCTGCCGCCACTTGTGACCCCGTCATGGCTGATGTGGCAGTGAGGGTGAGGCCATTGATGGTGACGGTTTGTCCAACCGCCATGTCTTTGAATGCAACGATGCTGCTTTCGGTCACACCGACATCCCCATGGGTGGTGCTGACACCGGGCGTGATGGCGGTGGGATTGACGGCCAGCGACAAAGTGAGGCCTTGGCCGCCATTCAAGGCAGCAGTCGCTGAAGACACGCCCTGGCTGACCGATCGCTGCGCGCGGGCCAACCTGGTAACTTCGATCTCATGTGGGCCTGGGGTGGCCAGCGCACCTGCGGTCACACCAAAGGCGTTGGTGTTGCTGTTGGCAACATTCAACGCATTGAAGTTGTTGCGGTCTTTGAGGTCAGAGAGCTTGGTCTTGAGTTCATTGAACATGAACATGATGGCCGAGTAGCCCGAGACTTTTGCTTCGTTCTTGGTGATCTTGCTGTTGATTTCGTTTTCACGCGGCACGCGCTCGGCGTCCACCAAGTTTTGCGCCAGCGCGGCCACATCCACACCCGAGCCTGCGCTGAGTGAAGAGATGAGCTTTTGTGCCGCCGAACGGTTGGCTGCTGCAATTTCAGCAGCAGTCGATGTGGCCGTCGACGAGGAAGAAATAGAACTGGTGGCCATCTTGATTTATGAGGTTTAAATCGACATCAAATCAAAGAACTTGAGGTTTATTTGAGGTACTGGAACAAACTCAACTGAGATATCTTGGCAAAGCTGCTTTGCGCAGCTTCCAGCGCAATTTGGTCTCGATTCAATCGGGTCACAGCCTCGGTGTAGTCGAGGTCCTCGACATCGGATCGTGTGGTTTTGAATTGCAACAGCATTTGATCCAGCACACTGGTTTGCATGTCTACCACCGTCAGGTCAGCACCCACTTGGCCCAAGCCCTCGCTGATGCCGTTTTGTATAGTGTCGATTTCAGCCACGCCACGCTGCACGGTGGTGTTGTCACCCGATTCAATGGCGGTGGCGGCATCGGCCAGCACTTGGAAGAAGTCAACGCCTACTTTTTCACCTTTGTCATTTGTGCGCACCACGCGCACAAATGTGTCAGAGCCCGGCATGTTCAGGTTCATGCGGCGGTTGTCGCCCACATTGACCTTCATGCGTGCATGATCGCCCAAGTAAGAAATGCGACCAAGCGAATCTTTTTCAAACGCAGGCTGCGATGCACGGCTGCCCGAAAACAAGTAGTTGCCGTTGGCGTCTTGACTGTTGGCTAAGCTCAAAATTTGCTCACGCAAGGTGCGAATTTCCAGCGCAACCGATTGACGGTCTTGCGCACTCAAGGTGCCATTTGCACCCTGCATGGTGAGCTCCTTAATGCGAAACAACACATCGCTGGTGTTTTTCAAAGCGGTTTCTTCTGCTGTCAGGCGCACGTTGACCGCCTTGAGAGTGTCCAAATAGCCCTGCTGACGTGCGATTTGCGTGTCTAAGCGTGTCACCAACGCCGCTTTGTCGGGGGCATCACTGGGGCGCACAATTTCTTTGCCGGTCGACAATTGTTCTTGTGTCTTAGCCAGTTTGCCTTGCACATCGGACAGCATTTGCGTCGAACGTTCAAAGTAGAGTGGGGTTGAAATTTTCATGTGAAATGACCCTGTATTTATCTGATTTGAACAATCGAATCAAACAACTCACCCGCCACTTGCATGGCTTTGGCGGCAGCTTGGTAAGCCTGTTGATAGCGCACCAAGGCGGCGGCTTCTTCGTCCATGTTCACGCCTGACACTTTGTCACGCGACTGCACGGCTTGTTCGTTTACCACGGTCAGCGCCTCTTGGGTGATGAGGGCTTGTTGCGACAAGTTACCGATGTTGTTGACTTGGTCGATGTAGGTTTCATGCAGGGTTTTTCCGTCCTCCAACGGCTTTTTGTTGAGCGACACCATTTCCAAAATGTTGACGTTGTTGCCCAAGCCATCGAAGTTGCCGTCTATCTTGAAAGCATCGCCCACTTGCGGTGCAGTACTCAAACTCAGCGTCAAGCCTTGGAATTCAATCTGTGGTTCAAAAGCCGTAGGGTCAAACAAACGATCGGCCAGTTCTGCGCCAGTGTTGTTGTCGATGATGCTGTAGCGATCAGCCGCTGTGAATTTCACTAACAAAGACTGACTGCGCAACAAATCGCGGTTGTTGGCGGGTTCACCCGAATAGCCAACAGACACGTTGGCCTGGCCTTTGCCAGTGACAAACACCATCAAATCGTCCGGCGAAGCGCTTTCAATGTAGGCCGCCGTGCGCAAGCCCAGTTTGGCCAGCTGAGATGGGTCGCCGTAGTGGGTGGTGGGTGGATTGCCTTCAATGTACGCACCAAACTCAAAACGAATGTCGGTTTGGTAGGGATCGACGGTGAAGTTTTCATCCAGCAACTTGGCTTGCAACCGGCGTGTGACGTTGTAGTCCAGCGGTTCAATGCCCAGCATGTTGGGGATGTAGTTGTCTGTGCTGTCTTTGCCAGGACCAATAGAAATTTCGCCACGACCGAATTCGTCGGTGGTGCTGAGGATCAAATCGCCGTTGATGTCGCGTTTGGCCACTACACCGGTTTGAGCTTGACGTGCATCGATACGCGCTATCAAGTCATCGATGGTCTTCAAGGTGTTTTGTGGTAACAAGTTTTGCGCACCTTGGGAAATATTGAAACGTTTAGCCAAGTCTTCGTCTGTCAAACCCGGCTCCAATGGCCGAATGAACAAACGATCGCCTTCTACCGTGGCTTTGAATTCGGCCGCAAAACTGGTATCGGCATTTAATGCGGTCGCTAAACCTGCAGCACTTGATGCCGATACAGATAAAGCAGGAAGTGTGGCCGTGATGGCGTAATTGGTCAACGAAGCAGGCGCCTCATATTCCACCTCGTTGAGCACATGACCGTTGATGGCCAAAGGCTGATTCAAATCAATGGTGGCTGCGGACACGCGGTAATCTCGGTAGATTTGCGTCATGCGTACTTGTCCACCATAGCTGCCCGCATTGACATTCAATGCGTTGCCATTGAGGCTAATGCCCACATCAATGGGGGAGCCTTGTCTGTTTTCAATCAACAACTCACCGTCAGCGGTCAAGCTGGCATCTAGGCCAATGCCAGCGGCATTGATGGCGTCGGCCAACCCTTCGGTGGTAGTGAAACCCGTGATGGTGCTGCCATTTAGATTGAGGGGTTTGTCAAATTGCAGTTGCGACACCGGAATGCGCAACTCAGAAAACACTTCGGCACGCACATTGGTTTGCGACACCGTGCTTTGCGTGAGCTTGGTGACTCCAGGATTGGCGCCAACTACCGCCGGATTCAACACCAAGCCACTGAGGCTTCTGCCTTGTTTGTCTGTCACCAGCAGGCGATCGCTTTCAAGATCTACGCTGATGTCTTGGTCGCCAAAGAACTGGCGCATGTTTGCTTGTAAATTGGCAGCCAATTGATCGGGATGGGTCGGATCCAGCCCCGTCATTTGGTATTGAATTCCGCCCAATTGCAAGGAAATACCGTTGAAGTTGGGGGCCACGATTTCGAGTTGAGTCGAACCATTGATCCAATCGGCCATCTGCGAAGCCGCCGAACTCACTTTCACCTGCGCTTCGCGCGCCGTGGTGGAATTGACCGGAGCGAAACTGACGCCCGCCAAGCTTCGGCCTTGGCTGTCACCCACCACAATGTCTTTTTCATTGTGGGTCAATGAAACACTCAAACCATAGGTTTGCAACTGCAAGTCGAGTTGTGCTGCCAGATCGGTCATGGTGGTGGCTTGCAAGGCAGGAACTGTCACACTGATTTGTCGGTTGTCCAGTACCGCGGAAAATTTGAAGTCACAGGCAGGCACGCCCAAGCCAACGTCTTGCATCACCACTTCTGTGCCCTGGAGGGGCATAAATCGCTGCAAAGCCACGTTGTTGAGCATCAGGGCTTGCGCGGGAATTTGGAAGTTGACGGAGTCAATGCGCGCGGTCTCCATGCTGGCTGGCATGGCGATCGATGCGCCTTGTGCACCATTCATGTCAAAGTTCTGTTTGTACAGAATTTCACCTTTGGCACCATAGAAATACTCTAAATCGCGGTAAGCCTTTGGATCAATTTGATTCAGATAGCTATCGCTGTATGTCGCGTTTTGCTCAAACCCATTGGAGGGTTGCATCATTTGGTATTTTTGGGTTTCCGTCAGGGGCTGACCCAACAACTGACGGCCATCCTTGGTCAAGACCTGCAGATTTTGACCGGGCTCCATCTCATCCAAATAGAAAGTGGCTTGAACACCGGCGGCCAATGAAGTCACGGCCGCATATTCACGATTGCCCTCGACCTTGAAGGTCACCCCTGCCGACGGGTGGGGGTTGTTCACGAGTTGTTTGTTGCTCAGTGGATCAGTGGTTTGACGTCCATCAAACTTTACTGTGGCACGTGTGGTGGTGACATTGGTGTTGCCTTCGCTAACACGAAACTGTGCTGCTGTGGCCACCCGTTTGCCGTCTGTAATCGCTAACTGAATGCCCGCAGCCTCTTGCTTTGATGTTGGGTTTAAGTTGAAAAGTTTTTGTCCAATTTGTCCATAAGCATCAATACCACTTATTTGAATGCTATTGGTTTCATCGACAAAAGTTTGAGCAAGTGAATTCAGATTTTTCTGCGCTGGATCCAGTACTTGCGCCAAAAAAGTTTGAAAGCCACCCATTTGTCCACCGCTCAATGTGCTCAAGGGTTCACTTTGACCATAAGGGTCTAAAATCAAATCTTGCGTATTTTTGCCCGTAGGATCTAAACCAATCGGACATGACTTTTGTCCGTCCACCACAACGCCTTGTGTCATTGTGGTACCCAAGCTGACCTTCACACTTCCGTTGATGGCAAAACTGATTTTGGTGCGCACAAGCTCTGAGAGTTGTCTGAGTGTCAAATCACGCCGGTCCAGTAATTCAGCCGGTTGCTCATCCAATGTCGAAGCTCGTGACATGCTTTGATTGATCAGCGCCAATTGGCTGGTCAGTGTGTTAATTTTGTCGGCGACACTTTTCAAACCGTCTTGCGTTTCGGTTTTAATCAGATCCAACTGACCTGAAAGTTCTGCAAAACGCGAGGCAACACCGTCTGCACTGCGCAGAAAACTGGTTCGCAGCACAGTCGATGCGGGGTCTGCTGACAAACTGCCTGCGGTATTAAAAAAATCATCTAGCGCTGAGCTCAAGCCAATGCTTTTATCACCCAAAATATCCATCACCCGCTTGGTGTAGTCCACCATTGGTTTTTGTGCGTTCAAATCGCTGTTGCTGTTGCGAAGATTCGATTCTGCAAATTCGTCGTATTGCCTACGAATTTTTTGTAGCACAGCACCTGTACCCATGTACATGCTAGCCAACTTTTTAGGCGCCGTATCTTTAATTACAACATCTTGGCGCGAGTAGCCCTCGGTGTTGACGTTGGCAATGTTGTTACTGACCGTGCTTAGTGCACGCTGATAAACACTAATCGCATTGCTGCTGATGCCCAACATGTCACTCATGGCTTACCTCCATTGAGTTTCATGCTCTCACGCAGGGGTTTGAGCGTTGGTTTCTCCAGCGCGAATGGCTTTGTGGTGGTGGCCGTGAGCGGTATGGCTTGGGCGGGTGGGTTCAACGCCATGCCCTGTTGCTCGCGCGCTTTGAGCATGTCAGCTGTGCTTTGCTGTGCTGGCATGCGTTGTCTGACAGCACGCTCCATGAAATCTGCCACACCCATGGCACCGCGTTTGGCCATTTGCAAAGACACTTCTTTGTCAAACATGCCTTCGAAGGTTTCGCGTGCACTCGATTCGTTGTCTTCGTCTTTGAAACCGTTGTTGGCTTCACGCATGGACTTCATCATCATCTGAATGAACATGCCTTCAAACTGCTGCGCGGTTTCTTTCAAAGCTTTGTCTTGGTTTTGAACTGCTTTGCCACGCAATTCACCCAAGCCAGAAAAGTCCAGATAGGACTTGGCGGTGGTGGTATCGACGGGGCTGCTCATGACAAGGCTCGTTGTGAATGATTAAATGATGACCAACTCAGCACGCAAACTGCCTGAGCTTTTCAAAGCTTCCAAAATGGCAATCAAAGCAGAGGGCGTGGCGCCAACTTGGTTGACGGCGTCAACAATTTGACGCAACTCAACACCGGGTTGGAACAAGAACATGGGCTTGTTTGGCTCAGCCACTGCAATGTCAGCGTTTTGGTTGGCGGCTGTTTGACCACCCGCCAATGCATTGGGTTGTGACACTTCGTTGGTGGCAGAAATGGCCACCGAAATGGTGCCATGCGACACCGCTGCAGCCGTCACACGCACAGAGCGGTTGATGACCACCGTACCAGTGCGCGAATTGATGACCACGCGTGCAGGGGGTTCGCCTGGGCTGACCTCGAGCGATTCGATCATGCTCATAAAGGCCACACGTTGATTCAAGTTTTGGGGTGCTCGTACCGATACCGATACACCATCCAAAGCTTGTGCGACGCCATCGCCAAATTTTTTATTGATAGCATTGACAATGGCAGAAGTGGTTGAAAAATCGTTTTCACGGATGTTGAGCACCACATTTTCAGATGTCTCAAACGGGTTGTCCACAATGCGCTCCACAATGCCACCACTGGGAATGCGGGCTGATGTTGGCACACCAATGGCCACACGCGAACCGGCTGCACTGGCGTCAATGCCTGTTGCCGTCAAGGCACCTTGTGCGATGGCATAAATCTCACCATCCACACCGCGCAAGGCGGTCATCACCAAACTGCCGCCCCGCAAATTGCTTGCTTTGCCGATGGCTGACACATTCACATCAATGCGCTGACCTGGCTTGGCAAAACCAGGCAGCTCAGCTGTGACCAACACCGCGGCAGAGTTTCGGATGTCTACCCTGGCTGCAGTCACTGCATTTTCAAAGTCAGTCAAAGGGCCATCAATGCGCACACCCATTTGGGCCAACATGGCTTTCATGCTTTGTGTGGTGAAAGGCACTGAAGCATCATCACCTGTACCCTGCAAGCCCACCACTAAACCATAACCAATCAATTGGTTGGAGCGTTGCGAAGCCAACATTGTCAAATCTTTCACACGATCGGCATGTGCCAGACCGCTAGCCAAGACATAACCTACCAGCAAACTGGTCTGAATGAATTTAGAAAAGCATTTCATCATGTGTGAATCCAATCAGAACGGCCAAAATTTATGGATGAGGCTGGTGCCCCACCCCGCTCTGGTGGCGTTGGCCAAATCGCCAGAACCACGGTAAGCAATTTGGGCATTGGCCAAGCGACGCGATTGCACTGTGCTGTTGGGGCCAATGTCTTCTGGACGAATCACACCCGACACCTGAATCACTTCGGTGCCTTCAGACAAACCCAATTTCTTTTCGCCACGAATGACCAAATTGCCATTCGCCAAAATTTCAACCACCGTCACAGCCACAGAACCTGACAAAGACGCTTGCTGATCAGCCTTGCCTTTGCCAGTGCTGCTGGTTTTGTTTTCGTTCAGGTCAATGCCTTCTAAGAAGGGGCTCATCTTGCCGACTTTGGTGCTCATACCGGTAGGCAAACTGTTTTTGGCTTCACGGCTCACATCGGTGTTTTGTGTGCGCGCAGCTTGTGTCGATTCGTTAAGCAACACGGTGATGATGTCGCCCACTTGGTAATTGCGACCACGGCCAAACCATGCATCACTTTGGCGATTGCTGTAAATGCCGCCGGTGGCAATTTTTGGCCGGTCTGAGGCCAAGGGATAGACCGGTTGAAATTCGGGTGAAGGTCGCAAGACCATATCGACCGGCTCGGTGGCACAGCCTTGCAACAAGGCCAACGCAGAGACGATCAACAAAGGACGCAAAGTATTCATGGTGCGCCTCTATCAAACGTTTTGGTTCAAGAACTTCAACATGCCGTCCACCGCAGAGATGGCCTTCGAGTTGATTTCGTAAGCGCGCTGGGTTTCGATCATGTTGACCATTTCTTCCACCACATTGACGTTAGACGATTCGAGCGACCCCTGTTTGAGAGCACCTGCACCGTTCAAACTGGGGGTTTGAATTTGCGCCGCACCACTAGAGGGTGAGGCTTCGTACAAGTTGTTACCAATGGGCTTCAAACCACTTGGGTTGATGAAGCGCGCCGTCTGCACTTGACCGATGTTTTGCGAACCACCACCGGCCACAATTTCAACCGACACTGTGCCGTCATGACCAAATGTCACGCTGGACGCGTTGTCAGGAATCACAATGTTAGGCAGGAGTGGAAAGCCAGAGGCGTTGACCACTTGACCGGTGTTGTTGATCTTGAAATTGCCATCGCGCGTGAACGCGGTGGTGCCATCTGGCATTTGAATTTGAAAGAAACCACCACCCATGATCGCCAAATCGAGTGGCGACTGGGTGTTGATCAAGTTGCCTTGCAAGTGCAGTTTTTCGGTGGCATTGATCTTCACACCGGTACCGAGCATCAAGCCCGTGGGTGAGAGGGTGTTGTTGGTGGTTTGACCACCGGGTTGTTTGACGTTTTGATAGAGCAAGTCTTCAAAGACGGCGCGGTCACGCTTAAAACCCGTGGTGTTCACGTTGGCCAAGTTGTTGGAAATGACATTCATCCGCGTTTGCTGCGCGTCAAGACCTGTCTTAGCTACCCACAATGATGCGTCCATGGCTTTCGCCCCCTTTACTCAATCAAAAATCGTCAGTTGCTCCTCATCATGGAAGCGCCTGACTCATCGTTGG
>JACCED011621521.1_pt1 | contig 16946 bp, 15 predicted proteins | sample 7455021 | NCBI WGS metagenome assembly JACCED01 (sample SAMN15323456, study PRJNA562643) | freshwater metagenome | isolation source: river surface water | place: USA:Blue River Watershed | collected 2017-08-19 | reverse complement strand
AGTGCAAGTGGTGAACAATAACAATGGCGCCCGATTCGAAACTTATGTGATCAAAGGTGAGCGTGGTACTGGAGTAATTTGCCTAAACGGTGCAACTGCACGCCTGGCACAAGTTGGCGACGTATTGATCATCATGTCGTACGGATCATTGTCAATGGAAGAGGCCAAAAAATACGAGCCCATTCTGGTTTTCCCCGACGATCAGAACCAGGTCATCAAATAATCTAGGTATTGAATTCAAAGATTTTTTCTTTCCTAAAATTTATCGTTTTACTCAGTCTGGCTGTATTGTTGCTTTACTGGGCTTTTAAGGGTCAAGATCTTGATTTAATCTTCCATCAATTAAAAAATACCCGTTATCACTGGTTGGCGGCCTCTGTATTGGCTTGCCTTGTTGCTCACCTTATCAGAGCCATTCGTTGGGGTTTGTTAATTGAACCGCTGGGATATCAAATAGCTCTTAAAAATACATTTTCTGCCGTGATGGTTGCTTATTTAGCCAACCTGGCCATCCCACGTATGGGCGAAGTATCACGCTGTGCGGTTTTAAACAAAACAGATCGGGTTCCGGTGAACCAGCTATTGGGCACCGTGATTACCGAACGCTTTTTCGACCTCTTATTTTTATTGGGAATTACTGGTTTAAGTTTGGTGTTGGCTTTTGACAGAATCGCTGATTTTATCTATCAAAACGCTTGGTTAAAGATGGAAGACAAGGTGCAACAAAGCGATCTTTTGTGGTGGGCAATTGCTTTGATTGCACTCTTCATTTTATTGATCTACCTCTTGAAAAATAAGATCGGGAAGCTGATCCATCCCTTTATAAATGCCCTGGATGGTTTTAAAAACGGATTGCTCTCCTTTAATAAGATGCCCAATAAAAGTGTCTTTATGCTACTTTCAGCGCTGCTTTGGTTTTTTTATTTGCTTTCTACCTATCTCTGCTTCTTTGCATTGAGCGCCACCTCCAATTTAGGAATGGATGCAGCACTGGCTGCACTGGTTTTTGGAAGTTTGGGGATGATTGTACCTGTACAAGGTGGTATTGGTGCTTTTCATTGGATGGTAGCGGAGGGCTTAACACTTTACGCCCTGCCAAAAACTGAAGGTTTGGCTTTCGCCACCCTCATCCACTCCTCACAAATTTTAGTCATTCTGCTCATCGGAAGTTTATGTTTGATTCCGGTGCTGCTCATCCATCGGGAAAAAGGACAAGAAGCGGCCTGATCAAATTGTTAAATCAATATCAAAAAGAAAGTAAGCGATTCACAAAGTGATATTTAATCTTATTTTTGAGCTGAACTAAATCAATTATAAAACCCTATGCAATTCCAATTTACCGAAGAACAATTGATGATTCAACAGGCCGCACGTGATTTTGCGCAAAACGAATTGAAGCCTGGTGTAATTGAACGCGACGAACACCAAAAATTTCCTGCCGAGCAGATCCAAAAATTAGGTGAACTCGGATTTTTAGGAATGATGGTTGACCCCAAATACAATGGAGCAGGTCTGGACACCGTTTCTTATGTATTGGCCATGGAAGAGCTGTCGAAAATAGATGCTTCTGCCTCGGTGGTAGTTTCGGTAAACAACTCTTTGGTTTGCTATGGTATTGAAAAATATGGTACCGAAGAGCAAAAGGAAAAATACCTGAAGCCATTAGCTACAGGAGAAAAGATCGGTGCATTCTGTTTATCAGAACCTGAGGCTGGCTCTGACGCCACTTCACAAAGAACCACTGCGGTTGACATGGGCGATCATTACCTGCTGAATGGCACCAAAAACTGGATCACCAATGGTAGCAGCGCTTCCATTTACCTGGTGATTGCTCAAACAGATGTTGAAAAAGGACACCGTGGCATCAATGTGCTGATCGTAGAAAAAGGCATGGAGGGATTCAGCATCGGACCAAAAGAAAATAAATTAGGTATCAGAGGCTCCGATACCCATTCGCTCATGTTCACTGATGTGAAGGTTCCGAAAACCAACCGCATTGGAGAAGATGGTTTTGGTTTCAAATTTGCAATGAAAACCCTCGAAGGTGGACGAATAGGAATTGCAGCACAAGCTTTGGGAATAGCAGCTGGCGCCTACGAATTATCGGTACAATATGCCAAAGAGCGTAAAGCTTTTGGCAAACCGATTGCCGATCATCAGGCGATTCAATTTAAATTGGCCGATATGGCCACTCAGATTGAAGCTGCACGTTTACTTTGTATCAAAGCAGCTTGGTTAAAAGATCAAGGTTTGCCTTATGCTCAAGCCAGCTCAATGGCCAAATTGTATGCTTCTGAAGTAGCCATGAAAACTACCGTTGAGGCTGTACAAATTCATGGCGGTTACGGTTTTGTGAAAGAATACCACGTAGAACGTTTAATGCGTGATGCCAAGATCACCCAGATTTATGAAGGTACCTCCGAAATTCAACGCATCGTTATTTCGAGAGAAGTATTAAAATAAGCACTCAAAAACCCAATACCCATGAAAAAGCAAATACAGGCAGCGTGTTTTTTAATGATTACCGGTCTATTTTTGGCCTCTTGTAACAGCTCAAACACAGCCGATTTGCAAAATGGTATTTGGCGGGCAAGCTTAAAAACTGCTACCGGAGTTGAAATTCCATTTAATTTCGAAATGGCTGATTCGGCTGGGAAAAAACACCTCGATATCATTAATGGTAAAGAGCGTTTCCGCGTAAATGAGATCCAAACAGATGGTGATTCTATCATTATCCAAATGCCGTTGTTCGACTCGGAGATCAGGGTGGCTCACCGTGGTAAAACGCTGGAAGGAAGATGGATCAAACACCTGGCATCTACTGATGTAAGCATGCCTTTTAAAGCAGAACAAGGTGCCGACTGGCGATTTTTTAAAGCCAAAAGTGAAGCTAAGGTGGATCTCAATGGCAAATGGTCGGTTACTTTTATTGCCGAAGAGACCAAAGACACCACCCTGGCAATTGGCCAATTTGAACAACAAGGGAGTAAATTATATGGAACTTTCTTAACCAGCACGGGCGATTACCGATTTTTGGAAGGCACTGTTTCGGGCGATAAGTTCTACCTTTCCTGCTTTGATGGCTCGCATGCCTATTTATTTAGCGGAAAGGTGAATGGCAATAGCATTACAGATGGAAAAATGTATTCCGGCTACACCGCCATCGAAAACTGGACTGCACAAAAAGACGAACAAGCGGTGTTGCCAGATGCTTACAGTCTTACCGGATTAAAGCCAGGTTACACCAGTATTGATTTCAGTTTCCCCGATTTGGAAGGCAAACAGGTTTCATTAAAAGATGAAACTTTTAAAAACAAAGTGGTAGTGGTTCAATTCTTTGGTTCATGGTGCCCTAATTGTATGGATGAAACCGCTTTCATGGTGCCTTTTTACAATAAATACAAAGACAAAGGTTTGGCTGTTGTGGGACTTGCTTATGAAAGAACTACCGATAAAGAGCGTTCTACAAAAAATGTGAAACGTTTAAAAGATCGCTTTAAAGTGAACTATCCGCTGCTCCTTACCGGCTACACTAGTGAAAAAGGCGAAGTAGTAAAAAGTATTCCTGCTTTGAAAGAATTTATGGCTTTCCCTACCACCATCATCATTGATAAAAAAGGAACAGTACGCAAAATACATACTGGTTTTTCGGGGCCTGGAACCGGAAAATATTATACTGAATTTGCGGAAGAGTTTGAAAAATTGATCACAGACCTCCTGGCGGAATAAGCGCCGAATTCAATCCTCATCTTTTGGACTAAAAATACTGAAGATCATTTTCAGCAGCGAGAGCACAATGGCAAAAATCATGGCCGAAAAAAATCCGCTGGTGTCAAATCCCTTGATCAAATGATCTACCAGTAAAACCATCCCCACGGTAATTAAAAAAGACAAAAGGCCCAAAGTGATGAAATTGATGGGGAAGGTTAGAATCCGTAACAGGGTACCAATGGTGGCATTCACAAAACCCAATAATAAGCCGGCTACAATAGCAGTCAGGAAATTATCTACCACCACTCCAGGTATCAAATAAGCTGCAATGGCTACGGCTAAACCACCCAATAAAATTTCGATGATGAATTTCATATCGCTAAATTTAAATTAAAATAAGAAAATGTATCGCATATGTCTGTTTTTAGGTTTTTGTACTTGGATGATTTTGCTCTCCGCCTGCCAGCCGGGCAGGATTGAAAACGATTACGGACTGCAAATCCAACTTTCTGATGATAGCAGTAAAGTAAGCGTGAGCAATCTTCCTGATGAATTGATCGCTGAAACCGATACCAACTTTGCCTGGAAACAGTTTTTTGCGGTTTACGAGGTAGCTAATGATCCCGATTGGGCCGATTTGCAGCCCCCACTGGCCGGCACTTACCTGCTAACAGGAAATCAACTTGAATTTAAACCCGAAGTCCCATTTAAAAAAGGCCACCAATATGAAGCTAAAGTTTATGTGCAATCCCTCAACATGGAGTTATTGGGCATGCTGCAGAAAGGGAGATGGCAAAGCAAAAAACAGGCTTTGAGTTATAAATTCAGCTATTGAGGGCTTGAAATCAAAAATATTATGTATATTTGCAGAGAATAGAGAGGGGACCGTGTCCCCTCTTTTTATTTTCAGTACCTGAGCATGACCTTAGAACAACGTGTAACCGCATTGGTTGAAGAAAAGATTGCCGACCGCCCAGATTTGTTTTTGGTGGAGGTAAAAATGCATTCAAACGGTAAGCTGATCATTTTAATGGACGGTGACCAGGGGCTGAGTATAAAAGATTGTGCCGCCATTAGCAGACACGTGGGTTTTCACCTCGAGGAAGAAAACCTGATTTCGCAGGCCTATAACCTGGAAGTATCTTCTCCGGGTGTAGATACCCCGCTTCGCTTGCTAAGACAGTATGTAAAAAATAAGGGGCGGGCCATCAGCCTGAAATTGAAAGATGGCAATAAAACAGAAGGGAAGTTGTTAAAGGCCGAGGCCGAAAGCATCACCCTCTTAGAAACAAAAAAAGAAAAGGGCAAAAAAGCCCAGCAAATCGAACGCATCATTGCTTTCGAAGAGATTATGGAAAGTAAGGTTTTAATTTCATTTAAGTAAGATGAGCAACATCAATTTAATCGATTCCTTTCAGGAGTTCAAAGATTTCAAAAACATCGATCGCCCAACTGTAATTTCAGTTTTGGAAGAAGTATTTCGCAGCATGCTGAGAAAGCGTTTCGGCACAGATGAGAACTGTGACGTGATTGTAAACCCTGATAACGGGGATTTGGAGATATGGCGTACCCGTATGGTGATGGAAGATGGTTTTTCTGAAGATGATGATTTAGAAATTGAATTGGCCGAAGCCAAACAAATAGATCCTGATTTGGAAGTAGGCGATGAATTCATCGAACAAATCACCTTAGAAAGTTTTGGTCGCCGTGCTATTTTAGCTGCCCGTCAAACCCTGGTTTCTAAGATTTTAGAATTAGAAAAAGACGAGATCTTCAAAAAATACAAAGATCGTGTGGGCGAAATTGTAACGGGAGAAGTTTATCAGGTTTGGAAAAAAGAAACCTTGGTATTGGATGATGAAGGCAATGAACTCATTCTGCCTAAAACGGAACAAATTCCTGCCGATTACTTCAAAAAGGGAGATTCGGTAAGAGCGGTGATCCAGGAAGTGGACATGGTGAACAGTAATCCGAAAATTATCATTTCACGTACTGCACCAGAGTTTTTACAACGTTTATTCGAAATGGAAGTACCCGAAATTTTCGATGGCTTAATCACCATTAAGAAAATTGTTCGCGAACCAGGAGAGCGTGCAAAAGTTGCCGTTGAATCATATGATGACCGTATTGATCCGGTAGGAGCCTGTGTGGGAATGAAGGGTTCTCGTATCCATGGAATTGTGAGAGAGTTGAAAAACGAAAATATTGATGTGATCAATTATACCAATAATCTTTCCCTTTACATTCAGCGTGCATTAAGTCCAGCAAAAATTACCAGCATCAAATTGGACGATGCTGAGAAAAAAGCCGCAGTGTATTTAAAACCAGACCAGGTGTCGCTTGCCATTGGTCGTGGTGGCCATAATATCAAATTAGCCGGAAAATTGACCGGATACGAAATTGATGTTTACCGCGAAAATGCAGATGAAGACGAGGAAGATGTGGATCTGGAAGAATTCTCAGATGAAATTGAAGGTTGGATTATTGATGAATTTAAACGTATTGGTTTAGATACGGCTAAATCTGTTTTGGCTTTAAGTGCCGATGAACTATTAAAACGTACAGATTTGGAAGAAGATACCATCAATGAGGTCTTGAGTATCTTAAAAGCCGAGTTTGAATAATCGGAAATTGGCCAAATAATTGAACACAAGCCGTTCAAAAAACATATTTTTGTAATTAACACAGAAGCTAAAGCTTAAATTTTAAATGTCAGAAGGTAAAAACATCAACTTACTTAAAGCCGCCAAGGAACTTAACATTGGATTATCTACCGCTGCCGAGTTTTTGTCGAAAAAAGGTTTTGCTGTAGAAGCAAAGCCCATGTTCAAACTCGAGCCGGCCATGTACGATGCTCTGTTAAGAGAGTTCCAGGGGGATAAGATCGTGAAAGAAGAAGCCAAACAAATTGTGATTGGCAAAATTCGTCGCGATGATGTGCCTGAAGCTGCAGAAAAACCTGTAGTGGAGCCTAAAAGACCCGAAATATTTGAGCAAGAAGAAATTCTGATTAAAAATACAGGCTCCTTTACTCAGCCTGAGCGACCAAAAACGGAAGAAAAGCCTGAAGCGGCAAAGGGAGTAAAAGTAGTTGGGAAAATCAATCTGGATGACTTGAATACCAAAACACGTCCAGAGAAAAAGACAGAACCCGCTCCTGCTCCGCAAGCGGTTGAACCAAAAGTTGAGGCGCCTGTAAAAGAAGAACAAAAACCAGTAGCAGCTCCAGAAAATGAGGTAGTACGTGCCAAAGCAAGTCGCCTAACTGGACCAAATGTGGTTGGTAAAATTGATTTACCAGAACCAAGAAAATCAGGTCCGGTTGCCTCCTCATCTGATGCAGGCGCCGATCACAAACGTAAGCGTAAACGTAAAGAATTTGGTGGTGGGCCCGGACAGGGACAGGGTGGCAATAACCAACAACGTTCAGATTTCCGTAAACCGGCACCAACAAGCAAAGAAGAGCCAACCGATAAAGAGATTCAAGATCAAATTAAGGCTACCCTTGCCCGTTTAAGCGGAGCAGGTAAGTCTGGAAAGTTTGCTCAAAGAGCCAAATTACGCCGTCAAAAACGGGATGATGTGGCCCAATCTGCTGAAGAAGCCGCATTGGAAAAAGAACTACAATCTAAAGTACTGAAGGTAACCGAATTTGTTACCGCCAACGAGTTGGCAAAAATGATGGATGTACAAGTTACCCAGATCATTTCTACTTGTATGGCATTGGGCATGTTTGTTTCCATCAACCAACGCCTCGATGCAGAAACCCTGAGTATTGTTGCTGAAGAATTTGGCTTCGAAGTGGAGTTTGTAAAACCGGAAGATGAAGAAAACAACACGCTTGAAGAAGCAGACAGCCCGGAAAGCCTTAAACCTCGTGCTCCTATCGTGACCGTAATGGGTCACGTTGACCACGGTAAAACTTCATTACTCGACTTTGTACGCAAAACCAACGTAATTGCGGGTGAAGCCGGAGGGATTACTCAGCACATTGGTGCTTATGAAGTAACCCTTGAAAATGGAAGCAAAATTACCTTCCTTGATACTCCTGGTCACGAAGCCTTTACGGCGATGCGTGCCCGTGGTGCCAAGGTAACTGATATTGCGATTATTGTAATTGCAGCAGACGATGCGGTGATGCCTCAAACCAAAGAAGCGATCAATCACGCTCAAGCGGCTGGCGTACCTATAGTATTTGCTTTCAGTAAAGTAGACAAGCCAGGTGCCAACGCCGATAAGATCCGTGAACAACTCTCCATGATGAATATTTTGGTGGAAGATTGGGGCGGTAAATTCCAAAGTCAGGAAATTTCGGGTAAAACCGGACAGGGTGTAGATGCCCTATTAGATAAAGTATTGCTGGAAGCCGAATTACTGGAACTGAAAGCCAATCCGAATAAACGTGCCGTAGGTACCGTTATTGAAGCTGCCTTGGATAAAGGTCGTGGTATTGTTACCACGGTATTGATCCAGTCGGGTACGCTGAAAGTAGGAGATCCGATTTTGGCAGGATGTTACAGCGGTAGGGTAAAAGCCTTGACTAATGAGCGTGGCCAAAAAGTGGAGCAAGCCGGACCAAGTACCCCGGTACAAGTATTGGGTATGCAGGGTGCACCTACTTCGGGCGACAAATTCAATGCCATGGATACAGAAACCGAGGCTCGTGAAATTGCAAACAAACGTTTGCAGTTACAGCGTGAACAAGGCCTACGTACCCAGAAACACATTACCCTGGATGAGATCGGTCGTCGTTTAGCAATTGGAAACTTCAAGGAGCTGAACGTAATTGTAAAAGGTGACGTGGATGGATCGATCGAAGCGCTTTCAGATTCCTTATTGAAATTATCAACTGAAGAAATTCAGGTAAATATCATCCACAAATCGGTGGGTCAGATCTCAGAATCAGACGTATTATTAGCTTCAGCTTCTGATGCGATCATCATTGGTTTCCAGGTACGCCCATCACAAGGTGCCCGTAAACTGGCCGAGCAAGAACAAATTGATATCCGACTTTACTCCATCATTTACGATGCCATCAACGAGGTAAAAGCCGCGATGGAAGGTATGTTGGCCCCTGAGTTTGAAGAGAAAATCACTGCAAATGTGGAGATTCGCGAAGTATTCAAAATCAGTAAAGTGGGTACCATTGCCGGATGTATGGTATTGGATGGTAAGATCAACCGCAACAGCAGTGTGCGTATCATCCGTGATGGCGTGGTAGTTTATACCGGTGAGTTAGCATCATTGAAACGTTTTAAAGAAGACGTGAAAGAAGTGGCCACCGGATACGAGTGCGGTCTGAATATCCAGAATTTCAATGACATTAAAGTAGGCGATATTGTAGAAGCTTACGAACAAGTAGAGGTGAAACGTAAACTCTAAACCAAACAGAATTAAAAAAGCCGGCCTGAAATTCAAGCCGGCTTTTTTTGTAGAAATTAAAATAAGTGCTATTCGGCACTGATGGTCGCAAGTTCCGTTCCCAGAAATCATTTTAATTCATTCCCCGAGGCTTTCAAAGCCGATGCAATTACTTGATGCATATCGTAATAACGATATTCTGCCAAACGACCGCCAAAAATTATTCCCTTTTCTCGTTTAGATAATTCTTTATAATTATTGTGAATACGGGTATTATGATCGTTGTTGACCGGATAATATGGCTCTGTATTTTTTCCAGTTAATAGAGGATATTCATAGGTGATCACAGTTTGCTCCTGTTCACCAAATTCAAAATGCTTGTGTTCAATAATCCGAGTATAGGGGGTTTCCTCGTCGGTATAATTCACCACGGCATTCCCTTGAAAGTTTCGCTGATTCTTTATTTGATGTTCAAAACGCAAACCGCGGTAATCTAGCGCACCAAAACGGTAATCATAATATTCATCAATTTTTCCAGTATAAACCAGCTTATGCGCCCTGGATTCAAAATATTTACGATCATCGAAAAAATTAGTATTTAATTTCACCTCTATCCCATCCAGCAATCCGTCGATGATCTGATTGTATCCTCCTTCTGGGATGCCCTGGTATTTATCGTTGAAGTAATTGTTATCGAATGTAAAACGCACAGGCAAACGCTTAATAATAAAAGCTGGAAGCTCTGTTGCACGCATACCCCATTGTTTTTCCGTGTAATGCTTAATCAGTTTTTCATAAATATCTGTCCCTACCAACAATAAGGCCTGTTCCTCCAGATTGGAGGGCCTACTGAACGGTAAAGTTGCGATCTGCTCTGCAATTTTTGCCTGGGCCTCATCCGGTGTCTTTACGCCCCAGAGTTGGTAAAAGGTATTCATATTAAAGGGCAGGTTATATAAACTGCCTTTGTAATTAGCTAATGGCGAATTCGTATAACGATTGAAAACAGCAAACTGATTCACATATTCCCAAATTGTTTGATCGTTGGTGTGAAAGATATGTGCACCGTACCAATGCACCTGAATGTCCTCCATCTCTTTACAGTATACGTTTCCACCCCGATGTTCACGCTTATCAATCACTAAACATCTTTTGCCTGCTTTCTTTGCTTCATGGGCAAAAACCGCACCAAATAAGCCAGACCCTACAATCAGGTAATCGTATTCCACGTGTAATTTGTTATTTAACAATAACTCATTACAGCGGGATTTAGTTTTTGTTCAGAAAATATAGTAGGAACTAATCGTTGAATACCTGCATCTCGATCAATTTTCGATACAGACCTTTTTGCTTCATTAACTCTTGGTGGGTACCCGATTGGATAATTCTTCCGGCATCGAGCACAATAATCTTGTCGGCATTTTGAATGGTACTCAATCGGTGCGCAATGACCAGGGAAGTCCGGTTTTGCATCAATTTATTGAGTGCATCTTGCACCAGTTTCTCCGATTCTGCATCCAGCGCAGAAGTTGCTTCATCGAGCAGCATAATGGGAGGATTATTCAGTACAGCCCTGGCAATACATAAACGCTGACGCTGCCCACCGGATAATTTTAAGCCCCGATCACCAATATTGGTTTGATATCCATCTGCACATTGGCTGATGAAATCATGCGCATTGGCAATTTTGGCAGCATTTATTACCTCTTTTTCGCTGGCATTGGGCTTGCCAAAGGCAATGTTATTAAAAATGGTATCGTTGAATAAAATCGATTCCTGGTTTACAATCCCCATCTGCGATCTAACCGAGTCCATCCGCAATTTTCTAATATCCAGCCCGTCAAAACAGATTTCACCGCTTTCGGGCTCCATAAAACGTGGTATCAGATCCATTAAAGTAGACTTACCCCCACCCGAAGGACCCACCAAGGCCACAGTTTGACCCGCTTCAATTTCCAGGGAAATCTGATCCAAAATCTTGCGGTCGCCATAAGAAAAGGAAACATTCTTGAGGGAGATAGACTTTTTGAATGCTTTCGCCACTTTAGCATCCGGAGTATCTACAATTTCAGGTTTCAAATCAATCAGATTTAACACCCGCTCTCCTGCAGCAATACCTGAATGGATTTGGCTAAAAGAATCGGTTATGGCTTTAGCCGGTCGCATTAATTGAGAAAACATGGTGATGTAGGCGATGAAAGCCGGTGCCTCTAATCCTGAATTTCCTTTTAAAATCATGGAGCCACCGTATAAAACAAGGATACAAACTACCGTCACTCCTAAAAATTCAGATACAGGGGAGGCCAGCTGTTGTCTGCGGGCCATGGCTTTTAAAATACCTGTGTACTGTCTGTTTTCTTTATCAAACTTTTCTTTTACTTGCTGTGTGGCATTAAAAGACTTGATGATTTTAATGCCCGACAAAGCCTCATCTAAAAAGCTGATCATTAAACCCAATGACTGCTGTGCTTTGATGGCTTGTGCCCTCAAGCGTTTTACCAAACGACCAATCACATATCCGGAGAAAGGAATAATTAGAAGCGCAAAAAAAGTAAGCTTAGCAGAAATACTGAATAAAAAAATGATGTAAGCTATCAACTGCAGCGGCTCTTTAAATACCACCTGTAAAGTGCTGGTCACCGAAAACTGCACCACCTGCACATCCGATGAAACTTTAGAGATCACATCCCCTTTTCGCTCATTATTGAAATAAGCTAAATGTAAGTCCATTACGTTATTGAACACCGCCCTCCGTAAGTTGAGCAGGGTATGGGCACGTAAATTTTCCATGATCCGCTGTGAAAGGTATCGGAAAATATTAGCCAGTAAAACAGAGGTCACAATCGTAGCACAAACCAATTGAAGGGCGCCAATAGAGCCGTATTCTTTAGTGACTACCTGCATGTAATATTGCAACTGCGCCATCACATCAAAACTGCTTTCTGGTTTGGTGAGAATTCGCTCCACCCCTCCCGCATCTTCTTGAAAAAACAAAGTCTGCAGCAATGGTGCCAACAAAGCTAAGTTTAGCGTATTGAAAACAATAGCCAGCAGCGTGGTGATGATGTAAGGGATTGCAAACTTTTCAATCGGTTTTGCAAAAGAAAGCAGTCGGAAATAGGTTTTCATCTAAGCTTAACGATGTGCTAATTTACAAATATAATTGGCTATGGGCGGGAGCGTGTAATTTTGTAATCTGGATAAAAAAGAGGTTTTTTGTAAGATACCGCTAAGCGGGATGAACGGATATGATCGAAAAAATAGATTTTAAAGCTTTATCGAGGGCCTTGACTCTGGTTGAAAACAACCTGGATGGTGCCGAAAAATTGCTTTTAGAATTGAAAGCTGATCAATCTGTTCCGGTAATTGGCATTACCGGTCCTCCCGGAGCGGGCAAAAGTACGCTGGTAAATGCCTTGATCAATCGCTTATGCGAAAACGGAAAGCAAGTAGCGGTTTTGGCCATCGACCCCACCTCTCCGTTCAATTTTGGTTCGCTGCTTGGCGACCGCATCCGAATGGCCGAACAATTTAATAAGCCGAATGTGTTCATTCGTTCATTGGCAACACGCGGTTCATTAGGTGGTTTATCTGCCAAAACAATAGAAATGACAGATGTGCTGCGGGCAGCCGGGTTTGATTATATTTTGGTTGAAACCGTGGGGGTGGGTCAATCGGAAGTAGAAATTGCCGGCCTGGCCGACATCACGCTGGTAGTACTGGTACCCGAAGCGGGTGATGAGATTCAGGGGATCAAATCAGGCTTAATGGAAATAGCGGATATTTTTGTAGTGAATAAAGCTGATCGTGACGGAGCTGCATCTTTTGCCAACAAACTCAAAAAACTCAGTCAGCAAAAAGAAAATCCGATACCGGTAATTTCAACTGTTGCCAGCAAAGAGAGCGGAATTGATGAATTGGTCGACCTCATTGCCCAACTGGGTCATTCAAAGAAACCGCATAGGAATCTGTTACTGGCAGAAAAAGCTTGGAAATTGATTCAGCAAAAACGAATGGAGCATTTCGATAAGCAAACCCTCTTGAAAGATTTATCCGCGGCAGCTAACTTACCAGATTTTAATCTTTATCGCTTCGTGTCAGATTGGATTAAGCGTTCATAATTTCCTCGATTTCCTCTGCTTCTACCGGAATATCAGCCATTAAATCAATATTTCCGTTTGCGGTAATCAGGATATTATTCTCCAAACGAATGCCCAATCCTTCTTCAGGAATGTAAATTCCAGGTTCGCAGGTTAAAATATTTCCCGCTTCAAAAGCTTTATAACGGCTGGCAAAGTCGTGTACATCTAATCCTAAATGATGCGAAGTGCCATGCATGAAATACTTTTTGTATAGTGGTGCTGCGGGATCTTGTTTAGCCACGGCATGTTTATCCAATAAGCCCAAACCAATCAATTCCGACTCCATGATACGGCCCACTTCTTCATGATATTCGTTCCAGATGGTGCCTGCTACCAATAATTTAGTGGCTGCCCGCATCACCCTTAAAACTGCCTGATAAACCTCTTTTTGGCGTTTGGTAAAGCGACCATTCACCGGAATTGAACGACTCATGTCGGCATTGTAATTGGCATATTCGGCCCCAAAGTCGAATAAAATCACATCGCCCGATTGACAAATTTGGTTATTGTCATTGTAGTGAAGGATGTTGGCGTTGGCTCCGGAAGCAATGATGGGATTATAAGCATGGCCAGATGCCCCCTGACGGATAAACTCATGAATGATTTCGGCTTCGATTTCATATTCGTTTACACCGGGTTTGGTAAACTTTAAGATCCTTATAAAAGCATCACGTGTAATTTGACAGGCTTTTTTGGTGAGTTCAACTTCTACAGCCGATTTCACCGGACGCAAGTCTCTCATGATCACCGCACTGCGCTCGTATTGATGTAAAGGGTAACGCTCTTTTAATTCTTGGATGAATCTTAAATCGCGGTAAGGTACGGTATGCACATATCGATCGTTCTCATTGGTATTGAGATAAATATGATCCGCATAATGAATGATGGATTGCAGCACATTCCAAAACTCCTCCAGCCAAAATACCTGCTGAATGCCGGACACTTTACGGGCTTCTTCTTTGGTGTATTTATGCCCTTCCCAAACGGCAATATATTCGTTGGTTTGTCTTAAAAACAATACTTCCCTGTAGAATGGGTTGGGGCAATCGGGAAAAAGTAACAGGATAGTTTGCTCCTGATCGATGCCACTCAGGTAAAATAAATCAGGATTTTGCCTGAATATGAAATTCTGGTCGCCACTACGCAATTGTTCATCATTCGCATTAAAAACTGCAATTGACTTAGACTTTATTTTTTTGTTAAAATTCTTACGATTCGTGATGAAAAGCGAAGTATCGGGCGCCTTGTATTTCATAATTTTAAATTCTTTTTAAAACAAAATGACAACAATTTTAGTTTAACGAATAAATAGGGCCAAAATCGTTAGCGGATAATGGCTCATTATCATTGATGAAATCAAACTTAATGATTAATTTTGCAAACACTATCTTGAAATTGTTCACTATTAAATAAAATCTTATGAATTATTCTACTATTAAAAGAATGGCGGCTTTAACCGTGTTTGTGTGCTTGAGCTTCACCTCGGTGATGTTTGGACAAGAAAATATTTCTAGCACCAGCACAAAAACTTTTGGCGGCAGAACACAATTTAGAACCTGGTCTTTAGGATTTAATGCAGGTGCATTAGCTCCTGTAGCTTTGGTAGGTGGAAATAAAGATTTCCAACACTCTGACCTAAACTTGGGTTATGGCTTAACTTTACGCAAACAGTTAGCTCATTCTTTTGGTTTAGAAGGTGGATTTTTGGCTGGAAAATTATCTGGCAGTAACGATGTAGGTGCCCCAGGCAATAAATCATACGAAACCAAATTAGGTTGGTCTGCCAGTTTAATGGGTGTGATCAATGTAGCTACCATCGATTTCTTGAAAAGAGAAAACGCGGTAAACTTTATTGTTAAAACCGGTTTTGGTGTGGCCAGCTATACTCCAGAAGTAACTACAGATTTGAACAACATCGTTACTTCTCCAAAAACTAAAGATAATTTCATCCCTGTTGGGGTTGGTGCCAAATTCAAAGTTTCTAACCGTATTAACTTTGATATGGGTTACAATATGTACTTCATCAACAGCGATCAGTTAGACGCTACGGTAGCAGCCGGAAATGATAAATGGTCATACATTTATGGTGGCTTAGAGTTTTCTCTGGGTAATGCTGCAAAACCAAATTTAGACTGGGTAAATCCTTTAGTTATCATGTATGATGAATTGAAAGACCCAAGCTTACGTCAAGAATTAGAAGCATTAAAAGGTCGTGTAGCGACTTTAGAAGCTGCTGATTTATTGAAAGATTCTGATGGTGACGGTGTTGCCGATAAATTAGACAAGTGCCCAGGTACTGAAGCAGGAATTAAAGTTGATGGTTCTGGTTGTCCGATGGACGTAGATGCCGATGGTGTGCCAGATTCAAAAGACAGCTGCCCTACTGAAAAAGGAACTGCCGAATTCAACGGTTGCCCTGGAACAGCTACTTCTGCTAACGCCATTCAGTTCGAATTCAACTCTTCTGTATTGAAAACTTCTGCTTACCCAACTTTAGATCAGTTGTCAACTGATTTAAAAAACGGTGCAATTGGTAAAGTTCAATTAGATGGTCATGCTTCTGAGGAAGGTACAACAGAGTATAACATGCAGTTATCAAAAGACCGTGCAAATTCTGTAAAAACCTATTTAGTAAACTCAGGTGTGAGTGCTAGCAAAATTGTAACAAAAGGTTATGGCGAAACTCGTCCGGTAGCATCAAATGCTACAGAAGAAGGTCGTCAGTTGAACAGACGTGTAGAGATCAGCAGACAATAAAAAAATAATTATTCAATAAAAAGAGTTCTGGTTCATCACCAGGACTCTTTTTTGTTTATACCTTTAGGCCATGTATTTTTTTAGAAAAAAGGATCCCAACAGACCCAGCAGTTTCAATTTGAAGGTGATGCATGCCATCAATGCCACAGCCATCATCGTTTTTCTGGGAGGAATTCTTTATAAAATTATCGAGTGGTTATTAAAAAAATGAAAAAGACAGTCATCCATACCGAGCAAGCTCCACTTCCTATCGGACCCTACAGCCAGGCTATAGAAACAAGTTCAGCCCAGGATTTATTATTTGTTTCCGGTCAAATTGCGATCGATCCGGCTACCAACGAGCTAATTGAGGGCGATGTAAAAGCAGAAGCGGAACAGGTGATGAAGAATTTGGCACAAATTCTTAAAAAAGCCGGTTATGGCTTTGAAAATATTGTGAAGACCAGCATTTTTTTGAGAGATATGGCAGATTTCGCAGTCGTAAATGAAGTTTATGGCGCTTACTTTAAAGCCGATCCTCCTGCACGGGAAACGGTAGCGGTGGTTGGATTACCCAAGAACGTTCGTGTTGAGATTTCGGTAATTGCAACAAAGTGAAAGAAGGGCGCTTAAAATACCTTCTTGCTGCTGTGGTCTCCACTGGAATGTGGGGATTCTTCTCGATCCCGCTGCGTAGTTTAAAAGCTTACCCTTCCGAACAAATACTTTACTACCGAATTTTCACTTCACTGCTGATCACCTGGATCACCATTTTGTTGTTTAGAAAAAATCAGTTAAAATCTGATTGGACTGGCTTGAAAAATCAAACCCCGGCAAAACGCAAAAAAATAATCGTGCTAACCTTAATAGCCGGCGTATTAGTTACCGGCAATTGGTATGCATTTATTTATGCAGTGAACCATGTTAGTTTAACTTCTGCGGCTTTTGCTTATATGGTTTGTCCGCTGCTTACAGCCATGTGCGGCTTCATCATTT